>Ga0207696_1000183_pt1 | contig 97885 bp, 95 predicted proteins | sample KBSS54metaG_FD_184403 | JGI IMG/M metagenome (GOLD analysis project Ga0207696, IMG submission 184403) | Switchgrass rhizosphere microbial communities from Kellogg Biological Station, Michigan, USA - KBS S5-4 metaG (SPAdes) (version 2) | ecosystem: Host-associated > Plants > Roots > Rhizosphere >... | reverse complement strand
GTCGTAAACACCGATAGTGGTGATTACCGAAAGTTGCTCTATAAATACAATATCCATCACGACCTGCCTGCTTTTTGGCTAAACCGGATACCACTTCCGGCGAATTATGCGTATTATCCACAGATGCAAAGACATCCCCTAAATAATTCGCATTGCAGGAAAGCAGCGGCGCAGCAAGCGTTCTGGCTCAATGCACGCTCCGATGACGGCACGAAAGAAGCGCGCCAGCGCATCAGCGACGCGAAGGAGAGCGGGGACAAAATGACATTTTCAAAATGGAACAGCTGATGAGTGCAATCGCGCCTGGACTGGTTATCCTTGCCTACCTCTGCGGCTCAATTTCCAGCGCCATTCTGGTGTGTCGTCTCGCTGGCCTGCCCGACCCTCGCGATAGCGGTTCCGGCAATCCTGGGGCGACAAACGTACTACGAATTGGCGGCAAGGGAGCAGCCGTAACGGTTCTTATTTTTGATGTGCTCAAAGGCATGCTGCCCGTCTGGGGTGCCTGGGCGCTCGGCCTGACGCCTTTCTGGCTGGGCCTGGTCGCCATTGCGGCCTGCGTAGGCCATATCTGGCCGGTATTCTTTAACTTCCGCGGTGGTAAAGGCGTGGCGACCGCTTTCGGCGCAATCGCCCCCATCGGCTGGGATTTGACCGGCGTGATGGCGGGTACCTGGCTGCTGACCATCCTGCTCAGCGGCTATTCGTCGCTGGGGGCTATTGTCAGCGCGCTGATTGCCCCCTTCTACGTCTGGTGGTTCAAACCGCAGTATACCTTCCCGGTCTCTATGCTCTCCTGCCTGATTCTGCTGCGCCATCACGACAATATTCAGCGTCTGTGGCGCCGCCAGGAAACCAAAATCTGGTCCCGGCTGAAAAAGAACAAAAAAACGCCTGAGCAGAAATAATCTTGCGCCCGGTGGCTCACGCCGGGCCCCCTTTATCCCGACATTCTCTCTGAATTGCCCTTTTTGGCAGCCAATCATTCTGAACCCACCGCTCAGCAAAAGATAATCATTTCACAACAATCACTTAGCTATGTCTTATAACCAAAAATAATTTATCCCTGCCTGCCACGATGTTTACTCTGAATCCTTTATAAAACAGCACAGAACAACATCATGACAGACGTAATCAACGCGGATCCGGTCGCAGCGGCGGGATCGCCTGGCGGGGAAGTACAGTGGATACGCGGCGCGGCCGATGTATCGCGTTTAATTAATGAGGGCAGCAGCGGGCGCAATAATGCGCGTATCGTCATGGGTATCGCCCTCGGCGGTATTTTTCTTGACGCCTACGATCTGGGCTCCCTGGCCTTCGGCCTGAAAGATATTACCCGCGAGTTCAATCTGACCCCTGCCGGTACCGGAATGGTGGCGTCGGCCATCACCTTCGGGGCAATCGTCGGCGCGCTGCTGGGCGGCTACCTGACGGATAAAATCGGCCGCTACCGCGTCTTTATGGCCGATATGCTGTTTTTTGTGGTGGCCGCGATCGCCTGCGCGCTGGCCCCCAACGAATATGTGCTGACCGGCGCCCGTTTTGTCATGGGCCTCGGCGTCGGTATCGATCTGCCGGTGGCGATGGCCTTCCTGAGCGAGTTCTCAAAGCTTAAGGGGCCGGGCAACAAAGCGGCCAGCGTCGCCATGTGGTGCCCGACGTGGTATGCCGCCATCAGCATCTCGTATCTGCTGGTGCTCTTATTCTACGCCGTGCTGCCAGAAAGCCACAGCGACTGGCTATGGCGGCTGATTCTGGGCTTCGGCGCGGTGCCTGCGCTGGTGATTATCGCCATTCGCAGCCGCTATATGAGCGAATCACCGGTGTGGGCCGCCAATCAGGGTAACCTGCGCGACGCCGCCGCCATTCTCCGCAAGGCCTATAACATCAACGCCCACGTGGCGCAGGACGCGCTGGATAACCCGACGCCGGTGGTGAAAAAAGCGCAGTGGAGCAACTATTTCCGTCTGTTCCAGGGCGTCTATCTGCGGCGAACCACCCTCGCCACGCTGCTGTCGGTGGTCTCTTCCTTTGCCTATAACGCCGTCGCCTTCGGCCTGCCGGTGATCATCTCCAGCTTCTTTGTTCAGTCGATGCTGACCACGATTGTGATCTCGCTGGCGCTGAATCTGCTCTTCGCCTTTGTCGGCGGTCTGCTGGCGGTTCGGCTGGTGCCGCGTTTAGGGGCCTGGAAGATGTCGCTGGCGGGCTACAGCTGCCAGCTGGCGGCACTGCTGGGGCTGGCGCTGATCGGCCGTCCGCACGGCGCGGGCGAAGGCATCGCGGCCGTGGCGATGCTGGCGCTGTTCCTGTTCGGCCAGGGGTTTGGCCCCGGCGCCCACACCATGACCTTTGCCTCGTTGAGCTATCCGACCTCACTGCGCGGCGTCGGCGTTGGCCTGAATCAGACCCTGATGCGCAGCAGCTCAACCCTGTCGCTGTTCCTCTTCCCGCTGCTGGTTGCAGCCCTGGATACCCAGGTCTTTTGGATTATCGCCGCCGCGCCGCTGATTGGCCTGCTGTCGCTGCTCGCTATTCGCTGGGAACCGTCGGGTTATGACATTGACGCCGAGGATTATCAGGCGTAATAATCTTTTCGCTAAACGGCCGCCGCTCAGGCGGCTGTTTTCTTGTTTTTAATTCATAAGCTTTTCATATGATCGAGATACTTTCGCGCCGATCAATACTCATCGCTGCTGTTTTATCTTGATTTTGCAGGGGCGTAACAACATTGCACAGCACCGTGTTACCAGAGAATAAAAAAGGCTGGCAGGCTACGCTGGACCTTCATTTTCAACATCGCGGCGGCAAAACGGTACTCACCTCCGCCCGTCATGTCGGTCCGCTCACCGTCCAGCGTCCCTTTTACCCCGAAGACGATACCTGTCATCTCTATTTACTCCACCCGCCGGGCGGGATCGTTGGAGGTGACGAGCTAACGATTCGCGCCGCTCTCGATAGCGGCTGCCACACGTTAATCACCATGCCCGGCGCCAGTAAATTTTACCGCAGCAGCGGCGCGCAGGCCCATTTACATCAGCGCCTGACGCTGGCGGAACGCTCGACGCTGGAGTGGCTGCCGCAGGACGCGATTTTCTTTCCGGGCGCCCGGGCCAGTCTGCACACCGCCTTTCATCTTTGCGCCTCCAGCACGCTGCTGGCCTGGGATTTGCTGTGCCTTGGCCGCCCGGTCATCGGCGAAAACTTTAGCCATGGCGCCCTCAGCAACCGTCTTGAAGTATGGATGGATGATGCTCCGCTGCTGATCGAACGCCTGCACCTGGCCGACGGGCGTCTGGCCAGCGTGGCGCAATACCCGTGGGTCGGTACTCTGCTGTTCTATCCCGCCAGCGAAGCCCTGCTTGACGGCGTGCGGGAACGACTCACAACGCTAGGAAATTATGCCGGCGCCACGCTGACTGACGGCCTGCTGACGGTGCGCTTTTTAAGTGACGATAACTTACTTTGCCAGCGGGCGATGCGTGATATCTGGCGCTTTATGCGCCCGCATCTGACCGGAAAGTCCCCGGTCCTTCCCCGAATCTGGTTGACCTGAGAGAATGCTATGGAACTGACCCCCAGAGAGAAAGACAAGCTGCTGTTGTTTACCGCCGCGCTGGTGGCGGAACGTCGCCTGGCCCGCGGCCTGAAGCTGAACTACCCGGAAGCCGTGGCCTTAATCAGCGCCTTTATTATGGAAGGCGCCCGCGACGGTAAAAGCGTGGCGGCGCTGATGGAAGAAGGCCGCCACGTGTTAAGCCGCGAGCAGGTCATGGAAGGCGTACCCGAAATGATCCCCGACATCCAGGTCGAGGCCACCTTCCCGGATGGCTCGAAGCTGGTCACCGTCCACAACCCGATTATCTGAGGTTTCGCGATGATCCCAGGTGAATACAAGGTGCAACCCGGCCAGATAGCTCTGAACGTTGGCCGCGCCACCCACAGCATTATCGTTGAGAATCATGGCGACCGGCCGATTCAGGTTGGCTCGCATTACCATTTTGCCGAGGTCAACCCGGCGCTGAAATTTGATCGGGCGCAGGCCACCGGCTACCGCCTGAACATCGCCGCTGGCACCGCGGTCCGCTTTGAGCCGGGGCAAAAACGTGAAGTGGAGCTGGTCGCGCTCGCCGGTCGTCGCGCGGTATACGGCTTTCGCGGCGAGGTGATGGGGAATCTGGAGGCAAACAATGAGTGATATTTCACGTCAGGCTTATGCTGACATGTTTGGCCCCACCACCGGCGATAAAGTGCGCCTGGCGGACACCGAACTGTGGATCGAGGTCGAAGACGATCTGACCACCTACGGCGAAGAGGTCAAGTTCGGCGGCGGCAAGGTCATCCGTGACGGTATGGGCCAGGGGCAAATGCTCGCTGACGACTGTGTCGATCTGGTGCTGACCAATGCGCTGATCGTCGATCACTGGGGGATCGTTAAAGCCGATATCGGCATCAAAGACGGGCGGATCCTGGCGATCGGCAAAGCGGGCAATCCCGATATCCAGCCTGGCGTCAATATCCCCATTGGCGCGGCGACGGAAGTGATTGCCGCCGAAGGCAAAATAGTCACCGCCGGCGGCGTCGATACCCATATCCACTGGATCTGTCCGCAGCAGGCGGAAGAGGCGCTGGTCTCCGGCGTCACCACCATGGTCGGCGGCGGCACCGGCCCGGCCGCGGGGACGCATGCCACCACCTGCACGCCGGGCCCGTGGTACATCTCGCGGATGCTGCAGGCGGCAGACAGTCTCCCGGTGAATATCGGTCTGCTGGGCAAAGGCAACGGCTCGAACCCGGACGCGCTACGCGAACAGGTCGCGGCAGGCGTTATCGGCCTGAAAATTCATGAAGACTGGGGCGCCACGCCGGCAGCCATCAACTGCGCGCTGACGGTTGCCGACGAAATGGATATTCAGGTGGCGCTGCACAGCGATACCCTGAACGAATCCGGCTTTGTGGAAGATACGCTGGCGGCGATCGCCGGACGAACCATCCACACGTTTCATACCGAAGGGGCCGGCGGCGGCCATGCGCCGGATATTATTACCGCCTGCGCACACCCCAATATTTTGCCCTCTTCAACCAACCCGACGCTGCCCTATACCGTCAACACCATCGACGAACATCTGGATATGCTGATGGTCTGCCACCATCTCGATCCGGATATCGCCGAAGACGTGGCGTTTGCCGAATCGCGTATCCGCCGGGAAACCATCGCGGCAGAAGATGTTCTGCACGATCTCGGCGCCTTCTCGCTGACATCGTCTGATTCGCAGGCGATGGGCCGCGTCGGCGAAGTCGTTCTGCGTACCTGGCAGGTCGCGCATCGGATGAAGGTCCAGCGCGGGCCGCTGGCGGAAGAACGCGGCGATAACGACAACTTCCGCGTGAAGCGCTATATCGCCAAGTACACCATTAATCCGGCGCTGACCCACGGTATCGCCCATGAAGTCGGATCGATTGAAGTCGGCAAGCTGGCGGATCTCGTGCTGTGGTCCCCGGCGTTTTTCGGCGTTAAGCCCGCCACGGTGATCAAGGGCGGGATGATCGCCATTGCACCGATGGGCGACATCAACGCCTCGATTCCGACGCCGCAACCGGTGCACTACCGCCCGATGTTCGGCGCGCTGGGCAGCGCTCGCCATCACTGTCGCCTCACCTTCCTGCCGCAGGCGGCGGTCGACAGCGGCGTGGCGCAGCGTCTGAATCTACAGAGCGCCACGGCGGTAGTGAAAGGCTGCCGGACGGTACAAAAGACCAACATGATCCATAACGGCCTGCAGCCCAATATCACCGTCGACGCGCAAACCTATGAAGTGCGTATCGATGGCGAGCTGATTACCAGCGAACCGGCAGATGTCCTGCCGATGGCGCAACGTTATTTTCTGTTTTAAGGAGTCCGGATGCTCTATCTGACCCAACGAGTGGATTCACCTGGCAAACTGACCGCCAGCCTTACGCTACCGATCGATGTACGGGTGAAAAGTCGTATCAAAGTCACCCTCAACGACGGTCGCGAAGCCGGTTTGTTGTTGCCGCGCGGCCTGCTGCTACGCGGTGGGGATGTGCTCAGCAATGAAGACGGCAGCGAATTTGTGCAAATTATCGCCGCAGATGAAGGCGTGTCCGTGGTGCATTGTGACGATCCGTTCACGCTGGCGAAAGCCTGCTATCACCTCGGTAACCGCCACGTTCCGCTGCAAATTATGCCCGGAGAGCTGCGCTATCACCACGACCATGTGCTGGACGATATGCTGCGCCAGTTCGGCCTGGAGGTCACTTTCGCCCAGCTGCCGTTTGAACCGGAAGCCGGCGCCTACGCCAGCGAAAGCCACGGCCATAGCCACGGTCATAGTCACGATCATGGCCACGATCATCATCACGAGCACAGTCACTAAATGCCAACGTCGGAAAAACGCCTGCGGTTGATGCAGCTGGCCAGCAGCAACCTTCCGGTCGGCGGCTATAGCTGGTCGCAAGGGCTGGAGTGGGCGGTGGAAGCGGGCTGGGTGCCCGATGCCGCCGCTTTTGAACGCTGGCAGCTGCAGCAGATGGAACAGAGCTTTTTTACCGTCGATCTTCCTCTGTTCGCCCGGCTGTATCGGGCATGCGAAAACGACGATCTGCCGTCAGCACAGCGCTGGACCGCCTGGCTGCTCGCCTGTCGTGAGACCCGCGAACTGCGTGAAGAAGAGCGTAATCGCGGCGCGGCCTTTGCCCGCCTGCTGGCCGACTGGCAGCCGGATTGCCCGCCGGCGTGGCGCGTTTTGTGTCGGCAAAGCCAGCTCGCCGGTATGGCGTGGCTCGGCGTACGTTGGCAAATCGCGCTTCCCGACCTGGCGCTGAGCCTTGGCTACAGCTGGATCGAGAGCGCGGTCATGGCCGGCGTTAAGCTGGTTCCTTTCGGCCAGCAGGCTGCCCAGCAGCTGATTTTACGCCTGTGCGATCGCTACGCGGCGGATATGACCTGCGCCCTTGCGGCGCCGGATAGCGCGATAGGTTCATCCACGCCGCTGGCCGCCATTGCTTCCGCCCGGCATGAAACCCAGTATTCCCGATTATTCCGTTCCTAGGAGAGAGTATGCATAACTACAAACACCCGCTGCGCGTCGGCGTCGGCGGCCCGGTCGGTTCCGGGAAAACGGCCCTGCTGGAAGCGCTGTGTAAAGCCATGCGTGACAGCTGGCAGTTAGCCGTCGTCACCAACGACATCTACACCAAAGAAGATCAGCGTATTCTCACCGAAGCGGGCGCGCTGGCGCCGGAGCGCATCGTCGGCGTCGAAACCGGCGGATGTCCACATACCGCGATCCGCGAAGACGCGTCGATGAACCTGGCGGCGGTAGAAGCGCTGAGCGAAAAGTTCGGCAACCTCGATCTGATCTTCGTTGAAAGCGGCGGCGATAACCTGAGCGCCACCTTCAGTCCGGAGCTGGCGGACCTGACCATCTACGTCATTGACGTTGCGGAAGGGGAAAAGATCCCGCGCAAAGGCGGACCGGGGATCACGAAGTCGGACTTCCTGGTGATCAACAAAACCGACCTTGCACCGTATGTGGGCGCATCGCTGGAGGTGATGGAGCGCGATACGATGCGTATGCGCGGCGACCGCCCGTGGACCTTTACCAACCTGAAAAGCGGCGATGGCCTGAACAACATCATCGCTTTCCTTGTCGACAAAGGCATGCTGCGCTAAGCGTCCCTGCACCATCCGGGCGCACCTGCGTCCGGATGGTGCACATCCTGCCCCCTCTTTATTCATCCCCGCCCCGCCAACGCCCGCCGCAGCTGTTCTACGAAGTGGCATAAGGTTTGCTAATTCCTGTCATGCCTGATCATTAAGGAATGACTATGTCATCACTGGATATTAAAACTGAGTTACCTGCCCAGACCGGGACATCCGGCTCCAGAGAAACCCTGGAAGACTATACACTCCGCTATGCTCCGCTGAGCTTCCGCCGCTGGGGACCCGGCGTCGTCGCCGTGACCGCGCTGGGCGGTATCGCCTATCTGGCGGACTTCTCCATCGGCGCCAGCATCGGCATGGCATGGGGCACCACCAACGCGATTTACGCCATCCTGCTGGCGGCGCTGGTGATCTTCCTCACCGGGATCCCGCTGGCGATTACCGCCGCCCGCTATAACATCGATCTCGACTTAATCACCCGCAGCGCCGGATTCGGCTATTTTGGTTCGGTCATCACCAGCATTATCTTCGCAGGCTTCACCTTTATCTTCTTCGCCCTTGAAGGCTCGATTATGGCCCAGGGGCTGCTGGTTGGATTAGGGATCCCGCTGTGGATGGGCTATCTCATCGCCACCCTGATGGTGCTGCCGCTGGTCGTTTACGGTATGAAAGCCCTGACCCGCCTGCAGGTGTGGACCACGCCGCTGTGGCTGGTGCTGATGGTGGTGCCGGTGGCCTGGCTGATTGCCAAAGACCCGGCGCTGGTGGACGGCTTTATGCACTTCGCCGGCAAGAATAACGCGGCGCAGGTTGATTTAACTGCCATTATGCTCGGCGCCGGCGTCTGCCTGTCGCTGATTATGCAGATCGGCGAGCAGATCGATTACCTGCGCTTTATGCCGCCGAAAACGGCAGAGAACAGCAAAAGCTGGTGGCTGGCGGTCTTTTCCGCAGGCCCAGGCTGGGTGATATTAGGCGCAATTAAGCAGATCATCGGCGCCTTCCTCGGCTTCTATCTGCTGACCCGCTTCCCGGCGGTGCACAATACCGAACCGGTACAGCAGTTCGTCAGCGTCTTTGATAACCTGGTACCCGGCTGGCTGGCGTTAACCCTGGCCGTCGTGCTGGTGGTCATTTCACAGATTAAAATCAACGTCACCAACGCCTATTCTGGCTCGCTGGCGTGGACCAGCGCCTGGACGCGCACCACCAAACGCTATCCGGGGCGGATTATCTTCGTCATCGTCAACCTCGCCATCGCGCTGGCGCTGATGGAAGGCGATATGTTCAGCGCGCTGTCGTGGATTCTTGGTTTCTACTCTAACTTTGCCATTGCCTGGGTGGTGGTGGTTGCCACCGATATCACCGTCAACAAAGGCCTGCTCAGGCTCGCCCCGGCGCAGCCAGAATATCGTCGCGGAATGATCTATAACGTTAACCCGGTGGGCGTGGTTTCGTTTGCTCTGGCGGCCGGGCTCTCCATCTGCGCCTTCTTCGGTCTGCTCGGCGCCACGCTGGCGCCCTTCTCGCCGCTGATTGCGCTGGTCGTGGCGCTGGTGATGACACCGCTGATGGGTATCCTCACCGGCGGGCGCTACTACATCAAGCAGTACGATGACGGGATTAGCGAGCCGCGCTACGACGCGCAGGGCAATGCGTCCATCACCGTTTACCAGTGCGTCAGCTGTGAAGAAGAGTACGAACGTCCGGACGTCATGCACTCGCACAAACATCAGGGCGCGATTTGCTCGCTGTGTAAAAGTATGGAGTAAAGCAGAAAGGCAGGCCGACAGAATGTCGGCCTGTGATGCAGATTACGCCGCCGGCAGTTCAGCGAGCGGCCAGCGCGGACGGACGGTCACGCCGAGATCCGGCTTAGCGCCGGTACGCAGGCGAACCATCCCGGCATAGGCGATCATCGCGCCGTTATCGGTGCAGAACTCCGGACGCGCATAGAACACTTCGCCGCCACGCTTTGCCATCATCTCCGCCAGCTTCGCGCGCAGCGTGCGGTTGGCGCTCACGCCACCGGCCATCACCAGGCGTTTAAAGCCGGTCTGCTCCAGCGCGCGACGACACTTAATCATCAGCGTATCCACCACCGCATCTTCAAACGCGCGGGCGATATCTGCACGGGTCTGCTCATCGTCATCGTTATTGCGAATGGTGTTAGCCGCAAAGGTTTTCAGGCCGGAGAAGCTGAAATCCAGACCGGGACGGTCGGTCATCGGACGGGGGAAAACAAATCGTCCTTCTTTGCCCTGAGCCGCCATCTTAGACAGCATCGGGCCGCCGGGATAATCGAGCCCCAGCAGCTTCGCGGTTTTATCAAACGCTTCTCCGGCCGCATCATCGATAGACTCGCCGAGCAGCTCGTACTGACCAATACCGGTGACGCTAATCAGCTGGGTATGGCCGCCAGAGACCAGCAGCGCCACAAACGGGAATGCGGGGGGATTATCTTCCAGCATCGGCGCCAGCAGATGCCCTTCCATATGGTGCACCGGAACCGCTGGCACGTTCCAGGCAAACGCCAGTGAACGCCCTACCGTTGCGCCGACCAGCAGCGCGCCGACCAGGCCGGGACCTGCGGTATAGGCCACGGCATCGATCTCTTTTGCCGTCAGCCCGGCCTCTTTCAACGCCGCCTGAATCAGCGGAACGGTTTTACGCACGTGGTCGCGCGAAGCCAGCTCAGGCACCACCCCGCCGTAGTCAGCATGTAATTTCACCTGACTATACAATTGATTGGCTAGCAGGCCTTTTTCGTCGTCATAAATGGCGATGCCGGTTTCATCGCAGGATGTTTCAATACCCAGTACACGCATGTCTTGTTTTACCTCGCTCTAATACCGCGCAGTTTAGGACCAATGCGGGTTGATGTATACCCTCAGCGTGCCTGGTTGGCGCAGCGAGGCAACCGGGGCGCCCCGAAAACCCGCCCGGCCGCACGTTGCCCGCCATGCGGCGCCAGAAAGGCCTGCAGGCGGCGAAGATAAAACTTTGTTCGCCCCAGGAACAACCCTCGTGTATACTCCTCACCCTTATAAAAGTCCTTTCAAAAAAGGCAGCGGTGCTTTACAAAGCAGCAGCAATTGCAGTAAAATTCCGCACCATTTTGAAATAAGCTGGCGTTGATGCCAGCAGCAAACCGAATTAATCAAAGGTGAGAGGCACATGCCGGTAATTAAAGTACGTGAAAACGAGCCGTTCGACGTAGCTCTGCGTCGCTTCAAGCGTTCCTGTGAGAAAGCAGGTGTTCTGGCGGAAGTTCGTCGTCGTGAGTTCTATGAAAAACCGACTACCGAACGTAAGCGCGCTAAAGCTTCTGCAGTGAAACGTCACGCGAAGAAACTGGCTCGCGAAAACGCACGCCGCACTCGTCTGTACTAATCTGTTGAGGGCCAACGCCCTCAATTCAGACTGAGTTGTTGTTGTAAGGCCGTGCTTCCGGAAGGAATGCGCGGCTTATTTTCGTTTATGCATTAGCAGATACACCGCATCATGAAAGAACGTATTCAGCATAGGCTGAGGCCGTCTGGTGATCGTGTGTATAGTTTACGGGGCCTATGGCTGGACGAATCCCACGCGTATTTATCAATGATCTGCTGGCGCGCACCGACATCGTCGATCTCATCGACGCGCGGGTAAAGCTCAAAAAGCAGGGCAAGAACTACCACGCGTGCTGTCCATTCCATAACGAAAAAACCCCCTCTTTTACCGTCAACGGTGAAAAACAGTTTTATCACTGCTTTGGTTGCGGTGCGCACGGCAACGCCGTCGACTTCCTGATGAACTACGACAAACTCGAGTTCGTGGAGACGGTCGAAGAGCTGGCCGCCATGCACAACCTCGAAGTGCCATACGAAGCAGGCAACGGACCGAGTCAAATAGAGCGCCATCAGCGGCAAAGTCTCTATCAATTGATGGACGGTCTGAATGCGTTTTATCAACAGTCTCTGCTGCAACCCGCCGCCGACCCTGCGCGCCAGTATCTGGCGAAACGTGGCTTAAGCAGCGAGGTCATTGCGCGCTTCGCGATTGGCTACGCCCCACCCGGTTGGGATAACGTCTTAAAACGTTTTGGCGGCAATCAAGAAAACCGCCAGTCGCTTATCGATGCCGGCATGCTGGTGACGAACGATAAGGGGCGCAGTTACGACCGCTTCCGCGAACGGGTGATGTTCCCTATCCGCGATAAGCGAGGCCGGGTGATTGGTTTTGGTGGTCGCGTGCTGGGTGATGCCCTGCCGAAATACCTTAACTCTCCGGAAACCGATATTTTCCATAAGGGCCGTCAGCTGTACGGCCTGTATGAAGCGCAGCAGGATAACGCCGAACCACCGCGTTTGCTGGTTGTCGAAGGCTATATGGACGTCGTGGCACTGGCGCAGTACGACATCAACTACGCCGTCGCGTCGCTGGGGACCTCGACCACCGCCGACCATATTCAGCTTTTGTTCCGGGCGACCAATCAGGTCATCTGCTGTTACGACGGCGACCGGGCTGGCCGCGATGCCGCCTGGCGGGCGCTGGAAACGGCGCTGCCGTACATGACCGATGGCCGTCAGCTACGCTTTATGTTTCTGCCCGACGGCGAAGACCCGGATACGCTGGTGCGTAAAGAGGGGAAAGCGGCGTTTGAAGCGCGGATGGAGCAGGCTCAGCCGCTCTCCACGTTTTTGTTCAACAGCCTGCTGCCGCAGGTCGATTTGAGCACCCCGGACGGGCGCGCGCAGCTCAGTACCTTAGCGCTGCCGCTCATCACCCAGGTACCGGGCGAAACGCTGCGCATTTATTTGCGTCAGGAGCTGGGCAACAAGCTGGGGATTTTAGATGACGCTCAGCTTGAACGTTTAATGCCAAAACAGACAGAAAGTGGAGCTCCACGCCCCGCGCCGCAGCTAAAACGCACGACCATGCGTATACTGATAGGACTGCTGGTGCAAAACCCGGATTTGGCGCCGCTGGTTCCGCCTTTAGAGGGCCTGGATCAGCGCAAAATGCCCGGGCTTGGCCTGTTCAGCGAACTGGTCAAAACCTGTTTGTCTCAGCCAGGTCTGACCACCGGGCAACTTTTAGAACAGTATCGCGGTACAAATGAGGCCGCAACCCTTGAAAAACTGTCGATGTGGGACGATATAGCAGATAAAGATATCGCGGAAAAAACCTTCACCGACGCGCTCAACCATATGTTTGATTCACTGCTCGAACTGCGGCAAGAAGAGTTGATAGCTCGCGACCGCACGCACGGTTTAAGCAGTGAAGAACGCCGGGAACTCTGGACCATCAGTCAGGAGCTGGCAAAAAAATGAATTGCACGGCTTAAGTGCCGAATATCGTTCGGGAAGCCCCCGACAGCCGCGCTGAGGCGCAGCGGCAATAATATAAGTACGCCCTCGCTTTAAATGTTGGCAGTTTGTCTGTCGACACCAATCAAACGAATTAAGTGTGGATACCGTCTTATGGAGCAAAACCCGCAGTCACAGCTGAAGCTTCTTGTCCAACGTGGTAAGGAGCAAGGCTATCTGACCTATGCCGAGGTCAATGACCATCTGCCGGAAGATATCGTCGACTCCGATCAGATCGAAGACATCATCCAAATGATCAATGACATGGGCATTCAGGTGATGGAAGAAGCACCGGATGCCGATGATCTGCTGCTGGCTGAAAACAGCAACAACACCGACGAAGATGCAGAAGAAGCTGCTGCACAGGTGTTGTCCAGTGTTGAATCTGAAATCGGACGTACAACCGATCCGGTGCGCATGTACATGCGCGAAATGGGTACCGTAGAACTGCTGACGCGTGAAGGCGAAATCGACATCGCCAAACGTATTGAAGATGGGATCAACCAGGTTCAGTGCTCCGTTGCTGAATATCCGGAAGCCATTACCTATCTGCTGGAGCAGTACGACCGCGTTGAAGCTGAAGAAGCGCGCCTGTCCGATCTGATCACCGGTTTCGTCGATCCTAACGCCGAAGAAGACCTGGCGCCAACCGCGACGCACGTCGGCTCTGAACTCTCTCAGGAAGAGATGGATGACGACGAAGACGAAGATGAAGAAGAAGACGACGACAGCAGCGATGACGACAACAGCATCGACCCTGAGCTGGCGCGCGAGAAATTCGCTGAGCTGCGCACGCAGTACGAGCTGACCCGCGATACCATCAAAGCGAAAGGTCGTAGCCACGCCGCAGCGCAGGAAGAAATTCTCAAGCTGTCCGAAGTGTTCAAACAGTTCCGCCTGGTACCGAAACAGTTCGATTACCTGGTCGGCAGCATGCGTAGCATGATGGATCGCGTCCGTACTCAGGAACGCATCATCATGAAACTGTGCGTCGAACAGTGCAAAATGCCGAAGAAGAACTTCATCACCCTGTTCACCGGCAACGAAACCAGCGAGACCTGGTTCAACGCTGCGATCGCCATGAACAAGCCGTGGTCTGAAAAACTGCACGACGTCAAAGAAGACGTTCAGCGCGGCCTGCAGAAGCTGCAGCAGATTGAAGAAGAGACCGGCCTGACTATCGAGCAGGTTAAAGATATCAACCGTCGTATGTCCATCGGTGAAGCCAAAGCCCGCCGTGCGAAGAAAGAGATGGTTGAAGCGAACTTGCGTCTGGTTATCTCTATCGCCAAGAAATACACCAACCGTGGCCTGCAGTTCCTGGATCTGATCCAGGAAGGTAACATTGGTCTGATGAAAGCGGTTGATAAGTTCGAATATCGTCGCGGCTACAAGTTCTCCACCTATGCAACCTGGTGGATCCGTCAGGCCATCACCCGTTCTATCGCGGATCAGGCGCGCACCATCCGTATTCCGGTGCATATGATTGAGACTATCAACAAACTCAACCGTATCTCCCGCCAGATGCTGCAGGAAATGGGTCGCGAGCCGACGCCGGAAGAGCTGGCTGAACGCATGCTGATGCCAGAAGATAAAATTCGTAAAGTGCTGAAAATTGCCAAAGAGCCTATCTCCATGGAAACGCCGATCGGCGACGATGAAGATTCGCATCTGGGTGATTTCATCGAGGATACCACCCTCGAGCTGCCGCTGGACTCCGCAACCACGGAAAGCCTGCGTGCCGCCACTCACGACGTGCTGGCAGGCCTGACCGCTCGTGAAGCCAAGGTCCTGCGTATGCGTTTCGGTATCGATATGAATACCGACCACACGCTGGAAGAAGTCGGTAAACAGTTCGACGTTACCCGTGAACGTATCCGTCAGATCGAAGCGAAGGCGCTGCGTAAGCTGCGTCACCCGAGCCGTTCTGAAGTGCTGCGTAGCTTCCTCGACGATTAATCGTTGCCGGAAATAAAAAAGCTCCCTGCGGGGAGCTTTTTTTTGTCTTCAATTCACCCTGTTGCCGTCAGAGAGAGCCGGCGACGCGACTCACCGCAGGCTCTATCGACCTCGCGATGCCAGCGCATCATCCAGTTCACGATACGCTTCCACCAGCTTATCCAGCGTCGCCCGGTTCAACCCGCTAGGGTTTGGCAGCACCCACACTTCCGTATCGCCGATGGTCACCTGCTGTTTGCCCCAGCGCGCGCCGCGCACCTGAAACGCTTTCTCAAAGGCCTGTTTACCGAGAATCGCCAGCGCCCGCGGCTGATACTGTTCAATTTTCAACACCAGCTCCCGCCCGCCGCTGCGTAGCTCCTGCAAGGCGACTTCGCTGGCCTGAACCGTCGGGCGCTCCACCAGCATAGTAATCCCGCAGCGCGTATCGAGCAGCTGCAGCTCCTCTTCCGGCTTCAGCAGACGGTCGGTAAAACCGGCCTGATAAATCACCTTCCAGAAGCGATTGCCCGGATGCGCGAAATGAAAACCGGTATGGGCAGAGGACTTCCCCGGATTGATGCCGCAGAAGACCACCCGCAGGTCCGGCGCCAGAATATCGTTAATCATCTTTCCACCCGTTCAATACCTAAAAGGCGATTATAAAGGATTGAAAATGCATTGTTTATAAAAACAGCAGCCGTGCGTTTTACGCTGGATTGCGTCTGCCAGTTACTTTATAATCCCTCGCCACGGCCCCTTAGCTCAGTGGTTAGAGCAGGCGACTCATAATCGCTTGGTCGCTGGTTCAAGTCCAGCAGGGGCCACCAAATTTTAGCTTTAAAATCATATAATTAAGCCACTCTAAAGAGTGGCTTTTTTGTTGCCTCGTTTTTGAGTGGCGATAAAATGGCGGTGAATTTTTTATCACCAGTTTCCTGAGCGCATAAAAAAACCCGCGCGCGGCGGGCATTTATCGGAAATTTATCAGAGCCACAATGGCCGCTGACCACCAACAGTCGGGTGAGGTGGGGCTGGTACTATCGTACCTGGCGTAACAATAAAACGCTCCACCGATTCCATCGTTACAAACGTACAACTGCAATTTATGTTAGTGCATTGATGGTAACGCTCTTTGGTATTCTCACTTAGATAGCGACTGGTGCGCGCATGTGCCGCGTGCTGGCATTTTGGACAATGGAACATTTCACACCCCAACAATTCACATAAAGTGAATTAATGATACTCATTTTTTCACAATTTGAGAATAGCTTTATTCTTCCTCCCCTTCAGTCCCGTACTCTACATCCAACAATCTAACCTCAAGCTCTAAACTCGTCGTAAAGCCACTATTACTCAGAGAGTGCATAACCTTCGTGATTGTCCATGACTGCTCGTCTATGACGCGCTTAAAGCCTGAAACCTGCACAGGTGTCTCCGGGTAGAGGTCGGCGCGTCCTGTCGCAAGCCTGATAGAAAACTCAGCAACACCACGTTGCAGTTTGTCCCATTTGGCCTGGGCGGCTCGCATGGCCTGCGCTTTGGTTGAAAAAATTGTCGTCAGGGCAAACACGTTGTCATCCTCGCCGACCATGTATTCACCCTCCCTGGCTTCCGGCGTCTTCACCGTTTTTTTCTTCGTTACCGGTTTGGCTTTGGGGTGCTGTAGCGCGCGTAAATGCTGCTCTTTGGGTTTGCGTTTTAACGCAACCTTTTGTTTTTGTGGCTTCGGGTCTTTGGTGTGCAACCACTTTGCCGTAACGCCGGTATATGCCCCACGGTCGGCAATCGAAAACTGATGCCTGTCGCCATCGCTGCGGGTGATAGTGACTTGTGGAATAGCCTTTCCACTGGCTGTTAACCCACGACCGGCTTTCAGAAAAAGCAACTTTCCCGCTTTTACCGAAACCTCACCGCCGTTTCGCTCGGCGAGCCGTGTCAAAAATTTGGCATCCGATTCCTGTGACTGGTCGATATGCGGAATTTTTATTCCGGCCAGCTCCGGTATAACGCTCGACGTCAGTTTGTTACGTGTCGCTATCGCTGCCACGATTTCGCCGAGCGTCTTGTCATGCCAGGACTCTTCCCGACGCGAGTTAAGCGTTCCCCGAAAATCGGCGCTACGGGCGCGGATTGTCACCGTATCTGGCGCGCCATGATGTTCAACCTCATCGACGGTAAAACTTCCCTTACCAATCAACGCAAAGCCTTTCCACCCGAGGTAAAACGTCAGTACCGCACCGCGTAACGGCAACTCGACCAGCCCGTCAGCATCATCAAGCTCGATGTCGAGCTGGTCGGCCTCGAATCCGCGATTGTCTGTCATGGTCAGACTCATCAACCGGTTACTGATGTTGCCGGTAATATCTTTGCTGTCGAGCATCAGCATAAAATCGGGCGTCAGTACGCCACCCGCATTCAGATTCAGCATATCCAGCATCAGCTAATCCCCACCATGCCAGCCACTGACGAGGCCATATTACCCGCCTTGCCAATAAGTGATTTGGCCTGTTCACCAATATCACCATACAGCGCAGCGAGAGATTCATCCACGCGGGTAAGCGTCAGCGTAAAATCAATTTTTCTCGCCGTTCCGTCAGCAAAAAACAGGCTTCCCGTCTCGCTGATATTATTGATGACGTACATACCGTAAATAGTGCCGGTGCCATCCAGTAACGGCCAGGCGCGCCCCTCGTCAGCCATTAAACGAATGGCCGTCATCGTCAACTTTCCTCCCGTGAGCTCCGGGTAAAGCACACCGGCCAGGGTAATTTTTTCATCCCCCGGCCCCAGATACTGGAAAGAATCCCGCTTACCAACTCGGGAGTTTGACGGCCACCGATATTCAGCGTCGCGTTGCATCGTCTGGTGTGGCAATGTCTGACGCATAAAAACAAACATACCGAGTGCGAGCATCATTTTTCGTCACCTCCTATCCGTCGTGGTTCATGCTGGCACGCTGGCGGGCGCGTTTTTCACGCTCAAATTTTTCGAGCGCATCCTGTAGCTGGCGATCGAGCTGCGTACCGCTGCCGCCCCCCTGAACGTCGATGTGATATTCGTTTTTACTTTGGTCTATATAAGAACGTCCCGCCGGTGCGGTGACGGGTTGATATGCCTGATAGCCGCCGTAAGTGCCGGTTGCCGGAATATAAGAGTTACCCTGCGTGGCTGCGTTCGCTTTTGCGGCAGTCTGGTCAAGCGTGCTGGACTCTTTATTAATAATGCCGAGCTTCTCAAGCACCCAATCAATACCGCTGCGCAGCTTATTAAATGCCGTCAGCGGCAGCGTTAAGGCATCCGCCAGCCGTTGACCGAACAACACACCGGCATCACGAAAACTGTTTAAGGTTTCCTGCGATGACTTGACCGGCGCAATCAGGTTGTTAAACCAGTCCCACGCGGCTTTCAGTTTTCCGTCCAGCCAGTCAAACATCGGTTTAAGCGGCGCAAACAGTTCAGCTACTGGCGCAAATGCAGCCCGCATCCCTTCAATCACTCCGCCGAAAAATGCGCTGATGGGCTCCCAATATTTACGGATGAGCAATGCCCCGGCGACAATCGCAGCCACAACAGCGACAACCGGCCAGGAAATCGCACCAATAGCGGTAATGATGCCTCCGGCCACCGTTGTAAATACGGTACCGAGCGCCGTCGCAGCGGCGATGATGGCATTAACTCCCGTTATAACCGGCCAGGCAATCAGCCCAATGGCCCCAATCATACCCACCACGCCAAGCGCCACGGCGGTAATCACCCCAAGCGTCTGCGCGAGCTCTTTATTTCGCTGGATCCACTTATCAAGTTTGAGCACGTAGCCGGTCGCAGTCTGCACCAGTTTGCGTAATGAGGATTCCTGCTGATCAAACAGGTCGGTGCCAACAGCCTCATACGCAGACTGAAACTCTTTGAAGGCGCCGCCGAGGTTATCCTGCATGACTTTAACCAGCTCCTCGGTCTTGCCGTCCGAGGCTTTAAATGCCGCTGTCAGCTTATCGAGCTTCCCGCTGGCCGCAGCGTCTAACAGGGCATTAGACGATTTCAGCGCTTCCTCGCCGAATATCGTTTTCAGGTATTCGCCTGTCTGACTTGTTCCGAGCTTATTCTTTTTAAAACTGGCCTGGATTTCTTTCAGAATGGTAAATACGGGCCGCATGTTGCCCTTGCTATCTGCCGTCTTAACCCCCAGCTCTTTTAATGCCGCCCATGCCTTACCTGTTGGGGCCTGTAACCGGCTGACGACAGCGCTGCTCCCGGTACCGGCCATCGATCCCGTGATATTGTTATCATGAAGCACACCCGTCATGGCGGCGGCTTCTTCGAGGCTTACTCCCGCAGCTTTGGCAACTGGGGCCAGATAGGTTAAGGCGTCGCTTAATCCCTGAAAATCGGCCGCTGATTTATTCATCGTTGCTGAAAGCACATCGCCGATATGGGCTACCCGGTCATTTGAAAGCTGGAAAGCGTTTTTGGTACCGAGCAAAAGCTGCGCGTTCTCTTCCATCGTCCGCCGGTTAGCGAGCGCCATATTCAGCGTGACGGGGGTCGCAGCCTGGATTGCTGCCGCATCGCCGCCCGCTTTCGCGATGATAATCTGAGCTCCGGCAGCATCATCGGCAGAGGCGGCAGTATTGTCGCCGAGCTGTCGGGCCTGCTTTCGCAATGCCATCATTTCGGCTGATTCTTTCGCCACGCCGAGCACGGCCTGTAACTCGGAGTTTTTTTGCGCAAAATCATATCCCGGCTTCATAAGCGTCACACCGGCCAGCGTTCCGGTCGTTGCCATACCAACACCAGCGGCCCCCATTGCCGCCGCGTTTCCGGCCAGCTCTTTACCGGTCTGATATCGCTGCTTAACCGCGTTGAGCTTTGCCTGTTGTGCGCTGACGCGCGCCAGTGCTTCACGCTGGCGATTGAGCTGCGTCGTCGTTTCGCTGATGCTGGTTTTTAACCGGCGCTCGTCTGCCGCCAGGGTACGGGTATTAATTCCCGCCTGGCTGAGTTCCTGCCGCTGGCGTTGTACGGCCTGCCGCAAGCTGTTGTGTTTGAGCTGGAGCGCGGTGGCGCTTTTACGGGCGACATCCATTGCCTGCGCCTGCGCACGCGTCGGCTGTTCCGTATTTTTGAACTGGATCGCCAGCGCGGCGGCTTCCTGCTTCGCTTTCTTCAGCTCCTGACCGGTAACGGCGAGTTGCGCGCTTGCCTTGCGAAACCCGTCAATACGGGATGCCTGGCCATTCAGTTCACGCAGTGATTTTTGAGTGTCCCGGATATCACCAGACAGCGTTTTGCTCGCTGTCTGGATGGTTTTAAACGGGCGGGTCGCCTGGTCAACAGCCTTGAGTAATACCTGCAATTTAACGTCGTTACTCATTCGTGTTTCCGCTTCGCTGTAGCGCCTTTTCGCGCCAGGTGGTGAGCTCGGTCAGGCTCATGGGATATAACTCTGATGGCGGCCAGTGAAAAATCACCGCGATATCCGCCATCAGGTCATCGACCGACATATCTTTCGGAAAATTTAATCCGCCAAATTCGGCGACAAAAAACCGATCACCTTTGTTGCCAGCGCCATCAAATCTGGTAAATCCATCATGACGACATCCGACTCGGTGAGTGACGGGCTGGTCATACGCGGCAGCACTTTAATCAGGGCATCCACTTCAGAGCGCGCAACGTCGGCCAGGCTGACACCGCGCAGGGTTCCGGCGTTGGGCTTCATCAGGGTGATTTTTTCGATGACCTGCTCGCCGCGTTTGATGGGGTTTTCCAGGGTGACGATGTTTTCTTTGCTCATGATTTTCTCGCTGTTTACGGATTCGGGATTAACCGGCCAGGCATGCTGGCCGGGGAAAAATTACAGGCCGATATTGCGGCGGTGCTGGTCGAGTCGGTCGACGCCGTTCACCTTCTCAATCATGTTGAGGACGTCGATTTCTACCAGCTCTTTACCGTTCATGGTCAGCTTGTAGTACGTGCAGACCAGCGATAACTTGCTGCTGGTATCCTCACCCTGTTTGCTCTCGCCGTTATCGACTTCTTTCACCTTGAAACGGGTCTCAACTTCCACCGCTACGGTTTCGCCGGTATCGTCCCGCTGGTAAGAGCCTGCATAGCGCAGTAGCGTCCCGGTACCGACGGCACCGTAAAGCGCCCAGATCGCATCATCAGGGAAGCCGCCGAGGGAAATCTCCATCGCCAGCGCGTCATCGTCGAGGCCGAAATCGACAGGGGCCGAGCCTGACATCCCGCCGCCCCGGTAGTTTTCAAGCTTACGGGTCAGCTTTGGCAGAGTGACGGACTCGATAACGCCGAGATAGCTGACGCCATCCAGAAACGTGTTCAGGTATTTGAGCTTGCGCGGCATTGCCATTGGTCAGGGCTCCTTAATTGCTGTTAACCGATGACACCAGATTCGCCAGGTATTTATCGGTAATGCGCTGGCGTAGCGTCAGGTTTTCGAGAGGGGGAACCGGCGTATAGTCGTAATCGATATACAGTTTCCCGGCTTTGAGGGTCGCCGCATCGTTAGCCGATTCATCAAACCAGCAGGTCGCATCGACGATGTATCCCGCCGTTTTCATCTCGCGGAATTTCGCATTGATACCCGCAACGATGTCTTTAATCAGCGTGGCAGTGATTGGCTTGTCGACCGCCCACATGTGACCAGCGGCCATTGTGTCGGCGATAACCTGCGCGGTGCGGGTGTAGTTCTCAAACAGGAACAGCGGGTCATCGGAGCAGCAGCGGTTACCCCAGAAGCGGAAACCGTCTTTGCGAATGAGCGTGGTGACGCCAGCCTCGTTAAGCAGGTCGGCATCGGTGCCGGACTCCTGCAAATCCCAGAAGACCGACGCGCTGATGCCGGTGACGCCATTCACGCCAACGTTTGACAGAGTTTTGTGCCAGCCAGTGTCCTGGTCGATTTTGGCACGCAGGCCCAGCGCGCGGGCGGTCGCCCAGGCGGTTTCGGTCGCGTTCGCCGTGGTATCCCATGCCAGAAAATCCGGCCAGATAACCATCAGCTCACGCTGGCTGAAATTCTCGCGATAGAGCATCGCCTCGGAAATGTTCTGGCAATCCCAGGCGCTGATATAACCAAAGGCGCGCAGCTTCTGGCAAATTGGCGCGAGCGCGGTCGCCACCTCAAGGGAATCAAGACCCGGCACGCCAAGGATGCGCGGTTTAACGCCGGTAACGGCCTCCGCCGTGAGCAGCGCTTTCAGCCCGGTATAATTGCCGCTTTCGTCGGTGCCGCCGATGATATTAGAGAGAGTCTGCGCTTCGGCATCGTCGCCGGTACCTTCCGCAACGCGCACGACGACAATGACCGGTTTCGACTGGTCGGCGATCGCCTGGAGGGATGCGGCCAGGGTGCCTTTTGTACCCGCTTTCGCAATGGCGCTTTGCACGCTGGTAATCAGTGCGGGCTTATTAAGTGGGAAGGTGGCGGCATCGGCATCGCTGGCCGTACAGACCATGCCGATAATCGCTGTGGATACGGTGGAAATGACGCGGGTGCCGTCGTTAATCTCGACAACCTGGACGCCGTGATGAAAATCGCTCATCCGTTTAACTCCGTGGTTAAGGGTGAGCATTATTTTCAATCGTGGGGGAAGGGGTGACGAGTCATCCCCGCTGTAGCAGGGACGGCACAACAGGAATGACCGTCACAGGGTCAGGCGACGCGGCTCCAGCACATCAGCAGGGTGTGGGCTTCCACCACGCTGAACGATTTACCTTCGCCGAGGTTGGCGGTTTTGCCACTGGTCGTGTGTTTGTGTTCCGGTACTGTGACTTCGTGGTCGTGCTCTCCGGCGTCATCGGTCAGACCCAGCTCTTTCGGGTTAAAGAGCTGACGCACATCACCGCCAATTTCCCACGGGTCATCCTTACCGGCCACCCCACCATGATTGTGAACACCGCTGCGCGTGGTCGTCAGCTTCTGCTCTCCCTGCTCGCTGGTTTCGCCGCTCACGTCAATCTGCACGGCGGGCAGGTTGGCCTGCTGAAGCGTGACGGTATCTCTGCCGCCGGTCGCGCCGACGTCTGAACCGTCCGCTTTGCCGACGCGGATCGTTTTATTTTCGCCGGTGTACAGCCATTGCGACCAGGGCCACTTTTCATTCGGGTTGACGTTCTGATTAAAAAATCGCGTGGTGCCGACGGGATTATCGTCTTCCCAGAAATCACGCTTTGCCGCTGTAATGGCGTCGGTAATAATCTGCTGAATATCCGTGTCGAGCTGGCCTGTAACCTGGTCTGTATAATCCTTTGCCTCATTTTTTGCTCTGTCTACTTCTTCCGCCGTTGCCATGATGACGGACGGGTCAGCAATCAGTTCAACATCGCTGGTCCTGCTGACAGCGATCCACATATTAACCGCGCATAACCGTCCTGAACCTTGCGCCAGTTCCGGCTTATAGGACGGCGGCAGGCTGGCAACAGCAAGACAAACACCCTCATCATCATAGAGCGCGGCCTCCCGCAGCCAGAATCCGCCAACCTGGGGGAGCATAATCATTTCAGCCCGGATAACATTTGCCTCCCGGTCTGCAATAACCAGCCGGTTGAGCGGGGCGCGAAATCGCTCATTAACCAGTGCGCTCCTTCCCACAGGGTCAGGCAGTATGCCGCCCCCATCCCCTACGGCCATCATTGAAAACCCCACCGGCTCGTTATTTAACGCCGCAGCCGCCAGTTTCATCTCTCCGGCAGGGGTCAGCACCGCAAGATATTTTTTCGTAGTCATCGTCACCCCTCCCGTTATGGTAACTGAGCCTGAAACAGCCAGGCATTTTCGGCGGTATACTTCCCTTCCAGATTCGCAGCCACCCGGTTAACGCCGTTATACAGCATCATGGACAGCGTGCCTGTTTGCAGCACCTCCCAGACGTTGACGGACAGCTCCGTCCGGTTTGCGTTGAACCGCGTCAGCAGGTAATCAACGGGCTTACCCGGCGTGGTGACGTCAATCGCCCTGATTTGTCCGTCCAGCCCGTCCTCGGTAGTGCGGTAAATCACATAAATTTTTCCGTAGCGGGTGCAGACAATTTGCGGACGGCTGGACGTGCCATTCAGCAAGGAGCCGCTGGTCACTTCCGTATAGGTGAAATTCGAAACCGTTTCGGTTTTCCACACCGAGCCGTTAAACCACAGGTGAGTAATCTGGGTATACCCGTTCTCATCCTGCTGCCAGTACACCGTGTGATAGTTGCCGGATAAATCCACGCATGCGCCGTTCTGGTTGACGTATCCGCTGCCCTGGTTGACGACAACGGGTCGCTCACTGTTCCCGGAATGAATCGGCACGGCATAGCTGATATCACCCGTCGCATTCGTGAACGTTCGGCCTTTATCGGCTGACTTCGCGTAGTACAGCCCACTGTTCGAATCTGCTGATGCAGAGGTGACCCGATACCCCCAGCACAAATGCAGCACGCCTTTGTTATCCACACAAATGGTCTGCTCGTAGGGGTTCCCCCCGTCCGGCGCGGAAATCACCAGCGCCTTTGAACCGAACAGCAACGTACTGTCATCGAACGTATTCATGTAATACGTTCCGTTACCGGAGGTACCCTGCCGCCAGAAAATTTGCGTGGTACCGTCCGGGTACTGGATAAAGCGCGGGTAAGTGACCTTGTCGTCCGTGTACGACAGAACATTCCACGCTGAAATGTCATGCGGGCTGGCAGAAATGACGCAGCGGCATTCATTCACATGCTCGTTACCCGTCACCAGAATATGACCGTCTTTGGTTACCGCGATGGAAAAGGAGTTATGCCCGTCGGCGGCATTTGGTGAGGCAAACGGATTCCCCGTAATTGTGGACAAGTCGAATACTGACCACGGCCCACCAAAAATACTGCGCTGGAGAATATGTGGTAGCCGCCCTTTAGCGATGCACACGACATACTGATAATCACCCGCTGTCACGATCCCGTTTTGCTGGTAACTCGGGGAGTTATACAGCCATGTTGCATCCAGCTTAACCGGCAGTTTCTCCATTGACGGGATGCAAAGCGCGCCGGATGCGGGGATCACAATCGGGTCGCTACCGCCCTCAAAATATTTCGGGCCAGTAAGGGTAATGGTGTGCGTCAGCGTGGAGCCGTTGGTGTTAATCAGGCGCACGCGCACAGCGATAAAACCGTCGCGAATGGCGGTTACTTCCACGGTCTGATAACCCGGCGTCGGCGCGTTCGCCAGCAATTCGGCTACGTAATTTTTTTCAGTATCGAGCTGCGAGAGATACGACAGCACCGACCCCGAGCTTTCATTGAACACGCCGAAATAGCGCAGCCGGTCCCCCTTCCTGACCGCAACCAGTTTTGTACACCACTGGCCTGCTGCCGTAGACAGAGATAAATCCTGATAGGCTCCGTTGCTGTACAGCACCTTGTCCCGCAGGACTTCGGCGCTGTCCGTGACGTTTACGGCGGCACCGTTTGCGGCGATCACTTCCATATCGCGCTCATGCAATGCCTTACTGATGACCACCGTTCCGACATCAGAAGCCAGCAGCTTTGCCGGACTGTGCAGAATGGTTTCGTTAGGCGTCCCGCCTCGTAGTGCGCCGTAAGGTAAGGCGGTGTTTTTCGGGTCAGACTCCAGGTTAATGTAAAGCGTGCCGTCTACCGCTGCGACATACTGACCTGAATACCAGCATGACCCCGCCAGTGTGCGCGGCAGACCTTTGACAATCTCTGCCTCGCCGGAATTGCCCACAAAAATCACGGCGGAAATCTGGTCGATAGTCGTCTGCGATGATCGCGAAAAGCCGCTATAGAATGCTGTCTCGCCTGCCTTCATAGTCAGCGCGCGGTGCTTTCTGGCGCTGCTCACCAGTACGCCCGCGTTATCAATATAGCCCGATACCAGGGTACTTTCGCCCGTTGCGCCCGGCACAGCCTGCACGGACTCCCCACCGGCAGCGATAGCCATCGCCGTTGCGGTACTCGTTACCCCGTCCTGAGTATCCATTTTCTCCGCCAGTAACGCGCTGGCGTCAACCGCAGCAGGGGCGATGCGGGAAATGGTATGGGTGAGCGGTGAGCCGTCGGTGTTAATGAGACGCACACGGATAGCGATAAATCCGTCGTGGGTGGCGGTCACTTCCACAGTCTGATAACCCAGATTTGACTCACGCGACAGCAGCTCCGCTACGTAGTTTTTTTGTTCGTCCAGCTGTGACAGGTACGTGATGACAGAAACCGGGCTTTCGTTGAATACACCGTAATAGCGGATCACATCGCCTTTTCTGACGGCGGCGAGACGGGTACACCACTGACCGGCGGAGGATGCCCGTGATAAATCCTGATACGCGCCGTTGTTATACAATACTTTGTCTGGCAACGTCTCTGATTCGGCGGTAACGTCCACTGCCGCGCCGCCTGCTTTGATCGCGGACATATCCCGCTCATGTAATTTTTTACTGACCACTACAGCATCCACATCAGAGGCCAGCAGCTTAGCCGGGCTGTGCAGAATGGTGTCGTTTAGCATGCCCCCCAGGAGATAGCCGTAAGGAGCCTCGCTGCTGTTCGGGTCTTCCTCCAGATTGATATACAGGGTTCCGGCCTGTGTTGCAGTAAAGCGCCCGGAATACCAGCAGGACGCAGACAGCGTGCGCGGCAGACCTTCGACAATCTCGACGATGCCGGACTCAGCCACGAAAACAGCCGCCTGAATCTGGTCAACAGTCGTCAGCGAGGAACGGGCATATCCGGAATAAAACGCCGTCTCACCCTCACTCATGCTCATGGCGCGGTATTTGCGGACACTTTCCACCACCGCACCGGTATTATCAATAAACCCTGACGCCAGCACACCCTCGCGCGTTGCACCAATCACCGGGAGAATAGTTTCTTTTTTATCAGCGAGGGCCATCGCCGTGGCCGTACCTGCGACACAGCTCCTGGTATCAATGCTGTTATCCGTCAGCGGTAAATCCGTCACTGTACAGTCAAATACTTCACTGGTCGCAGTACGGGTGCAGAGAATAATAAAGCCATCCTGCGGCACAGTGAAACGGGCAGTTTCCAGCGTATTAGCCGCTCCGGTGCGCCCCGCATAAATAAAGGCTTTATCTTTATTGTAAAATGCGATATTTGCCTGCCCGTCATTATTACAGACAGCGGTCAGTTTAATTTTTTCTCTGGCCTTTACCGGAAAATACGTTGAGTTTTTCCAGTTTGGATTATTAACCAGTGAACCGTCGACCGGATTAATATAATTTGAGCCGGTCAGCTGGCTGATATCAATACTGAGATAGCCCAGCAGGTCATCGGTATATTGCAGGGACAGGTCAGCGTACGCTTTATCCATGACCTCTGACCAGAACTCAGCGCCGTTTCCCGTATTGCGGTAAATCTTCCAGGCGACGTGATCATCATGCTGAATGGCTACGCGGAAAAATTGCCCGGCGTTGGTAATACTCATGCCGGTAATAGTCCCGTCAGGGTCATTATCTCCCGGCTTAACGACTGGCTCAAAGGCAACGGATGACGGCAGATATTTACCGCGCGACACCGGCACGCCCCCCGCGCATGTAAACTCTTCCACCCAGTAAAGCGGGTTCGCTGAACGGACGGAAAAGACGTCACCGTCTTTAATCTTCCCGGCCTGAATCTGCGCGATAACCTCGTCTTCTGAAGCGTAAGGCATTTCGCCAGATTCCAGCAGACCGGAGAAGGATTCAAGCTGCTGTTTCAGGTACAACGTGCGCCCGGCGAGCTGTTCCGCCTGGACGTTTGCCACGCCGGTACGCCCACCTTCCACCCGGTCACTGCGTTTAATCTGGTAAATATCATCCCAGCCCGCTTTTTCTGAAATTGATGTCATTTTTTATTCTCCGGAATGATAATAATTGCCGTCATAGAAAGGTTGTTCGTTGTAATAAATACTGTCGTCCGGGGTATATCCGGGAGGAAATACAGAAATCACCTCGCCGTCACATATCGCAATGCCGATACTGGCAACACCTCGGGTACTGGCTGATAAAGTGAGCTGTGAAATATGGCGGCTGACCGGCTTTGCATCCCCGATAATTCTTTCAAGCTCTTTTATCATCGACTCAGTGATGCCAATGTCATTGAGGTTGATTTCAAGGCGGAATGTCCCGGCTGGGTCGGCGACTTCCCACCACTCCTGGATCGTCATGCTATAGCCCAGCGTTTCAATCACCCGGCGGACGGCAGCGATGGTTCCCTTGCGTTGGTGGATCCAGAATGCGTCACTGACCGCCTGCCGTTTCACTGTTTCCGACCAGGTTTCTTCCCAGCGGTCGACAGAAAACGCCCACGCCAGATACGGCAAAAATTTTACGGGGCATCGCCAGGGGTTCCACAAATCACGCAGCGGGACAGATAAATCGCTGATGACGGCACACGCTGCGGCGGCTCGCTGCTCCAGCACCGACGACCCGGTCGCCATCAGCGAATTACTCATCGGAACCCCCGATCACAACACTGGTTTCGGTGCAGTACGCGGCCTGGGTTTTATCGAGCACGACGTCGGCCAGCGGCTCGCGCAGTTCGACGCGCTGGACACCCTGCACATGCAGAGCGGCATAGAGGGCAGACATACGAATATCCCGACCGAGGCGGCGCTGTTCGGTGATATAGGCGATTAACTGCGCTTTGGCAGCGGCTAGAATGGGCTCGGTCGCTGGGCCGGGGTAGACGTACAACACCGCATTGACCGCATAACTGACAATTTCGGCCGAGACGACTGTCAGGCGGTCACCGACGGGGCGCACGCTCTCATCATTCAGCGCGGTACTGACAGCCAGCAATAAATCATCCGATGCCGTGCCGTCACCTTCCCGCGACAGCACGGCGATAGTCACCTCAGCCGGGGCCGGGCTGTTCGCCGAGGCATCCGCGACACGACCATCGGCGCTCAGGGCGTGAAATTCATAGGCACCGGTTGGCCCGGCGACACTCATCCCCTCAAATGCGGCCGGTACACGCTGGCGCAAATCGCTGTCGGATTCCATGACCGCCGCCACCGGCGGGATTTGGGTATCGTCTCCGGGGGTGATGACCAGGCGCTCAACGTTATTGTTTGCCGCGAGCTGGTCAAGGTCGTTTTTGATGGCATAGGCCACCATTCCGGCTTTTGCCGCCTCGTTGATGCGCTGGCGTAAAATCACCTCCCGATAAGCATTCTCTTCCAGATATTTCACCAGTGGATCGGACTCCAGCGTCAGCGTCCTGGCGACCGCCTCCTGCTCGTCTTCCGGGTACAGTGAAATCAGCGTCGCTTTACGCTCGGCGAGGATGGCTTCAAAATCCAGTGTTTCCACCACATCAGGCGCGGGGAGCTGGCTCAGGTCGATAACTGCCATAGGTTCAACTCACAGGGATGGTTAAGGAAAGGCTCTCGCCGGTATCGGTGATTTGGCCGGTCACGTCGACGACCATCTGCCCGTTAAACTGCCGCGCTGTAGTGATGCTGGTCAGCCTGACGCGCGGCTCCCACTTCAGGATCGCCATGTAGCACGCGGCCATAATTTGCAGCTCAAGCGCCGGGGTCTGAGGCTGGTCAATCATCTGCGACAACAGCGAGCCGTATTCACGACGCATGACGCGGGAGCCGACGGGCGTGCGCAGAATATCCCCGATGCTCTGGCTGATATGGTCAACGTCTGAAATGCTTTCACCGGTCGTGCGGTTCATGCCGAGATAACGTGCTGTCATAGTGGTTCTCCCGTCTGTCCACCGCTGTCGCCTGGGTGTTTATGGGTGTGGAGCACCTTGCCGTTAGAAGAGAATGAGCCGCCGCTGTGCTCGATATCACCCGACATCTTGCCGCCTTGCTTCACCTCCAGTGTGCCGGTCGTCAGCTTGTTGGTGCAGACCACCTCCGGCGTATCGAGGGTGACGCGGGTCGAGGCTTTTACCAGCACCACCGGCACGCTGACGGCAACCAAATCGGATGCGGTCACATCGGCGGTTTTAATGCCGGTGACGGTCAGCGCGCCGGTTTCCGGCTCATAACTCATAACGGCACCGTCGGGAAACTCAACGTGCCAGGCATCCGCCGAGGCCGACGGCGCGGGGTTGTCGTCGGAATAAATACCCGGCAGCACAAAGGCGGTATCGAGCTCACCGCCCACAGCCAGAATCATCACCTGCTCACCAACAGAGGGAGCCCACCAGGTGCGCGAGCGCCCGGCCCGGTGCGTCAGCCACTGGAGCCAGTCGGTATAAATGCCGCCGGTCTGTACGCGACAGCGCCCGGCGTCGAGGTCAGTTTCGACGACGATGCCGGTACGAATCATGTTGCGTATCGCGCGGGCGAGTTCCTGGATAGATGCGAGAGTATTCATAGGGGAAAGGATGCCGCCGGGGTGTTCCGGCGGCAATCTGCAGGCGTTTTGCTAGCTATCACACAACACATGTCTTGTATTAAGTTTCTGCATGATATAAAAAAATAACAAATCCTCTTCACTTCAGGTATAACGATGACCAATATACTTTCAGTTTATGATGAGCAAAAAGACAACTTTGAATCTTACGCGTTATCTTTAAAATCTCTACTCAATACTCTAATAAGAGATGCTGGCGTTACTATTCACTCCCTCGACTCACGAGTGAAAAATAGAAAAAGTCTCGAGAAAAAAATAATTGATAAAGACAAGTATGATGACATATTTGATATAACAGATGTAATAGGCATTCGGATAATCACTCATTACTCTGATGATGTTGACATAATAGCAAAACTGATTGAACAGGAGTTCATTGTCGACTCAGAAAACTCTATAGATAAGAGGACAACCCTTGAGCCAGACAGATTCGGTTACTTATCACTGCATTACATTGTCAGTCTAAGCAATAACCGTACCTGTCTACGGGAGTATGTGCCATACAAGGACATAAAAGCTGAAATTCAGATAAGGTCAATTTTACAGCATGCCTGGGCCGAGATTGAGCATGATATCGGTTACAAAACCGCCGATGGGCTACCAAATGAAATTAGGCGATATTTTTCGCGATTAGCTGGCCTTCTCGAATTAGCCGATGATGAATTTATTAAAATTCGCCAAGCCATTAACATTCGTCAAGAAGAGGCGATCAATGAAATCGAGCATGGGGAAGGACTTTCGCCTTTAGACATTGTCTCATTAAGTGAATTTTTGAAGAAAAACAAAACAGTAAAAGAAATTTCTGACAATATACTACAGCAACATAACTTAATCATTACCGACAGAAATGAAAATATCAACAATCAAAAACTACTGAATGGCTTGCATCTCATAGATATATATACAATTAAAGATCTCGATCAGGCCCTGAATAGAAACAAAGAATTGATTTTAAAGCGAGTAAACAACATTAGTGAAACCTCAAAAGCATTAATGATGAGAAATGGCATGCCTAACACAGCCTTAATCTTATATTTAATGCAAGTAGTAATAGCCAAAGAAAACTCAGAGGAACTAGAAAACACTTTCTTTGAAATTATAGGGTCAAAAATATCAGGCGGTGCAAGTAGTTATTTTGAAAACATCAAAAAGTCTCTTTACAATGATCAATAATCGTTTATAAAGACGACTGAGATTATAAAAACAAGTGAATATAACCAAGCGCTAGCTACTATAAATGTAATCATTTTACAGTAGCTAGCGCGCCATTAATCGGCGAGGTAGTCGATAATGACGCTTTCCACAAGCTGCCGGTCATCTTCGGTAAAGCCCAGTAGCTGGCGCTGGGGGTACTCGACGGCGGCGCTTTTGGGGGATGGCTTATCCTTGAGCCCGAGCTGATGCACGCGGGCGATGCGCTGCACTTTCCCGGTAAATTCCACCACCGCCGCGCTATCGCCTCCGCTCGCTTTCATATAGCGGTTGGTACGCAGTTTCGCGAACATCTCGCGCTTAATCCGGCCTTGCTTTGCCCTGACGGGCGGTCGCTTACGCGGGGAAAATGGCGAACCGTCCGGCGCTTTTTGCGATTTAATGCGCTGTTGTTGCCGCTGGCGCAGTTTCTTCGCAATATCGGCGGTCATCCGACGACGCCCGGCGGGGGAAAGGGCCGCTATCAATCCGGCGAGCTTGTCCTCAAAGGGTTTGAAGTCATTCATCCCATTTACTCACCAGTTCGCCATTACTCCACATCTCGACAGGGCGCGTCACCGGCTCCGGCGGTGGCGGCTCCGGGATGTTCTCAACGTACATTGCGCCGTCGACCTCGTTGACCAGCGTTCGCTCTGTCAGCAACAGGCTAATGCTGACATCTAGGCTGCTGTCGTTATTGATGTCGGCATACCAGATAAAGCCCTTTTTTCTTCCTTCATCGGTTGTCATGATGTCCGGCTGATTGACGCGCAGCCAGGCCATAATCGGCACAAACAACAGGTCAATATCGTCTGTGAAATCCGTCACCACGATGTTAAGCGTGTACCGCTTTTCAAACGACAGGGAGCGCGCCAGCGTCGCCGTATTGTTGCCATCGTCCAGGCGAAGGCAAAGCATATCGGGGTTGGTACGCAGTACCGGCACCGCATCAGTTAAGGCTTTTCGCAGACTGTTGGGCTTTTGCATCGATTTCATCCTGGCATTGTTTAACCGTATCGACCTGGATTGCGCAGCTTTTCAGGGCGTTTTCGAGCTGGCGTATATCCGCACTCAGGTCGCCATTAGTCAGCGGGTCGCTGCCCGGCATCGGGCAGGGGCTGACCTTCGGGCAGGCGTTGTAAACAATCACCGGCGGCGGCGTTGGTGCAGGCGGCGCGCTGGTGCAACCTGCGCACAGCATCAGGTAAATCAGCGCGATACCAGCGGCGAAACGCGTCATTTTCATTGAGTAACCTCGTGATGGTTTGTTCACGCCTGAAAGCCAGCAGGTTGGCCGCTGTGAGCTTGTCCCTCATGGCGACCTGCGCCAGCTCTTTACGCTGCGACTGCTCTGCGGCCACATTGAGCTGATTTTTCAGCATGGTGATCGTGGTTTTCTGCGTACCGGCGACCCGGTTAGCACGTTCAAAAGAGGCGCGCAAATTGCTGTTATCGTGTCGCATCCACAGCAGACCCGCGCAGGCCAGTGCCAGCAGGACAATGAATATTTTCATGCGGATACCCCTCCGGCCTTGCGCCACACCGCGACCAGTTTGTCGAGGCTGTGCTCACGCTGACCATACCCCGCGCCCGGCAATGAGGCCCATATGTTGCGACAACGGGAAATGGCGCGCTCAATGCGCCCCTGCTGCAAGTCTTCCAGCGCGCCGCGCTCACGAATCAGCTGAATGGCGAGTCTGTCCTGTGATGCCGGGCTGAAATCCGGCAAAGCGAGCTGCTTTTTGTAATGCGGCCAGAACAGATAAAGCTGCTGGTAACGCCCCGATGCCGTGGATTTTTCCCCGCGACGATTGAAGACCTTCGCCGGGCGCCCACCGGCAAACGGGTGATCGCGATAGTCAGTAAAAATCTCCGGCTTGCCATTGACGCCGGTGACAATGACGTCGTACCCGTTGTTTTTCGTCAGCGGGTGCGTCGCCGTACCCTCTGAAAACGCCAGCGTGTCGAGGAATGCCGCGACGTTGGGGTGTGTCTTAATGACCGACATCGCTTTCCCCTTTTTTAATCCTGCGCTGAATCGCAATTTCCACCGCCTGATAACCGGCGATACCCAGCATGGAGCCAAATCCGCACACAGCAGCAGGATGCATGTTGGGAAACTGCACCAGTGCCACCCCGGCCACCATTGAGACAAAGCCCCCCAGCAACATGCGACCAATAAAAAGCCGGGCGGTGATGGGCTCACCACCGGCCAGCACTTTCCCGACGACAATCAGCACGCCGATCACAAAAAGTGACAGGACGCTTTTTTCACCTTCCGTCATGTGTTTACTCCCACAGATTAATTGTTTCAGTTACGGGGGATGACTGGACGTCGGGCAGTTCGACCACCGTGCCATGTGGCAGCACTGCGCCGAGCTCGGCCAACCCCGGATTTGCGGCGAGCACCGACTCGAATACCCCCTCAGTGCGCCCGTAATACCGGGCGCAAATCATGTCTAGCGTGTCGCCCTGTTGCGCGATGGCCTGCATCAGATTTGGCTCACGATGCAGCGGGGTTTGTCCTGGACGCGTGATACGGCCCAGCGCATGTCCCGCCACAGCTCGTCGACAGTGGTATCGATGCTGTCGGCTTTCTTGTCACCTTTGGCGCTGGCATCCACACCGCGATAACGCTCATAGAGCGTGGCAGTCGCCATTGAGGTGACGGCGCGCAGGTAATAGAAAACGCGCACGCTCTCGCCGTCGAGATCGTCAGCCGGCACGTCGGCCAGCTTGCTAAAACCCCCGGCAATCTGCTGTTCCCGCCACAAAAAAAGCTCGGCATTGGTTTCGGCGATGCCGGTTTTGATGGCCTCACGCAGCCGGGCCGGGGCGACGGTTTGCTCAAGGCGCATCCCTTCACGCACGCGTTTCGGATCGATGTCAGGAAAGAAAAACGTATTTTTTATCACCGGCTCATCGCTGGCAGGCGGCGGGATGACCACCACGCCACCCGGCTCATCGTTCTTTTTAATAATCAGCGTCGTCATGACTACCTCTGAATAGGTGGGCGGTGGACGCCGGTCTCAGGTCGGGTAAATCACCCTCATCGACCAGCGTGCCGCCCTGGCGCGGGGCGCATTCTGTTAACCGGCGGTCTTTTTCGGTCGGCCACGTTTAGCCGGTGCCGTGGTTTTCACGGCGCGCGGCGCTCTTACAGGGGCTTTAACGACCGTTGCCGGTTTGGGCTTCAGCTCACGCTCAAGCCGTTCAATGTCTTTTTTAACGCCTGCCTGACAATCGAGCTGCATCGCTCGCCTGAGGTGGGCCAGCGCGTCGGCGGGCTGTTTGTTGTCCCGCAACACCTGGCCGGTGATTTTGTGCAGTTTTGCGCGCACTTCATCAGGCATATCGGCGGCGGCGGTCAGCGCCAGCGTGTCGAGCAGTTGGCTGATGACGACCGGTTCACCGGAGGCATGGGCGCGCATGGCGGCGAGCGCCACCTCTTCGGTAAACATGTACTGCGGCGGGCGGCGGTGTTTGCCTGGCATGGTCAGACCGTACTTAAACGCGTAGCGGGCAATATCCATCGCGCCGCCGATATCGCCGACATCGAGACGCCACAGCATGACGGTCATCACGATGTCATCCTGCGCACCTTTGCCCTGTTCCAGCACGCCACTGACCCACGGCAGATAGAACGGCAGCAGCTCGCGCTTTTTCGTGGCTTTCAGCTCTTTACCAAAGATGGCTTTTAACGTGCGTTGGTCTGCGGCCAGCTTAACCAGCATCTGCTCGTAGGCAGTGGCATGCCGCAGCGGGTTGTTTTCCCGCTGCGCGGTTTCAATGGCCGAGACCCGCATCATGTGACGCTGTGCGGGGCTCGTCATCGGTTAGCCCTCCGGTTGCGCGGCAGAGAAATCGCCCAGCTTGATATTTTCAATGAAGCACCCGGCGGCGTAGGTTTCGACCACGTAATCGATGTTCATCGATTCGTAGTTTTCCACCTGGTCGAGTTTCGGGTTTTCGATGATGGAGCGGCGGTGACTTTCATCCATGAAATAGATGGACAGGTTATCGAGACGCGTCACCATAATCGCATTCGCCGGGAAGTACGGCACACGGACGGCGGGCAGGTTGCCGATTCGTTTCTGGCTGATGATGATGTCAGCCGCGAGCGCTTCGCTGTTGGGCTGGTCTTTGTTGACGATCGGGAAATATTTGTCGGCCAGCAGCTTACGGCCCACAATCGCGACGAGCTCCGAATCTTCCTGATAAATCTCGTCAATCAGGTTGTCGGTGGCATCAATGACCAGCGCATCGAGGTTAACGTAATCGCCGTTTTTACCCACACGGATCACGGCGGAAACGACGTTCCCTTCCTCGTCGACGATTTTACTCATCACGCGGGTCGCCGCTTCATTGCGGTATTTCTGCGGCCAGCCGACGGCGACATCCTGCAACATCGGATGAGTGGCACGGTCAGAGGTTTCGGCACGCTCAACGCCGTTGAACCCGGCCATGATGAAATCGAGCGCCTGCCGCTGGATGATGGCATCGCGAATACGGCGCTGGAAGTCCTGGAAGCGCGCCCACAAATCCAGCTTTTTATATTTGAAGTGGAAGTCAAAGTTGACCTGATCGCACTCGTATTTTTTGGACTCCAGCGCGGTAAAGTCGGCTGTTTTACGCTCCTGGCCGCTGTTGGTGTCCGTGGTGCTGGCGATGGTGCCATTGACGCCGACGCCAATTTTTTCACCCTTCAGCTCATCCACCGGCACGATGTTAATTTTCTGCAAAAATGCCGAGGACATCTGCACGGTGTTCATCATGGTTTGCGTGACGGACGGCTCGACGTTGAATTTTTTACTCACGTCGGCCGTGTCGATGCCGTTCAGCTCGGCAACGCGGGACAGGTAGGCATTGAATTTAAAACGGGTTTCCTGACGCATAGTTTTTCCTGTTGGGTTAAATCGGGTTGTCTGACCGGGCAAGCCTGTCGCCCGGCGATAAATTCACGACCGTTTAGCAGTCGGTCAGCACCTCATCACCACCGCCGCCGGTGGAGAGCTTGCGACGTGGCTGCGTGGTGCTTTCGGTGTTATCCAGCGACGTTTTTAACTGGCTGAATGCCTGGCTGGTCTGGTCGGCCTTCGTGGTGACGTCCTTTTTCAGGGTCGCAAAGGCATTTTCCAGCGTGGCAAGACGCTGTTCAGTGGCAGTGAGGTTTTCCTGCACATGCTCACTGACGGTCGTCACGGCCTCATGCACATCCTGAAAACGAGCGTCATCGCTGGCCTGTTTGCGGCTGAAGATCGCTTTCACTTTGTCGCTCAGGGCGGTAAAGACATTTTCCGCCTGGTCTTCAAACTCCAGCTCGGCGAGGGTGGCGACGGAAATCAGGTTGCCCGGCTCGGCTTTGAAGCGGTTGAGGGGGTTAAATTTGGCACCCCGGCAAAATTCGAGGTATTCGGTGCCGAGGCTCGCCGGGTCATCGGTCACCGCCAGGCCAACCAGGTAGCACTTGCCGCTATTGGCGAAATTCGGCTGAATTTCCATTGAGGTGTAGACCTTCTGCAATTTTTTATTCATTGCGATCAGGTCATCGGTCGGGGTGATTTTGGCGAACAGCGCCAGCTTGCCTTTCAGTACCGAATCGTCGTCAATCTTTTCAGACTTCAGCTCAACCACATCGCCGTAACGGCTGAACGGGCCATCCGGCAGGATGCCTTTCAGGTGTTCGAGGTTAATGCGGCAACCGTAGACGCGGGGATCAAAGGTCTCGGCCATTTCCTGAATATCCGTCGCGCTGATAACGCGGCCGTCACAGGTATCGCCTTCGACGCCGATGCGAAACCATTTTGAAACTTTTTTTGCCATTGTCAGGAGTCCTGATATCGGGTTAACGGGTCGGGGTTAGTTTCCCGACGTCGCCGCCCACCCGCTATCAATCCCGGATGGCTTATCCCTCACACAACAGCACCTTAGCGATTCGCATCACCCGTTTCTTTAGCCTTGCCCTGTATCAATCACGGCGAGGCATCCATGACCATCACCACCGACACCACTTTGTTAAACGACCCGCGACGCCAGGCGGCTTTACTGTACTGGCAGGGGTTTTCCGTGCCGCAGATTGCCGACATGTTGCAGACCAAACGCCCGACGGTGCAGAGCTGGAAACAGCGCGACCAGTGGGACGAAACGGCACCGCTGAACCGCGTCGAAAGCACCTTAGAGGCCCGGCTGATTCAGCTCTACGCAAAGCCCAACCTGACGCCCCACGATTTCAAGGTGGCGGATTTTCTGGCCCGGCAGATGGAGCGCTTTGCGCGGATTAACCGCTACGGCCAGACCGGAAACGAGGCTGACCTGAATCCCAACGTGGCCAACCGCAACAAAGGCGACCGCAAAAAGCCGACAAAGAACTTTTTCAGCGACGAGGCTATCGAGAAACTGGAAGAGATTTTTTTCGCGGAGTCTTTCGAGTATCAGCTCCGCTGGCACCGTGCCGGGCTTGAGCACCGCATTCGCGACATTCTGAAATCGCGCCAGATTGGGGCGACGTTTTACTTTTCCCGCGAGGCGCTGCTGCATGCGCTGAAGACCGGCCATAACCAGATTTTCCTGTCAGCGAGTAAAACGCAGGCGTATGTATTCCGCGAGTACATCATTCAGTTTGCCCGCCTGGTCGATGTCGACCTGACCGGCGACCCGATTGTCATCGGCAACAACGGCGCAAAGCTGATTTTTCTCGGCACCAACTCAAACACCGCGCAGAGCCATAACGGCGACCTGTATGTCGATGAGATATTCTGGATCCCCAACTTCCAGAAACTGCGCAAAGTGTCATCGGGCATGGCCTCACAAAGCCACCTGCGCAGCACCTACTTTTCGACGCCTTCCACCCTGGCGCACGGCGCTTACCCGTTCTGGTCGGGGGAATTGTTCAACCGTGGACGCGCCCGCGCCAGCGAGCGGGTCGACATCGATATCAGTCATGACGCGCTCGCCGCTGGCGTGGCGTGTCCTGACGGTCAGTGGCGGCAGATTGTCACCATTGAGGATGCGCTCGCCGGGGGCTGTACGCTGTTTAACCTGGAGCAGCTCCGTCAGGAAAACAGCGTCGACGACTTCCGCAATCTGTTTATGTGCGAGTTCGTTGACGACAAGGCGTCGGTGTTCCCGTTCGAGGATTTGCAACGCTGCATGGTCGACAGCCTGGAAGAGTGGGAAGACTTTGCGCCGTTCGCCGACAATCCGTTCGGCTCCCGCCCGGTCTGGGTGGGATACGACCCGTCGCACAGCGGCGACTGCGCCGGGTGTGTGGTGCTCGCGCCGCCGGTTGTCGCCGGGGGCAAGTTCCGCATTCTGGAGCGCCATCAGTGGAAAGGCATGGACTTCGCGACTCAGGCCGAATCCATTCGCCAGCTCACCGAAAAATACAACGTCGAGTACATCGGTATCGATGCGACCGGCCTCGGTATTGGCGTCTTCCAGCTGGTTCGCTCGTTTTATCCCGCCGCCCGAGATATTCGCTACACGCCGGAAATGAAAACCGCAATGGTGCTGAAAGCAAAAGACGTTATCCGCCGTGGCTGTCTCGAATATGACGTCAGCGCCACCGACATCACCACCTCGTTTATGGCAATCCGCAAGACCATGACCAGCAGCGGGCGCAGCGCCACCTATGAGGCCAGCCGCACCGAGGAAGCCAGTCACGCGGACGTCGCCTGGGCGACCATGCACGCGCTGTTAAACGAACCGCTTACCGCTGGCAGCGGCCAGGCAACATCATCCATTCTGGAGTTCAACTGATGAGTAAATACAAAGGCCGGAAGCCACAGCCACAAAAGCGCCCGCGCAACATGAAAGACAGCGCGCCCCAAAAAATGGAGGCGTTTACCTTTGGTGAACCGAGCGCTGTGCTCGACCGCCGCGATATTCTTGATTACGTGGAGTGCGTCAATAATGGCCGCTGGTTCGAACCGCCGGTCAGCTTTAACGGGCTGGCGAAAAGCCTGCGCGCCGCCGTTCATCACAGCTCGCCGATTTACGTTAAGCGCAACATTCTGGCCTCAACATTTATTCCGCACCCGCTCCTGTCACAACAGGACTTCAGCCGCTTCGCGCTTGATTTTCTGGTGTTTGGCAACGCGTTTTTAGAGCTCCGAAAGAGTGTCACCGGTCGCCCGCTGAGTCTGGAAGCGTCACCGGCTAAATACACGCGACGTGGTATTGAAGATGATGTCTATTGGTGGGTGCCGTCATTTGACCAGCCGCACCCGTTCGCGCCGGGATCCGTATTCCACCTGCTGGAGCCAGACATCAACCAGGAGCTGTACGGCATGCCGGAATATCTCAGCGCGCTAAACTCCGCCTGGCTGAATGAAGCGGCGACGCTGTTCCGTCGCAAGTATTACCAGAACGGGGCTCATGCTGGTTACATCATGTATGTGACGGACGCCGCGCAAAGCGGTACCGATGTTGAGGCATTGCGCGATGCGATGCGCAGTTCGAAGGGGCTCGGCAACTTCAAAAATCTTTTTTTCTACGCACCGCACGGAAAACCGGACGGCATAAAAATTGTGCCGCTCAGTGAGGTGGCAACGAAAGACGATTTCTTCAATATCAAAAAAGTCAGCGCCGCCGACCTGCTCGACGCTCACCGCATCCCGTTCCAGCTGATGGGCGGCAAGCCGGAAAATGTCGGTTCGCTCGGTGACATCGAGAAGGTGGCAAAGGTTTTTGTCCGTAACGAGCTCATCCCGTTACAGGACCGGATGCGCGAGGTCAACGCATGGGCCGGTCAGGAGGTGATCCGCTTCAAAAGCTACAACCTTGATACTGAAAGTGACTGATTTCCGCCGCCACCGGGCGGCTTTTTCTTACCCCCACGCCTGACCGCTTCAGAAGCCCGCCAAGCCCTCGGACGCCCCCGCATCACCCACCGACACCCTCGCGAACCCGCGCGGCGCAGCGACGCGCTCAGGCTGCGAAAATAAATTCGCAAAAGAACGCTGGCGCGCAGTGCTTTCCCCGCCTCGCCTGCCCGCTTCACTGGGCGGTTTTAATGCAATTGCATTTTGTTAGTACATGCCGACCGACACTAACTTCCCCCTTAAACGCTCACGCTGAATTTTGCATGCAAAATCATGCAGTCTTGATGCATGCCTGCAAATCCAGCGTTTAAAAAGCTGAAGTATGCAGAGGCAATTTAAAAAGCTATACTCTTGCCGGTTTATCAGGGGGAGAAAATGCCTAAAGCTGTATCATTGTTCTCGGGCTGTGGTGGTTCCGATGCAGGGCTAGTGAAAGCTGGATTCGATGTCGTAATGGCAAACGATATTTTGCCATATGCGAGGGAGGTCTATCTTGCAAACCAACCCGAAACAGACTATCTCATTCAAGACATTCGGACTGTAGAAAAATTTCCGAATGCTGAACTTCTTGTCGGTTGCTATCCATGCCAAGGATTCAGCCAAGGAGGAGCTCGCCTTGCTGACAGAAGTATCAATTTTTTATACAAAGAATTTGCCAGGGCACTCGCAAGCATTCAACCCAAAGCATTTATCGTGGAAAATGTTTCGGGCATGAGAAATAGTACATTCCAACACTTGCTAGAAGATCAAATTGAACGATTTTCTAACGCCGGTACAATTGGCTACAAGGTTGTTTGGAGTGTGCTCAAAGCACATCACTACGGTGTACCACAAGAACGAAAAAGATTAATTATCGTAGGCATCAGAAATGACTTTAACCATATATATAAATTCCCTGAGCCTACTCATGGAGAAAATAAACCATTCCCATATGTTACAATTGGCGAAGCGTTAAAAGATTTACCTGAGTGGCCAACAGGTGAATATTGTGATGATCCATTCCATTGGTATTATCTATCGAGAAATCGACGCCGTAACTGGGATGAGGTTAGTAAAACGATAGTAAGTAATCTCCGCCATATACCTCTACATCCTATTAGCCCCGAGTTAAAGAAGATAGAGACGGACAAGTGGGAGTTTGTTACAGATCAACCTGCAAGACGGTTCTCTTATAGAGAAGCAGCCATTTTACAGGGATTTAGTAAAAATTACACTAAGCACGGTGGGAATCTAATTTTCCCTGAAATGGAAGGTTTTGGAACAGCACGTATACTAAAAGAACGCTATAAAGTTGTCGGTAATGCTGTACCACCTCCACTATTTGAATCGGTGGTTAATAATATTCCTGATATTTGGTAAAAAAAGGCCCTACTGGGCCTTTTTTAACTTCTTACAAAAGTCTATCAATATGTTTAAGTCTTTTTGCATATCATCTAAATCGTCTTTGAAGCGGTCATGTGCAATTGTTAAACGAATTCTATCAAAAACAATACCTGCTTCAGCACTGGCTTCTCTCAGCATTTCATCAACTAATATATAAGGCGTTGAAAATACTTTTACACACTTGATATATGTAAGCGGGTGAAACCATGGACTTAACTTCTCAATTTTTATATCATTATACTTTGTAGGCCAATCATTTCCACAAGCACATTGGCCTAGGGCAAAAAGACGACCATCCCTACCATCCAGGAAATCGACCCAAGTCACAAAGTCAACTCCACAATCTTTAATTCTAAGTGCATCGTCATCTTTCAAACCATTTTCAGCGCGCCAAGCCCATTCTTTTGTATTAGATGAAATTAGACCATTTAATTTTAAAGCCAATTCTTTATAACTTGTCGGATTTCCATCAGAACGAGGCCATCCTGTGTGCATATGCTTTGCATGTGTGCTCAAAAACTTAGTAAAAAGACGACCAGCCATAACTTCAAAATATCGGGGAAGACGGACATTATCCCCTTTGGTTAAATTATTTATCATTGAAACGCATAAGCAAAATAAATACACGGGGGACGGGGATTTCTTTAGTGTTAGATGATTTGCTTTATATTCAAATGGATAGGCATCTTTTAGAATGTTTGCGCGCCATTGTATTTGTTCTGCAATTTGCCCAACCAATATATCCTTACCTTGATCCTCTTTCATCCAATCTTCTTCAAATTGTCCATCAAACTCATCTAATTCGTCATAAATTGTTCCTGCAATTTTATCGTCTTCAATCCCTGAATCAATTGTTGCATTAATATCAAGCAAGGCATTTAATTCAGCCTGATCCGCATCGGTTGCGAAACTTTGCATCTTAGAACGTAATCCATAATTCACAATTAAAAGCCCTCTGAATCATTCCCACTAATAGCTTCATTAATTGACGTTCTAAAAGATCTAAACTGCTTACTGATTTGTTCAAGATAATTATTTAACTCAATTGCATCTTGTCTTGGCAAATCTTCTCGCCCAACACGTGTAATGCATTCATCTAACTTCCCTCTTATTTCAAGCATAAGATTGGTCAACCTATCTCCAATAGGTTGTGTTAGATCATTAATTTCTTCGACATCTTTTCCTTGCTTGAGCAACACAATTTTTTCTGGAGATGCGACTACTTCTGCCAATACACCTAAATTACGTGAATCTTTGACCTGAGAGTTTTGCCCTTTATTTTTATTACCAAACATAGCTGTCATCAGAAGTTTGGCGTTATCTAATTTCTTCTCGTCAATAGGGTTGGATACCGTCGGATCATCTGATAACCCTACAAAATCCTGAATGCTTTTATATCCTAATAACGTATATACCCAAGAAAAAGGATAGCTAGTATTACTCCCTCTTCCTTTCTTAACACTATCATCCTTATTATATTTACCGGCAGACTCCATTTGTTTTATAAAGTTATATCCAGACAAAAGTCTTTTGATAGTACTATTGCGATCTCCAATCATTGTCGAAATATCGCTTACATTCATATCACCATCTTTAATGGTTCTAGCTATCCATGCCGCTTTTGCATATGAATCCCAGTCTTTTGTTGATACTATATGTCTAACCCCTAAATAAGAGATTAGCGATTTTTTATCTACCCCATCATCATCTTCAAATACTATTGCAGGAATAGGATCTATTTTAGGCTGACCGTGAGAAATATATTTATCTATATACTGTTGATGCAAATTAACCTGATCTCTTGCTCTGTCATCATTCTTTAATATTAGACATGCGGCTAGCCTCCTGTTACCTTCCATAACTGTGTATTTTTGATTACTATTTTTCCTTACAACCATAGGCTCTGCAGAGAAATAGCCATTAACAGCGATCGAGCTTATTACATCGGTAACACCATAGTTCTTAACTATATTATTTAGAACATCTATTTGTGTGTCTGCAGACGATGAGTCTTCACCGAATCGAGGGTTTTCAACGTCAAGCTCTAAATTCTCAATCGATATATATTCCACCTCTTTATGTCTCAATTTTTCTTCTACACCTGCTGATTTTTTCTTCATACTAACTCCTAATTACAATGACCATAGAGTTAAAACTATGTTAAATCCTTCAAAAAAACTCACCATTTTAAAGCATAAGCTGCTCTTTACACATATGATAACTGTAGCATACATCCTAAGACAAGCAGAGTGATACAGCCCCTAAAGTCATTGAACTAAAAGATATTTTTAATGAAAAAACAATGATAATTAGTTGTTGGTTGATCACCATAATTAAAATGACCAAACTTGCATAGGATTTCCAATCCACTATCGCGGCATTGCATTGCCGGGCGAAATCTAAGCGGATAGTGAAATTAGCTACCGCTCAGAGTTGGCCATTTGTCCTGATGAAGATACCTTAGATGTTCTCTGTTGGCCCCTACACACCAAATATCTGGTCTCTATCCAATGTGATGTTAACCCTCACGTCGCCCCTTTTTTTAATCTTTGTTCAACAGGAGATGGAGCGAAAACAACTGAAAAAGATTTATTTTTCATCAAGTTCCCTCTCGCAATTTCCGCAATTAAATTCAAAGCAATTTCACGATCTCTTTCCTGACAAACACCCTCTGTCGTCAGACGCGCAATCATCTCGACCCGTTCAATCATGACTTGCTCGTTTAACTCTCTATCCACACAACCTCCAATACGGGATACTGTATAAATACACAGTACCATGTATCGATAAAAAGATGAAAGAAAAAAGTCATGCCACAAAAGGACGTATGTGTATGATATGGATATGAATTAGTTACAGTCTCAACTTAGTAACTGACGCTAACCCCGCGACTCGATTTAGGATTTGTCTGGCCTGCGCCCGGTGTGACGGTGCTACCGGGAAAATTTCACCAGTTGATGAACCACGGCACCATTTGCCGTTTATGCAACTTTTGCCACCGGCCATCAGGTGCAGGGCCTCACCCCGGCTAATGGTTTCGCCGGTAGTGAGCTGAATCTCGTCTATTGTTCTGTCAATGGCTGCAATTTGTTTATCCGTTCCGTGGATAAAATCACGCCTGGTAACCCGTTTTTTGTCCCTGAGTCTGGCTGTTAGCTTCCGCCTTTCACTTCGACTCAACGGTTTGGATAAATCCAGCTCCGGCGGATCGCTTTCGCTTCCCGTACAGTTATTGACAGAACTCCGAGAGGGCGCAGGAGCGCCCTTAACGTCAACGGCCAAATCAACGGCTCGCTTCGGCACAATTTTCCACTGCGTTAGTCGGGTTAAAATCGGGGTGTCAGAACCGACGGCGGAATCGTACACGCCACGAATGCAGACAGTTTCCTCGCCATACTGGTTAAACTCGGCCCGCGGTTCATACAGTGTGCGCACTTGTAAATCATCGCGCCGGACAAACGGGCCTCCCTGCGCATTAACGTAACCAGCCCAGTCACCGGCGTCAGCGGCATCATGAACGGCGGCAAACTCAACGCTTAAACCGTGCGCGGTCTCGGTATCAGCGAGACGACGTAACTCACGATATACCGTCACCGGCGCGCCACCGATAAACTGAAATTGACGAATGTGCCAGCGTGCCGCCCATGCTGATACGGCAGGAGCTGTATCTTTCAGCAGCCCACCGCTTTCGTCATCGGTTTCACCATCGAGAGCATAGCCATCGATATTTTTTGAAATGTATTTAGCAACATAGCCGGTAGCGCTGCCCTTTTCCGGGTCAATGGCCTCAGCATGAAAGCGCGCTTTTTTGGCTTTATCGCTTCTCAGTTCGTGGTGGTCTTCCTCCCACGCATAATCACGGATGATAATGCGTACGCGCTCGACGTCTTCCGGCAACATGAACATAAGCATGTGCCAGTGCGGCGTTCCGTCGTGATGAGGCTCGGCAACACGTATGCCGAAAATGCGGATTTCTTCCCGATGCAGCTTGGCGCGAATGCGCGCCCAAAGTCCGGTGAGATAACTCTGCGTGTCCGACGGGCTGGCTCCGTTCCATTTGCTGTTACGGTATCCCGCTTTAGTCGTGGCGTGATATTTAGACGGTGCAGTCAGGGTGTAAAACTCCCCGACATAACCGAGCTCATTACAGATATTTTCAAACCCACGGATGCGGGTCATCAGCTCGCAGCGGCGTATAGCTGGATTAGCGACTGAGCCGTCGTATTTTTCAATCAGGCTGATGCGGTTGCCGTCTTCGTCTTCGAGATCCAGACCTTTGAGAAACTCACGCGTGCGGCGCTTCTGCTCGCGCCAGTCTGTCACGCAGTTTTTACTCGCGTAGGCGTGCTTTTTCTTGCTGACGTTGCCGACGGCAATGTGCAGATGTTCGCGCCATGCAGCCGCAATGCGTCGCAGACGACCACGCCACCACACATCGTTAAACATGCGGGTGATAGCCGGGGCTATTTCGTCCTCGCCGACATATTTCTTTGTCACCCGCTCCCAATGTGGCGGGGTAACATTGAATTGCAGGGAAATAATCCCAGCTTGCATATACCACGTGTACAGCGTTTTGAGTTCACTTAATCCGGTGTCATCAATGTCGGCCAGCTCTGACCGGATGAAATTAGCGATATCAGAGGCCAGTAAGTCAATATCGGCGCGGGACATGTCCGGGAGTCGGTTAAATCTGGCGACCATATTGACCATGCGTGATGCCAGATATTGCATAAGCTGGGTATCAAGATGACCGCCGAAAACAGCGGTTGATACGTTGCTGTTGATGCCAACGCACTCGTATTTTTTTGCGACCAGTTCAAGACGCGGCAATGCCTTTTTACAAAAGCTGATTAAAAAGGCATTAGCTCGTTGACTGCCCTGATTTTGCTCAAGCACCGTAGCGGTTCGATAAACATCAAAACGCACACACTCAGGCTGGAGAGAAAGCACTTTTCTCGCATGCAGCAAAGCCGCGAACATACGGTCGCGGCGATGCTGTTGGTCATAGGTAAGATATGGGCTGGCTATTGCCGACCGTGGAGCATTCCACGGGTAAGCGAATTGAACCGCCAAGTCATACCCCCCGATAATGTTTAAATTTCAATTCGGTGACCTCCTGACAGGTCACGCAAAAGGCCACACCCGGAATCGCAATGCGGCGAGCTTCCGGGATTGGTGCGTCACATTCTTCGCAGAGAAAACGGGAAGGTGCAGCGATACGGCTACGCGCGTTGCTGATGTGGCGTTCGCGGTCTTCCTGCTCGCACAGTTGTGCTAAATCCATTGCGTCGGCCATTAGTGCAGCTCCTGTGATTCATTTTCAAAGCGAGTGGCTTCACGGCGCAGCAGTTCGGCGGCTTCGGTACCGCTCATCCCCTCTTTGGTGATATGTATCGCCAGTGCCTCAAGACGGATTGAAACAGCGAGCGCGCGGTCTTTACGTTCTTCTTTTTTGGCATCGGTCAGCAATACGGCCAGCGCATCGCTATCTGTATTAAAACTACGGGTTACGGTATTACGCATAATTTATTCTCCTGATTTCGGGTAATAAGAAGCCCGGCGGGTTTACGCCATTAAATTTCTGTTTGGATTAATTCGGCATGGTTAGCCGTTTGGGAAATAAACTCACCACTGCACGAAAATGATTCATCGCTGTAATAAGCGCCTTTTTCTCGTCAGTAGTCAGCTCACTTAATTCGAGCTCATGACGAGCCGCCGGGATTTTTGCCAGAAAGAAAATAGCGGCCAGCGCCCGATTATTTTCTTCAAATTGTGGGTCACGTTTATCGCGCATATCATCGACAAAACGTTCAACCTCTTTCCAGCTATCGCCCCAATATCTCGCGCGCAATTCAGCCACATGATTGAGACCGGCCAGACGTTCACCCGCTTTTAGCGGAACAGTCGCAGAAACAGCTTCGATAGCCATGATTCCCCCTGCTTTTGAGTGGAGAGACCAGCCAGTAAATCAGCCTGTGAGCTGCTCGGGTGCCAGCGCTTGCCATCCTTACCTGCGATCCAGCCGTGGCCATAGTGCATGCCGGGACTTTGCTTTTTAAGCAAAGACGCGAATGACGGTTCAGTATTCAACATAAGCACCTCACATCAGACCGAATGAGGCACCGAGACCGCTCATGGTGTCTACAACGCTTGTCATTGCCGGGTTAGCCTGAAGCCGCGCATGCAGCGCCAGCGCCGACAAAGACAACATGCGAATGCCAGCATTTACGCTTTCAATCATGTTGTGCTTACGGGCAGAGGTCAGACGTTCATTAGATACCGCACCGCTTGCCAGTTCGCCTAGTTCACGCATTGCTCGCATGACATAAGACTGCAATTTGTCTTTAGCCAACTCATTAACCGGCACGCATGGCAGACAATGAATCTGCGCAAGAAAGCCATCAACGATGGTTGAGTCTTCGGTCAGGTCAGTCAGCAGCCACAATTCAGGCGGCGTGAACTGGTGAGGCTGTTCCGGGTTGAGCTTGTTACGTAGAGTTTGAACGTTCATACCCGCACGCTCGGCCAGCTTCGCCATGTTGTGACGCTGCGCAAAAGCCCGGCACGCTTCGTCATAGTGGGGATGTTTGGAAACCTGAAAATCAAACATGTTGCATCCTTACAATTCACATAAAGTGAATTAAGCGCCGATGACGAGTTGAAAACGGGAATGTCCCAACGCCTTACGCAACTGCTCTTCTTTCCAGCGTGCGTAATAAATGCGAATCGGGCCACCTGCTTTCTTGCAGCCTTTACGGATGGTGCGGGGTTCGATTGGTACACAAGGGTTGTCGCCGGTTGTCCAGCGGTAAGCGGTGCGTTCAGAAACACCCTCAAGCTCTGCAAATTGTTGCAGAGTAACGATAGGTGCAGGCACTTTGATGATTGCGATTTCAGAAGCCATGTTGCATGATTCCCTTTTTGCTAAAGATTGCAATTAATAGCCATCTGTTTGCCAACGTTCGCCATTGATTGCCTAGGTTTAGGCTTAAAATAACTCCCAAAATGGAGTTTTTAAATAGGTTAAAGCTACATGAGAATTGAAGGTCTTGGTTTAAACAACGAAGAAGTACTGGATAGGATTTGCGCGGCTTACGGCTTTTCTCAAAAAATTCAATTAGCTAGGCACTTCGAGATTGCATCAAGTTCTCTTGCTAACAGGTACAGTCGCGATTCCATTTCTTATGATTTTATTGTGCATTGCGCTCTAGAAACTGGCGCAAATCTCGCCTGGCTACTCACTGGTAAAGGGTCATCTAAAACCCACAGCATGAATACCGATACCCAAAATGTGGAGAAATTCACATTAAGTGAAGAATCTCTGGTCAGTGATGGCGATTTGAGCATTGCTGGTAAGTTCTTTAGCAAGCCACTTACGAATCCAATTGCCGTCTACACTGACGGAAAACTCCATTTCATCGAGCGAGACGCATCCCTTTCAGACGGAGAATGGCTCGTCGATATTGAAGGTGCTATTAGCATTCGAGAATTGACAAAATTGCCAGGCAGAAGACTACATGTAGCAGGAGGCAAGGTTCCCTTCGAATGTGGATTTGATGACATTAAAGCATTAGGTCGCGTGATGGGTGTATACAGCGAGGTTAACTAATGACCGTGCGTAAAAATCCAGCTGGCGGTTGGATTTGTGAGATCTACCCAAACGGTGCAAAAGGCAAACGTATCAGAAAAAAATTCGCTACTAAGGGCGAGGCTCTGGCGTTTGAACAGTACACCGTTCAAAACCCGTGGCAGGAAGAAAAGGAAGACAGGCGCACCTTAAAAGAGTTGGTTGATTCATGGTATAGCGCTCATGGTATTACGTTGAGAGACGGTTTGAAACGCCAGTTAGCTATGCACCATGCTTTTGAGTGTATGGGCGAACCACTCGCACGCGATTTCGATGCGCAGATGTTTTCCCGCTACCGAGAAAAACGGTTAAAGGGTGAATATGCCCGTTCAAACAGAGTGAAAGAGGTATCGCCTCGCACGCTTAATCTTGAGCTGGCCTACTTCCGGGCGGTGTTCAATGAGTTAAACCGCCTCGGCGAATGGAAGGGTGAAAACCCATTGAAAAATATGCGCCCTTTCCGCACTGAAGAAATGGAAATGGCCTGGCTAACTCACGACCAGATTTCGCTACTTCTCGGAGAGTGCAAACGGCATGACCACCCTGATTTAGAAACTGTGGTAAGAATCTGTCTCTCCACTGGCGCACGGTGGTCTGAGGCCGAGAGTCTGAGAAAAAGCCAGCTCGCGAAATACAAAATCACATACACCAACACTAAAGGCAGAAAAAACCGTACCGTCCCAATTAGCAAAGAGCTCTATGAGTCTCTACCTGATGATAAAAAAGGCCGGTTGTTTAGTGATTGTTATGGCGCGTTCCGTTCAGCTCTGGAAAGAACAGGCATTGAGCTACCGGCAGGACAGCTTACCCACGTTTTGCGCCACACCTTCGCCAGCCATTTTATGATGAATGGCGGTAATATTCTGGTCTTGCAGCGTGTTCTCGGCCATACAGACATTAAAATGACAATGCGATATGCTCACTTTGCACCAGACCACCTAGAAGATGCCGTAAAGTTGAACCCACTCGATTGTCGAACCTATGCTTATTGAGGTGTGAAATGTCATTTGATGACCAAACTATTGATAGCCGTATTACAGGAATTTGGAGCTACATAAGTAACAAAAACATACAATCATCTATCACTCTTGATGAATTAAGAAATCTCGCCGAAAATAGAAACATAACAGTTTATGATATAAAAGAGGTCACTTTTGGCTATGATATACAATCAAAAGGTATTTTAATTAAAACCAGCGTCGGAAGTGCTATTTATCCAAGACTAAGGTCAACAGAGATACCTTTAGCTCAAGGACGTATAGCACCTACATTAAATTATGAGGAATACTGGAAGCATGTAGATTGGTTTTTCCCTCCATATATTTCAAAGGGTGTATTGAATAACTCGATGAAAATGTGCGGGGTAACCCCTAGAAATTTCACCTCCATTGATAATGTAACAGCCCAAAACAATTTTGAAAATGAGTTATCTTCTCTATACACTTTATCACTTATCATTCCAGTTACCATTCAAATTCTATCAAAATCCACAGCAATTTCCAAACATCTCCCAATTATTAAGGAAGCAATATTAGCTTTTTACAGTGGTGTTAAAATAGCAGCCATATCTTCACTAATTCCAATAATTGAAGATATTCTTAGAACAATTGTTGGTGAAGAAGGGAGTGAGCTAGACACTATAAGCAAAATTAACAGTTGTTTTAAAGTAGCTTACTTAAATGTTTTAAAATTAGACATTCACAATGCAGACTGGATCCCTAGCGAATTTTGCGACTATGAATATTTAAAAGCCAACAATGAAAGAATATTCATGCTTGAAACACTTCGAACTTGGTTACTTGAAAGTTTTTACGCCAACACATGCAACTATAATAAACAATCGGGGTTCAATCGGCATCATTTTGCCCATGCACTTTCTGACATCTGGCAAAATGAAAGCAATTTCTTCAGAGCTATGGGTCTAATACAAGCATTAGCATTTGTAGAAGTTTTCTCATTACCCGAAAGCAAAGTGAGTATTTTAGTCCCAGAATACAATGAAGACTCCACGTCCTTTCACGCAGAAGTATTAGCTTGTTTGGAAGCTCAACAAATAAAAAAAATAGCGCTAAATCGTTTTCAGTTAACTAATGAACTACCTTTTATTACAACAGCCTCTGATGATGGTTGGTCCGTCCGAGCTATTGTATTAAGTGAAAAGATGAATAATGAAATTATTCCTAAATTAAGGGATAAAGGATGGCATTGTCACGAAATTGGAGACCCTGAGAAAGATGGAGAATTTATAACCGTAGAAGCAAAGAAAAATGGGAAAAATATAAAAATAGCTCTAGTTTACAGCTTTGCCATTTCTTCAGACGTCTACGCTAGATTTAATGACTCATGTGATTATGTACTCTGTCAAGGAAGCTCTTACAGGGTTAAGGAGTTCACGTCTCAACTAAAATGCCAAGCCTTGCCGTTAAACGCTTGGATTGCTCCAGAATCGTGATTTTATCCTCAATGGCTCAACATTAGGTTATGGTGTGGCGATAAAGTGGCGGTAGAAATGGCGAATAATGGGTAATCATTGGCAAACAATGGCAATCTATGTCAATGATTAATAACACAAACTATTGATTTTCGGTTGTTCAGTTAGGAACTCATAATCGCTTGGTCGCTGGTTCAAGTCCAGCAGGGGCCACCAGATAAAACAAGGACTTAGATAAGAAATTATCTAAGTCCTTTTTCTTTGCATTGCATTTGAGCCAGGTCCCGTTTGGGCTTCAGACTTAAATCTCGTTTTTTACCCTGAAGGTTCACCAGAACACTTTCGTTGCAGATAGCCAGCACTTGCTTTAGCCATTCACCGGGGATGCCAACCCAAAACGGCCGTGACTGGCTGTTACCACAATGTTCACTTTCCCCCTGAAGGGATGAATCAACATACATTCCACATGACTTTCAGCCAGACAGCCAGCCGGTTCTGTGCGAGAAAACGCACTCAATTCAGAAAAGCGGGAGAGGTATTGTTGCTCAAACGTCATCATCAGCGGCGGAATTCTGTCCGCCGCTGTAAACTGAAAGCCATCTTAGTCAGATTGACGTTACGGAACCGGCCTGCCCAGTCGTAGACACGACCTGGCCGTTGGCGATGCCACTTGCGAATATGCTCAAAAGCTAAAGTTGCCGGAAGATGATGGCGGATAAAGTGAAAAATACAGCATCATGTTCAGCCAGCGGCAAATACATCGCTTAGCGCGGCAATCTCAAATTATGCTGAATATTCATCGGCTGCAAAAATATAAGGAGCGACGTTAGCAACGTTGCTCCTTTTTTATACCATCCTGCAGGATATCGTCTTCAGAATCATTTTTTAAAAACGTGCCGCTTACACCAGCTCCCGGAGCTGCTCCCGCATATAGGAAGAGAAGTACTCTGGATTTTTAATCACGAGACGGTTGCCAGCGGCGATTTTTTCCGCCCATCCAGCGACTTTATTGGTGAACCCGGAATTCCATCCCTCCCGTTCGCCTCGCAGGATCACGTCTTCGGCGCTAGCCGGAACGCCTAACTCATGGAGATATTTTAAAATGCCCTTAGCCGTACTTTCATCCATTGAATGCGGAGCCGACGCCGATGTGTTCATTCCACCAATAAAATCTAATGCTTTATCTATCGCTGTTGGCATGCTCTTATCCTTAAAATTAACCATGTGATGAACATGTTTATAATATGGACCCAAGTCTGCGGGGATATCAAAGAGATCGTTGCCTTTCTTTGATTCAGACCTCAGTCAAACGTTTGCATGGCGTTTTTCTGCCCAATAAGTCCGGCGCAGCCCGCATAAACCGCCCCGTCATCGGTGACCAACAGCAAATCCCCGCTTAGATCGGGAAAAAACAGCAATTGCGCCCGCCAAATTGCGGAGAGCGCAGGAAAGCAGCAAACTAGTCGTGGTTTTTACGCTTGAACTGGCTGGCATCGATATCGTACTGCTTCATTTTGCGCCACAGCGTCGTGCGCCCGATATTGAGCAGATGGGACATCTCCTGCACCCGGCCGCTGGTGACGCGGGCGGCATGGATAATGGCCTCTTTTTCAATGGCGCTGAAGGTCAGGCTGGCGGGTAACAGGGACGAAGCGGTATCGCCACCCGGCCGCTCGGAGAAGAGATATTCCGGCAGATTGCTCAGGCGGATATGGCCGTTATCGCTGCTGATGGCGATATTTTCAATAATGCTGTTTAACTCAAAATCATTGCCCGGCCAGGAGTAGTTCACCAGCTGCGCCAGGGCATCGTCGTCCACTTTCAGGCGTGATGAAAAGCGTTTCTCCAGGCTACGCAGGCGGTTGTGCACCAGCGAAGGAATGCTGTTGCGCCGCGACCTCAGCGGCGGAATGACGATCTCAAACGAGTGCAGCGCGTAATAGAGCTGGCGACTAAAGCGGTTCTGCTCCACCAGATTAGCCAGATCAACGGTGGTGGTGGCAATCACCTTAACGTCCACCGGGATCAGGCGCCGGGCATCGAGGCGGGTTAACACCCCTTGCTTAATCACCTGCAGCAGCGCGGACTGCAGCTCCGGCGCCAGGTACTCTATTTTTTCCAGAAACAGAGTGCCGCCGCTGGCCAGCTCCAGGCGGCTCAGACGCCCGTTTTCGTCATCGGTGGGCGCGCTGCCCATAAAATCCTGACCCAACACGCTATCGGCATACAGCTGACAGTTGACGGCAATATAAGGGCCGCCCGCCCGTTCGCTTTCATTATGAATGGCCTGGGCGACCAGCTCCTTACCCACCCCTTCTTCCCCACAGAGCAGGACCGGAAAACCGCCCCGCGCCGCCTGACGGCCAAAATGAATCAGCCGTCGCGTTTCCGGATCGTCCGAGGACATCTGCGCAAACGTGTGGCTCACTTTCCCTAACTGGCTGGTCATCAGCTGGCGCATCTGCTCTACCGGGTGCAACAGTAAAATAAAGCTGTTGCCCTGCTCTTCGACGATGGGCTTGAGGGTAATCACGGCATCGATAAACTGATGGTGGCTCTCAAACGTCACTTCCGCATGGTTCAGCGCGCGCGCGTGCTTAATGGCCCGGCGCAGCAGCGCCGGCAGCGTCACCAGTTCATTAATATTTTTCCCCTGGCTGGTCTGGGCATCAAGATGTAAGAGCGTCGCGGCCTGCACATTAAGAAACTGCAATACCCCCTGCTCATTCCACGCCATCACGCCGTCATCCATGCTCTCCAGCAGGCCATACATCTGGTTGAGATGGCGGTTAGATTCGGCCAGCAGGCTGTCGGTCAACAGCGAGTTGCCCACCTCCCGGGCGATAGCCAGCGTCAGAGACAAATCAGAGGAGGCCTGCTGTTCTATCAAACAGCACAGCGAGATGGAGCCAAACAGGCGACCGTGGTTATCAAACACCGGCGTGGAGCTAAATGACCACCCGTGCAGGGCCTGTTTAAAGTGTTGATCGCCGGTGGTTGTCACCGGTTGCCCCAGCATCGAGGCCAGCGAGAGCGCGCAGCTGCCGATAATGCTTTCCGCGCAGTAGCTGCCGTCAAGAAAACCGAGTTCGGCGAGCTGCGCCAGCGTCTGCGGATCGCCGCAGCGACTGAGAATACAGGCGGACTCATCGAGGATAAACAACGCGCAGGGTCGGCTATCCATAAACTCCCAGGCATCTTCCAGCGCGGCCTGGCCGATGGTCAGCAGCGCGGTTTTACGTCGGCAGATCGATTCGAAGGTCAGCCCCTGCGCCTGATGCGGCGCCTGCCAGGTCTCCCTTGGCATAAACCGGCTGCAACGCTGCCATGACTGACTGATAACGGAAGATACTGTTTTTCCGGAGTCCTGAGTCTGCGCCGCCATTTCCTTTTCCGCTGTTTAAAATAGATAACCCCTCCGGCAGAGACTGTCGGAGGGGAGAATACGCTTCACCCTGCAAAAGCAGGTCAGCGAGACGTTAACGCGCCAGCCACTGCTGACCGAGCAAATCGGCCGTCAGGATCGCGGCGTAAACGCTGTCTGCCGTCACCGGGAATGGCATGTTATGGATCGTTTCACCTTCCGCGCAGGTCGCTTGCGCTACCGCCTGAATTTTCCCTTCAATGCCCTCTTTGACGCCCATTTGCGCCAGGGTCACCGGCAGACCGACTTTCTGGCAGAAGCCCAGCACCGTTTCAATCTCTTCCATCGGGCTGTTTTGCAGCACCAGCTGCGCCAGGGTGCCAAACGCCACTTTTTCGCCGTGGTACAGATGATGGCACTCTTCCAGAATAGTGAAGCCGTTATGAATGGCGTGCGCCGCGGCAAGCCCGCTGCTTTCAAAGCCAATTCCGCTGAGGTAGGTATTGGCTTCGACAATGCGCTCCAGCGCATCCGTCACTACGCCAGCCTGCGCTGCCAGGCGCGCTTTTTCGCCTTCGGCCAGCAGCGTATCATAGCACAGGCGGGCGAGGCTCAACGCCGCCGCCGTGGACTGTCCGCCGGCCATACTGGTCGCTCTGGCATCAAAGCAGGCCTTCGCTTCAAACCAGGTCGAGAGCGCATCGCCCATCCCGGCCACCAGCAGGCGCACCGGCGCTTTGGCAATAATTGCCGTATCCATCACCACCATATCCGGGTTTTTCGGATAGATCAGATACTCTTCAAACTCACCGGCTTCGGTGTAGATAACCGACAGCGCGCTGGTTGGCGCATCGGTAGAGGCAATCGTCGGGATCACCACCACCGGCAGCTTCTGGTAGAAGCCAATGGCTTTAGCGGTATCGAGCGTCTTCCCGCCGCCAATCCCCACCACGCCGCGGCAGCCGTGCTGCTGCAGAATGGCAATCAGACGGTTGATCTCCGCGTGGCTGCATTCACCGTTAAAACGGGCCGCGTGGCAGCTTAAACCGTGGTTATGCAAACCATTGAGTACTTTGTCCCCCGCCAGCTTCATCACGAAGTCATCGGCAATCACAAAAAAACTGTCCGCCAGATTTTTGGCATACTGACCAAAAAGCGTGGATGCGTCAGGACCCTGAAGATATTTGGCCGGAGATTGAATAACTTTTAGCATTCCTTTCACCCTCAAATAAGTGCATGTTTTACATGATGAGCCCTGGCGTCATCCTGTTCAGCCTGCGGTTGATGGCGGAAACGGGATCGTGGCCGGAGCGATGCAAACACTGTAGGGCGAGCGGTGAACAAAAAAATTTTTCCCGTTTTTGTTCTGATATGAAACAGAGAATATTTTTTACCGTTCCATATTGGAACATCAATTGCCATAAAACGCCGGGATTGCGATCCCGATCCGTCCATTCGCCGTCATGCTACAAAAAAAAACGGATAATCTGCCAACACTGTTGCCCCCGACAGCAGAAAACAAATCAAAAAAGGATCCGCCGCCCCGGCTACCGCAGAAGAACGCAGGGCGAAAAAACAGCTTTAGCTCGCATTTTTCTCTTTTCATCGGCGATAACGTTTCATAACGGAACAAAAATAAATAACCACGTTCCGTTATGAAACTCGTTTTCGCGACATTTTTTTTTCCGTTAACTCAGCCAGAATCATAACGTCGCCGGGTCGTTCTTCACGCCAGACGATACCCCTACACGATGACCGCCTCCGCGGGTAGAGAGGCCGCATCGCATCACTCCGACGGAGCATAAATAATGAAAAAATTGATTAACCGTGTCGAAGATGTACTGAGTGAACAACTGCTTGGCCTCGCCAGAGCCCATCCTGAATTGACGCTGCATCAGGACCCGGTGTATGTCACCCGCGCCGATGCGCCGGTTGCCGGGAAAGTGGCGCTGCTCTCCGGCGGCGGCAGCGGACACGAGCCGATGCACTGCGGCTATATTGGCAAAGGTATGCTTGCCGGCGCCTGTCCGGGCGAGATTTTCACCTCCCCGACCCCGGATAAAATGTTCGAGTGCGCGATGAATATCGACGGCGGCGAAGGCGTGCTGCTGATCATCAAAAACTACACCGGGGATATCCTCAATTTCGAAACCGCCACCGAACTGCTGCACGAAAGCGGCGTTAAGGTGACCACCGTCGTCATCGATGACGACGTGGCGGTCAAAGACAGCCTCTACACCGCCGGACGCCGCGGCGTCGCCAACACCGTCCTGATTGAGAAGCTGGTCGGCGCGGCCGCCGAACGCGGCGATTCGCTGGAAGCCTGCGCTGCGCTGGGTCGCAAGCTTAACAACCTCGGCCACTCCATCGGGGTGGCGCTAGGCGCCTGTACCGTGCCGGCCGCCGGACAACCATCGTTTGAATTACAGGATAATGAGATGGAGTTCGGCGTCGGGATCCACGGCGAGCCGGGTATCAATCGTCGCCCCTTCAGCTCTCTTGACCGCACCGTTGATGAGATGTTCGACACCCTGCTGGAGAACGGCACCTACAGCCGCACGCTGCGTCAGTGGGATACCGTCAAAGGAAGCTGGCAGGACGTCACGCAAAGCAAACAGGCGCTGCAGAAGGGCGACCGCGTCATCGCGCTGGTCAATAACCTTGGCGCCACCCCGCTGTCGGAACTGTACGGCGTATACAACCGTCTGGCCACGCGCTGCGAGGAGAGTGGCATCACCATCGAGCGCAACCTCATCGGCAGCTACTGCACCTCGCTGGATATGGTGGGTTTCTCCCTCACGCTACTGAAAGTCGATGACGACACGCTGGCGTTATGGGACGCCCCCGTTCATACCCCGGCGCTGAACTGGGGCCATTAAGGAGCACGACATGTCACTGAACAGAACGCAAATCGTTAACTGGCTCTATCGCTGCGGCGACATTTTTACCAAAGAGAAAGATTTTCTGACCGGCCTGGATAAAGAGATTGGCGATGCCGACCACGGTCTGAATATGTATCGCGGCTTCAGCAAGGTGGTGGAAAAACTGCCGTCCATTGCCGATAAAGATATCGGTTTTATTCTTAAGAACACCGGAATGACGCTGCTCTCCAACGTCGGCGGTGCCAGCGGCCCGCTGTTCGGCACCTTCTTTATTCGCGCAGCCCAGGTGACGCAGGCTCACCAGAGTCTGACCCTCGAAGAGCTGTACCAGATGATGCGCGAAGGGGCGGACGGCGTGGTCAACCGGGGGAAAGCGGAACCCGGTGATAAAACCATGTGCGACGTCTGGCTACCGGTCGTCGAGTCACTGCGCCAGTCCAGCGAACAGCACCTGTCGGTTCAGCACGCGCTGGATGCCGCCGCGACACAAGCAGAGGAAGCCGCCCGCTCTACCATCACCATGCAGGCCCGCAAAGGCCGCGCCAGCTACCTCGGCGAACGCAGCATCGGGCACCAGGATCCGGGCGCAACCTCGGTGATGTTCATGATTCAGGAGCTGGCTGCCGCAGCCAAAGAGTAAGGATAACGCGATGGTAAACCTGGTGATTGTTTCTCATAGCGCCCGACTGGGCGAAGGTGTCGGAGAACTGGCCCGGCAGATGTTAACTGGCGACGGCTGTAAGCTGGCGATCGCCGCCGGCATTGACGATCCTGAAAACCCGATCGGCACCGATCCCATTAAGGTGATGGAGGCCATTGAATCCGTCGCCGATACCGACCACGTGCTGGTGATGATGGATATCGGCAGCGCCCTGCTCAGCGCGGAAACCGCGTTGGATCTCCTCGATCCGGCGATCGCGGCGAAGGTTCGCCTGTGCGCCGCGCCGCTGGTCGAAGGCACTCTGGCGGCAACGGTCAGCGCCGCCACCGGATCGGATATCGATAAAGTGATCGCCGACGCCATGAACGCCCTGGAAGCTAAGCGCGTACAGCTGGGGTTACCATCGCTCGCACAGAACGGCCCCGAGGCCACGCCGCTGACCGACGATCTGAGCGGCGAGTCCGTCTCCGTGGTCATTAAAAACCATAACGGCTTACACGTTCGTCCGGCATCGCGGCTGGTGGCCGCGTTATCCGGATTCAATGCCGATCTGGTGCTGGAGAAAGGCGGCAAATGCGTTTCACCGGACAGCATTAACCAGATTGCCCTGTTGCAGGTACGCTGCAACGATACATTAAGGCTGCTGGCCCGCGGGCCAGATGCCGAAGCGGCGCTGGCGGCATTTCAGGCGCTGGCGGCGGAGAACTTTGGCGAGCAGCCGGACGCCGCGCCAGCGCTCTTTGCCCCGACCGCCGCGCGCGTTCAGGGCAAAGCGCTCCGCTATCCGCTGCCTGCCCCCCGGCCAGTCCAACAAACCGGCGCCGACATCGCCAACGAACAGCGGCGCCTGCAGCAGGCGATCGGCCAGACGCTGGACGATCTCAATGCGCTGACCACTCTGGCGGAAGAGCGCTATTCTGCCGATATCGCGGCCATTTTCTCCGGCCACCACACGCTGCTCGACGACCCGGATCTCTATGAAGCCGCCTGCGATATCCTGCGCCAGGAACAATGCAATGCGGAGTGGGCGTGGTATCAGGTGCTGGCCGATCTCAGCCAGCAGTACCGCCAGTTGAACGATGCCTATCTGCAGGCGCGCTATATTGATATCGACGATCTGCTTCACCGGACTTTGCGCCATCTGCAAGGCAGCAGCGAAGAGCCGCTGGCGGTGCATGAGCCGACGATTATCATCGCCGACGATCTCTTTCCTTCCACTGTCTTGCAGCTGGATCCTCGCCTGGTCAAGGGGATTTGTCTGCGGGAAGGGAGCGAGGCATCCCATGGCGCGATCATCGCCCGTCAGGCCGGGATCGTCTGCCTGTGTCAGCAGGGAGACGCTCTGCAGCAGATAGGCGATGGTGAATCCCTTACCCTGGATGTCGCCGGAAAACGCGTTATCCGCACGTAGCTGTCCATTTGTCACTCTCTGTACGCCATTCTTCACGCCGGAGGCTCCGCCTCCGGGGATTCTGTTTTCGCTCAACCACCAGGAACCGTTATGTCTCAATTCTTTTTTAATCAGCGCACCCGCCTCGTCGACGATGTTATTGAAGGAACGATCGTTGCCAGCCCGTGGAACAACCTGGCGCGTCTGGAGAGCGACCCGGCGATTCGCGTGGTCGTTCGTCGCGATCTCAACAAAAGCAACGTCGCCGTCATCTCCGGCGGCGGCTCCGGCCATGAGCCGGCCCACGTCGGGTTTATCGGCAAAGGGATGCTCACCGCCGCGGTGTGCGGCGATATTTTTGCTTCCCCGAGCGTGGATGCGGTGCTGACCGCCATTCAGGCGGTGACCGGCGAAGCGGGCTGTCTGCTGATTGTCAAAAACTATACCGGCGATCGCCTTAACTTTGGTCTCGCCGCAGAGAAAGCACGTCGCCTGGGTTACAACGTCGAAATGCTGATTGTCGGCGACGATATTTCGTTGCCGGATAACAAGCATCCGCGCGGGATTGCCGGGACTATCCTGGTACATAAAGTGGCCGGTTATTTTGCCGAACGTGGCTACAATCTTGCCACCGTGCTGCGCGAAGCCCGATATGCGGCGGACAAGACCCGCACGCTGGGCCTCGCGCTCTCCAGTTGTCATCTGCCGCAGGAGGCTGAAACGGCGCCACGCCACCATCCCGATCGGGCAGAACTGGGCATGGGCATCCATGGTGAACCCGGCGCCTCGGTCATCGCCACCCAGAACAGCGCGCAGATTGTCCGCCTGATGGTGGAGAAACTGACCGCCGCCCTGCCGCAAACCGGCCGCCTGGCGGTGATGCTTAACAACCTCGGCGGCGTGTCGGTGGCGGAAATGGCGATTCTGACCCGTGAGCTGGCCGACACGCCGCTCCATCAGCGGATCGACTGGCTGATTGGCCCGGCGTCGCTGGTGACGGCGCTGGATATGAAAGGTTTCTCGATAACCGCCATCGTACTGGAGGAGAGCATTGAAAAGGCGCTGCTTTCCGCTGTGGAAACAGCCAGCTGGCAGGCGCCGGTACAGCCGCGGGCCATCGAGGTGATGCCCTCTTCGCTGCGTAGCACCCGCGTGGCGTTCCAGCCTTCGGACAATCACGACGTGGCGGGCTATGTCGGGCGGATAACCAGTACCCTGTCTGACCTGGAGACGCACCTGAATGCGCTGGATGCCAAAGTCGGCGATGGCGATACCGGCTCCACCTTTGCCGCAGGCGCGCGCGATATTGCCGCCCTGCTGCGGCGCCAGCAGCTGCCGCTGGGCGATCTCGCGACCCTGTTCGCCCTGATCGGTGAACGTCTGACCGTGGTGATGGGGGGGTCCAGCGGCGTGCTGATGTCGATCTTCTTTACCGCCGCCGGGCAGAAGCTGGAACAAGGCGCCGGCGTCGCGGAAGCGTTAAACGCCGGTCTGGCGCAAATGAAGTTTTACGGCGGGGCGGATGAGGGCGATCGCACGATGATTGATGCGCTACAGCCGGCGCTGGCGTCGCTGCTTGTCGCACCGATGGATTTACAGGCGGCATTTGCCGCGGCGGAAGCGGGCGCCGAACGCACCTGCCACGCCAGCAAAGCTAACGCCGGGCGCGCGTCGTACCTTAACAGCGACAGCCTGCTGGGCAATATGGATCCGGGCGCCCACGCGGTAGCGCAGGTCTTCAAAACGCTGGCGGAACACCGCTAAGGCTGCGCCCTCAGTAGCGGAATATCCCGGCGACGCGACGCTGAGCCGGGCGAGAGAACGGAATAGCCGCTATCCCGGGCAACGTGCCGACGCCGTAGCCCGGGAATCAGGCTATTTACTGTGCCAGTAGGCCTGGGAACGCACCAGCTGAGGGTCAATTTGGTCATTTTCAAACCGCCCGAGCAGCGATTTCACCACCGCGCCTTCACCGGTCACCCAGATAAAATAATCTTCCGCGGGCACGCTCACCTGCGCCAGACGTTCAGCCACGACCGATGAATGATGGCCGACGATCCACTCAATATTAAAGCCCTGCAAATCTGCCAGATAATCTTTATACGATGCGTCGCCGATCGTCACCAGCGCCGTAACCTGCGGGCGCACGGGCAGGCGGCTGAGGCCCAGCAGACGGCGGCGTAGCGCAGGCATACCGGATTCATCGCAGACATACAGCTGCCAGGCATAATCCTCCGGCACCACCAGCGAACCGCGCGGACCACCAATCACCAGCTTATCGCCGACGTTTGCCGCCAGCGCCCAGCTGCTGGCGATACCGCCGTCGTGGATGAAGAAGTCATAGGCCAGTTCATGACGTTCGGCATCATACAGCGGCGTGTAGTCTCGGGTTGCCGGACGGACGCCGTCGCCCCAGTTAATACCCTCTTCCGTCACCTGCGGCGGCGTAAACGCGGCGCCGGCTTCCGGGAAAAAGAGTTTGGTATGGTCGTCAAAACCCTGGGAGACAAAACCTTCCAGCGCCTCTCCGCCCAGCACAATGCGCTGGAAGGCGGCGCCGACGCGCTCAACGCGCAGCACGGTTAACTCGCGAAAACGCAGCTCATTGCGAACGCGTTTCGGGTACTGAGGTTCTTTCGTTTTTATCATTGTCATTCGCCTTCGTGAGATTTATAGATATATCTAAACTTTACCCAAATGATAATGATTGCCATTAAAAAAGAATGCAAGTTTTTTTTGATATAGCCGCCGCAAAAAGCAATAAAGTACAAACAACAAAATAAAATCATTTAAAATCAATAAATTATTAAAATATTGAGATTCATACTTGCTAAGATTTATTTTTTAGATATAAATTAGATATATCAAAACATACAGGAGCAAACTATGCGACATCATCATGAAGAAGGTCGTGGGCCACGTGGCCACCACGGTGAACACAGCGAACGAGGGCAGCATGGCCGCCGGGGTGGCGGTGGTGGTGGCGGTGGCGGACGCCGTCAGCGTTTCTTTGGCCACGGCGAACTGCGTCTGGTGATCCTCGACATCCTCACCCGCAACGCCAGCCACGGCTACGAGTTGATTAAAGAGATAGAAAACCTGACCCAGGGCAACTACAGCCCAAGTCCGGGCGTGATCTATCCAACCCTCGATCTCCTTCAGGATCAGGGTCTTATCAGCGTCGAAGAGGAAAATGGCCGCAAAAAAATCGCCATAACCGCAGAGGGCAGCCTTCTGCATGCCGAGAATCAGGAACAGCTCGGCCATATTCAGGAACGTTTGCAGGCCCGTATGGTCGGCTGTGAACTGCGGAAAAACCCGCAAATGAAGCGGGCGCTGGAGAACTTTAAAGCCGTTCTGGATTTAAAAGTTAATCAGCAGGCCATTAGCGAGACCCAGTTGAAACAGATTGTCGCCGTCATTGACCGCGCGGCCATGGAGATTTCCCAGCTCGATTAATCTCTTCGGGGGGATGCCAGTCCCCCCTCTGCCCCCATATTGGGCAATCTGCACCACCAGGCGGCACGCGGTGGAATGCCTCCAGACGGGTAGCGTCCCCCGCTCAGGAGTAAAACATGCCAAAAATATCGCCGTGAGATTAAATTTCGTGCAAATGCGCTTTCGCGCTGCGTTTATCCCGATTTTCAGCTGCCGTGCCGAAGTGGCGTAATCCCTGCAATACTTAATGCAGTATCATGTGATACGCCCGTCCCAGGAGCTCACTTTGAACAGGTTACCTTCCAGCGCATCGGCTCTGGCCTGCAGCGCACACGCACTGAATCTCATTGAGAAGCGAACGCTTGATCATGAGGAGATGAAAGCACTTAACCAGGAGGTCAGGGAATATTTTAAAGAGCATGTGAATCCCGGTTTTTTAGAGTACCGAAAATCGGTTACCGCTGGCGGGGATTACGGAGCCGTAGAGTGGCAAGCGGGAGGGTTAAATACGCTTGTCGACACTCAGGGACAAGAGTTTGTCGATTGCCTGGGTGGCTTTGGAATTTTTAATGTAGGGCACCGTAATCCAGTTGTGATTTCCGCCGTCGAGCATCAGCTCGCTAAACAACCTCTTCATAGTCAGGAACTGCTTGACCCGCTGCGGGCCATGCTGGCAAAAACGCTGGCCGCGTTAACCCCCGGCAAGCTGAAATACAGCTTCTTCTGTAACAGCGGTACAGAGTCGGTCGAAGCGGCGCTGAAGCTCGCTAAAGCCTACCAGTCGCCGCGCGGTAAATTTACGTTTGTGGCCACCAGCGGCGCTTTCCATGGTAAGTCGCTGGGCGCGCTATCGGCCACCGCGAAATCGACATTCCGTAAGCCTTTTATGCCGCTACTCCCAGGGTTCCGTCACGTGCCGTTCGGCGATATCAACGCGATGCGTACGCTGCTGAGCGAGTGTAAAAAAACCGGTGATGATGTCGCGGCGGTGATCCTTGAGCCGATCCAGGGTGAAGGAGGCGTGATCCTGCCGCCGCAGGGCTACCTGCCCGCGGTGCGTAAGCTGTGCGATGAGTTTGGCGCGCTGCTGATCCTCGACGAAGTGCAAACCGGCATGGGGCGCACCGGCAAAATGTTTGCCTGCGAGCACGAAAACGTTCAGCCGGACATTCTGTGCCTCGCCAAAGCGCTCGGCGGCGGCGTGATGCCAATTGGCGCAACGGTGGCGACCGAAGAGGTGTTCTCGGTGCTGTTCGACAACCCGTTCCTGCACACCACCACCTTCGGCGGTAATCCGCTGGCCTGTGCCGCGGCGCTGGCCACGATCAACGTCCTGCTGACGCAGAATCTGCCGGCCCAGGCAGAGCAGAAAGGTGAGCTGTTGCTGAACGGCTTCCATCAACTGTCCCGCGAATACCCGGATCTGGTGAATGAAGTTCGCGGTAAAGGGATGCTGATGGCGATTGAGTTCGTGGATAACGAAATCGGCTACAACTTCGCCAGCGAGATGTTCCGCCAGCGGGTGCTGGTGGCCGGAACGTTGAATAATGCCAAAACCATTCGTATTGAACCGCCGCTGACGCTGACGATTGAGCAGTGTGAACAGGTCATCAAAGCGGCGAGTAAAGCGCTGGCAGCCCTGCGGGTATCTGTGGAGCAAGCCTGAAGATAGTCAACAAAAGCCCGGCGAAAACGATGTTCACCGGGCTTTTTTACGCCTGCCATTCCGTCATACCGGCCAGACCAATGCCGTACTGCCCGACTTTCACCTTCATGTCATATGCCGTTTGCCTATACGGTTAATATGTCGCACGCTCATTCCATGAGTCTGTATAGACAATATTGCCATCGCAATGCTTCCAGGTAATTTTTTCATAGCGCATAAGCACCGTTTCAAGATGCGTTCCGGTATCTGCCCCTGGGTATAAATCCGGCGTGATTGATGTCAGCTTTACATTTTCAAGAATAATATTGAAGTACTCCTGCTCTAACCCGGCCTCAATAATCTGATACAGTTTGAACATCGCAGATTGCAAAGTTCTCCCGGTACTTAACGCCCGGTAAAGCATGGGAGTGACACGGTCAAATTCCTTCTGAAACATAATCGGCATATGAATACGCGTGCCGGTCAACTTTCCGGTATTGCCGTCAATCGGAATATTGACGTTATGGGTAAACGATTTCAGCTCGATAGCCCCTTTACGACCTGATACCAGCGACGGACCGACCATCGGTGAACCATTTTCATCCGTTAACCATAAATAGGCTGGATTAGACATAAAAATCCTTTTCGTAGAAATTATTTATCGTACTTATCGAATCGTTCCGTAAATTTAGGCAATATAATGATCAGTACTATCATTGAAAAAATGGTTAAAGCAAACCAGTAAGTCGGGAAAAATTCAAGATAAAAAAATCCAAACCCAATGTAGCAGACCAGAATAAGTCCTTCGTTAAAAATAAGTGACAGTAAAGTTTTAAACATGATACTTACTCTTTATGGCGTTATAACACTCATCGAAATCCTGATAAAATTTTATCTTAACATTTTTGATAACTTCGGATAGAACAGGTTCAAGGAAGTAATAAAGCATTTCTAGTTCTGCGTTGTAGAGTATCGCGAAGTATTTTGGATCCAGTGTTTTCAGCCTACGGGCAGCAAGGGCACATTTCTGTTCGGTCCCGAATATCTGGAACATCCAAACAACACCTGGAACCCGTGCAGCGAGCCTTTCAACAACCGCACGAGACACTAAATCTGACATAGATAATGCCTCGGCCAGGGTAACAGCAAGGCCCAACTGCACTGCCCTACTTTCTGGCATTCGGGCAACCACCCTTGTAGCTGTTGAATCAACAGAACGCACAATACCCTTCGAATTTCCGTTTTCCGTATCGTCTATGACCATTTGAAAGTAGAGATAGAATATATGGACTATCACGTCACGGTACCGATAGATGGAGCGAATGGAATACATCATCCTTTTTTCTTCGGAGTATAATTGCCCGCAAACATCATGATATCTGGGGATAAGACAAGAAGAATACCAACTTACCCGCTCAACCCCGGAGTAAATATCAGAACCAATGCCCTTCATTGCTTTCCATGTGAAGATTACGCCCTGTTGTCCATACACCGCTAGCTGCCTGTCGCTCTGCAACTTCATTTTTAAATAGTCCGAGGCTTTCATCGAGTATCCTTACCATTAGCATGGCTAACCCCGAATGTATGCAAAAAGAACAAACAACTCAAATAAAACAAACCAAAAACCTTTATTTATTTTGTACCAAACCGCCGGGAGCGCTAATTCATATTTAAATATACAGTTCCTTGCAGAATATATTAATACGTTGAATACATCGCGAAGATAATGCACTCACCGTCCGGTTTATCATTGCGGTAAACCCTACCCACAATACAAAAGAAAGTTTAAAGCACTCCCCTCTCGCCAGAAACATGGCCTGCGATAATCCGCTCGCCGCAGAGATCCCGCAGGCCAGGGGGCAAGGCTATTCCGGCAATAACCCCACGAAACTGCGTTTCTTACGCGGCTCCGACATCATCTGGTCGAGCTTTTCCACGCAGGCCAGGTAGTGCGGGGTTTTCTTATGCGCCAGCACCGCCTCATCATCTTTATAAGCTTCGTAGATAAAAAAACGGGTCTTCACTTCCGGGTCCTGCAGCACGTCAAATCGCAGGTTGCCCGGCTCTTTTAGCGCCCCTTCATGGTTAGCCCGAAAGACGTCGAGAAACTCCGCCACCCGCTCTGGCCTGATATTAATCTCCACCAGCGTCACGTTCATTTTTGCTCTCCCTGTTTCTCTTCCTGCCAGAACTGATACGCCTCGCGGGCGCTCATATTCTCATGGACCACTTTTTTCACCGCCTTTAACATCGCCCGCGGCGCGCTGGACTGGAAGATATTGCGCCCCATATCGACGCCGGATGCCCCCTGGTCAAGCGCCCGCCAGCACATCTCCAGCGCTTCATGTTCCGGCAGCTTTTTGCCCCCGGCGATCACAATTGGCACCGGGCAGCTGGCGGTGACTTTTTCAAACCCCTCATCGACAAAGTAAGTTTTGACAAACTGCGCCCCCATCTCGGCAGCAATGCGGCTGGCAAGCGAGAAGTAGCGGGCGTCGCGGGTCATCTCTTTCCCCACGCCGGTCACCGCCAGCACCGGCATACCGTAGCGGTTGCCCGCATCCACCAGCTTAATGATGTTATTGATCGACTGGTGTTCGTATTCGCTGCCGATATAGACCTGCGCCGCCACCGCGCAGACGTTGAGGCGCAGAGCATCTTCCATCGCCACGGCAACGCACTCGTTGGAGAGTTCGCTGAGAATAGAATTGCCGCCGGAGGCGCGTAGCACCACCGGCTTGTTGGTGGCCGCCGGGACCTGGCTGCGTAGCACCCCGCGGGTACACATCAGCACGTCGGTCTCCTCAAACAGCGGCGCAATAGAGAGATCGATACGTTCAAGCCCGGTGGTCGGCCCCTGAAAGTAGCCGTGATCGAAAGCCAGCATGACCGTGCGGTTGCTCTGCGGATTAAAGATACGCGCCAGCCGGGACTGCATGCCCCACTCCAGCGAACCACAGCCTTTCAACGTATAGAGCGTATTCTTCTGCGGCCGGTCAAAGCCGAAGTCTTTTCCCTCTTTGATATCGTCTAAATCTGCCATCTCGTCCTCCATCAGAAGTCGTAGTGATTGATGTTCTCTTTGGTGAACACCACGCGCTCTGGCAGCAGTACAATACCGTTGCCTTGCGCTTCATACTGGTAGCCCTGCACGCTGTTTGGCTCAACCTTCAGCGTCCCGATGTCTTTGATATCCACGCTATCGCCAACGTTAAGATCGCCTTTTTTTAGCAGCCGATCGGCGACGTTCACCGCAATTTTCCCCTGCTGTACCACATCCCACAGGCCGAAGGCTTTGACCGTGCCGCGCTCGACATAGGGGCGCATCACATTCGGCGTGCTGAAGCCGACAATCGCCACGCCCTGGCGCTTGAGGTTCTCTGCCGCCTGCGCGGCGGCCGGCAGCGCGTTGGCGTCAGGGGCGATAATGGCGTCGAGATCCGGATACGCTTTTAAGATCCCCTCGGCGGTTTGCAGCGATTTGGTGGCGTCGTTATAGCCAAACTGCGTCGTCACCACCTCCCACTGCGGATGCTCTTTTTCGATTTTGGCTTTCGCCTGTTTCACCCACTGGTTCTGGTCGGTCACCGTCGGGCTGGAGTAGAAAAATGCCACTTTGGCGGCGGGCTTCGTCACCTGTTTTTCCGCCATCTCCACCAGCAGGCCGCCGAGCTGCTGCGGAGTGCCCTGGTTGATGTAGATGCTGCGGCACTCGGGTTTAGTATCGGAGTCCCAGGTCAGGACCTTCACGCCGCGCTGCATCGCCCGCTTCAGCGCCGGACACAGGCCATCCGGCGACACTGCCGAGACGATAATCGCGTTGTAACCCTGATTGACGAAGTTGTTGATCAGCTGCACCTGGCCGGACACGCTTGGTTCGGTCGGGCCGTCGTAGGTGACGTCCACGCCAAGCGCTTTGCCTGCTTCTTTCGCGCCGTTGCCGCCGCTGGTAAAGAAGCCCACGCCGACCAGCTTAGGAATAAAGGCGATGCGATCCGCCGCCTGAGCCACCGCGACACTCATGGCCAGCGCCAGGGCACTGATTTGCAGGATATGTTTTGCTTTCATCTTGTTATGCTCCGATTGTTTTAAACCGTCATACTTCAAGTTGCATGTGCGTTGGCTACCTTCGTTCACCCCGCAGCACCCGGGAACGCATAAACTTGCCGCCTTCTGGCAAAGTGAATGATGTCTATGCGCGAGAAAGACGCCGCCAGGCCGTGCGTAGCCATTCGCGGTGCAGGCTCAGCGAACGCCCCATCACCACCACCACCAACAGTGCCCCTGACAACGCGCTCGACACCTGGTTGGGGATGCCGACCATCTGTAAACCCTGTTGCAGATACCCCACCAGCAGCGCCGCCAGCGCCGTACCGAGTATCGAACCCGACCCGCCATAGATATTCGCTCCACCGAGCACGGCAGCGGTCAGCGCCGGCATCAGCAGGTCGCGGCCTAAATCCGAACGCGCCGAACCGAAATAGGAGACCAGAATCAAGGCGGCAATTGCCGAGGCCACGCCCACCAGGCCATACAGTACGTAGGGCATACCGTTGACCGACAGTGCGGCATAGCGTGCTGCTCTGGGGTTTTGTCCAAGTAAAAAGAGGTGGCGGCCAAAACGCCCGCGATGGGTCAGCAGCCAGAAGAAAAAGGTGATGATGGCAAACATCACCAGCGGCAGCGGTAGGCCCAATAGCGTCAGGTTGGCAAAAGCCGTAAAGCTATCGGGAAAGCCGCCAATCCCTTCATAGCCCGTCGCCCCGGCCATTCCCGAAAGCAGCAGCGCCCCGCCGCCGTAGAGATACAGCGTGCCGAGAGTAATCACCAGCGGGCTGATGCCGGTGTAGTGAATCAACGCGGCATTCACCAGGCCGCACAGTAGCCCAATGGCAAGGGTGAGCGGGATCGCCAGCGCCAGCGGCCAACCCGCCTGCATCATCACCCCCAGCGCGATGGCGCACAGGCCAATGGTGGAGCCGAGGGAAATATCAATACCGCCGCTGATGATCACCAGAGTCAGCGGCAGTGCGACGATGCCAATACAGATAAAGTCGCTGGTGCTAAACAGCAGCATGTTGATATCCAGCATCCGCGGATTGATCGCCCCAAACAGCAGAATCTCCAGCACCAGTAATGCCAGCAGCGCGCTTTCCCAGTTGAGTTTCATCTACGCCACCTCTTTGTTTTTACGTTTTTCGAACGGGGTGACGTGCTTTCCCCCTTTATTGCCGGGCTGAAAACGGCTGTACTTCAGCGCCCGCTGATGCCGCGCCAGCGCCTGACGCAGTCGCCCGTCGAGTACCAGTACGCCCAGCAGAACGAGGCCGGCAATAAAGTCGTTCCACCATGCCGGCAGCCGCAGCAGCACCAGTACGGTATCGATTTGAGTGAGGAAAAAGGCGCCGAGAAAAGCGCCGACGAGGGTTCCGGTCCCGCCGAGCAGCGAGATCCCGCCCAGTACGCAGGCGGCGATGGCTTTCATCTCCAGCCCGCTACCGGTCTGGTTGGGGACAAAGCCAATCTGCGCGGCAAAGACGATCCCGGCGCAGGCTGCCAGCATGCCGTTGAGCGTAAAGGCCAGCATCCGCGTGCGGTTGACCGCGACGCCCAGCTGACGCGCGGCGGCCAGGTTATCGCCCACGGCGTAAAAATCGCGGCCAAAGGCGGTGCGAGCCAGCAGCCAGGTCCCGCTCAGCAGTAGCGCCAGCACCAGCCAGCCCAGCGGCGATACGCCGATAAAGAACGGTTCAGAAAGCGACTTCAGGCTATCGGGCAGCCCCTCGATCCACTTGCCTCCGGTCCACAGCAGCATCATTCCGCGATACAGCCCCAGGGTGCCGAGCGTCGCGACAATCGCCGGAATGCGTAGGCCAACCACCAGCAGGCCGTTAAAGGCCCCCGCCAGTGCGCCAATCGCCAGCGCAAAGACAATCGCCGCCGTCAGACCATAGCCGCCGTTGAGCGCGGCGCCGACCGCAATCGCGCTCAGGCCGACGGTCGAGCCGACGGAGACGTCAATATTGCGGGTCAGCATGACCAGCGTCGCCCCCAGCGCCAGCAGACAGAGGATTTGCGAACTGGCAAAAATCATCGCCAGAATTTGCAGGTTGAACCAGGCGGGGTTGAGCGCAATCAGCAGCGCAAACAGCGCCAGAATCGCCAGCAACGCGCTCAGCTCGCGGTTTCTGAGTAACGTTTTCATGACTGCCCTCCAAAGGCCAGGGTCATCATGCGATCGACGGTGACCGCCTGCCGGAGCAGTTCCCCGCTCTGCCGGCCCTGGTGCATAACCACCACCCGGTCGGCCAGCCCGACAAACTCATCCAGATCGCTTGATATCATCAGCACCGCCACGTTTTGCGCGGCGACGCTTTTCAGCAGTTGATAGATGTCGGCGCGGGCGGAAACATCCACGCCGCGCGTCGGTTCATCGACAATCAGCAGCAGCGGATTGGCTTCCAGACAGCGAGCCAGCAGCACCTTTTGCTGATTGCCGCCGGATAGCGTGCGCACGGTCTGATCGCTGTGATTGAGTTTGATGCCCAGCGCCCGATGGTAGCGCTCCACTACCGCCGCTTCGCGCTGGCGCTGCTGCCACCACGACGGTTGGTTAAACATCACCGTGTTCCAGCGCACCGGGGCATCGAGAAACAACCCGGAGACCTGCCGATCTTCCGGCAGATAAACCAGCCCGCTGGCGAGCCGCGCGCGCGTGCTGTCGCGACTGATATCGCGGTTTTCCAGCCATATCCGGCCAGCTCGCGGCGGGCGCAGACCGTAGAGCGTCTCGGCAAATTCGGTGCGCCCGGATCCCACCAGCCCGGCGAGACCAACGATCTCTCCGGCATGGATCTCCAGACTGAGATCGATAAAACCTTCTCCGGTCAGATCGTCCACCCGTAGCACCGGGAAATCCTGCGGCTGGGTACGGCGATTCCCCGGCAGCGCCAACCATAGCTTCTGGGTATCGCTGAGATCGTGTCCACGAAGAGCGGGGGTCATGGCATTGATTAGCTGCGCGTCGCTGTAGCTCGCCGTGTCGCCGCTCAGCACCACCGCCCCGTCGCGCATGACCGAGATATGGCTGGCGATCTGACGGATCTCCGGCAGCTTATGCGAGATAAACACGATACCGACGCCGAGATCCTGCAGAGCGCGGATCTGACGAAACAGCCGATCCGTCTCCCCGGGGGTTAACGAGGCGGTGGGTTCATCAAGGATCAGGATCTGCGCATCGCGCATCAGACCGCGCAGGATCTCCACCATCTGCTGATCCGCCACTTCCAGCGTCCCGGCCACCGCCTCCAGATTGAGCTGACAGTTCAGTTGCCGCAGCGTCTCCTGTAAACGCGCGTCGTTATCGGCGCGTTTCGGCAGGCGAAAGAGAATATTTTCCCGTACCGTCAGGTTAGGAAACAGCAGCGGTTCCTGGGGAACAAGGTAAACACCCAGTTGATGAGCCAGAGCCGGGTTGAGACGCGCAAAAGCGCGGCCGCCAAGAGTGAGTTCACCGTCGTCGGGCGTTTCCACCCCGGCGATAATCTTCATCAGCGTCGATTTTCCCGCGCCATTACCGCCCATCAGCGCATGCACCTGGCCAGAAAAGAGCGTGAAATCAATGCCCTTCAACACGGCGATGCCGGAGAACTGTTTGCGAATCTGACGGGCTTCAAGCAGTGGCTTCATCATCGCGCCTCGTATGAACAAATGATTTTTTAATTTAATAATGTTCAAAAGCGTAGACGGTGAACTATATTTACAACCGTGCAAAGATCACAGTTTCATGCTTTAGATCGTTGGAAAAAACCTGCAAACAATGAAAGATCGGTTTTGCCGGACGGCTCACACTTTCCGACCGCGCAATAGCGAACATATGATCTAAATTTTTATAAGAGTTCACTTTATGAGCGAAAAACGCATTACGGAAGAGAACCGCTACGCAGGCCTGGCGTTAGCCGAAGAGGAGCTGGTGGCGCGGGTCGCCTGGTGTTACTACCACGATGGATTGACGCAGAACGATATTGGCGAGCGCCTGGGGCTGCCGCGGTTAAAGATCTCCCGCCTGCTGGAGAAAGGTCGCCAGTCCGGGGTGATCCGCGTGCAGATCAACTCCCGCTATGAAGGGTGTCTGGCGCTGGAAACCGAGCTGCAACAGCGTTTTGACCTGAAGATTGCCCGCGTGCTGCCGGCGCTCAATACGCCACCGATGAATACGCGGCTGGGGATCGGCGCGGCGCAATCGCTGATGGGGGTACTGGAACCAGGACAGCTGCTGGCGGTGGGGTTTGGCGAAGCCACCATGAGCTGTCTGCAGCACCTGAGCGGGTTTATCAGTTCGCAGCAGGTGCGGCTGGTGACGCTTTCCGGCGGCGTGGGCCCCTATATGACCGGTATCGGCCAGCTGGACGCCGCCTGTCGCGTCAGCATCATTCCGGCGCCGCTGCGGGTCTCTTCGGCCGATGTGGCTGAAATTCTGCGTCGGGAGTCGAGCGTCCGGGATGTGATTCTGGCGGCCACCGCGGCGGATGCGGCGGTCGTGGGGATCGGCGCCATCGACCAGCGCCGCGACGCAACCATCCTGCGCTCCGGCTACATCAGCGAAGGCGAACAGTTGATGTATGCGCGTAAAGGCGCGGTGGGCGACATTTTAGGTTATTTCCTGCAGGCCGACGGCAGGCGGGTTGAGGATCTGGAGATTCACCGGGAATTACTCGGCGTCACACTCGACGAGCTGGCGCAGCTGCCGACCATTGTCGGCGTTGCCGGTGGAACGGAAAAAGCGCAGGCGATTTATGCCGCCCTGACGGGCAAACGCATCAATGGCCTGGTAACGGAAGAGACAACAGCACGCGCGGTGCTCACGCTGGCCTCCTGATGGCCCTGCGCCGCGCAACAACCGCGAGGCGCATGTCATGAGTTACCTGTTAGCGTTAGATGCCGGGACCGGCAGTATTCGGGCGGTGATTTTCGATCTCAGCGGCCACCAGGTCGCGGTCGGTCAGGCGGAATGGAAGCACCTGAGCGTGGAAAATGTTCCCGGCTCGATGGAGTTTGACCTCACCACCAACTGGCTGCTGGCCTGCCAGTGTATCCGCCAGGCGCTGGCAAACGCACACCTTCAGGCGGCCGATATTCAGTCCGTCGCCTGCTGTTCCATGCGCGAAGGGATTGTGCTTTACGACCGCAACGGCGAGGCTATCTGGGCCTGCGCCAACGTCGATGCCCGCGCCAGCCGCGAAGTCGCGGAGCTTAAAGAGATCCATGATTATCATTTTGAATCGGAAGTCTATGATGTCTCAGGCCAGACGCTGGCACTCAGCGCCATGCCGCGGCTGCTGTGGCTGGCCCATCATCGCCCGGATATTTACCGTCAGGCTGCCACCATCACCATGATTAGCGACTGGCTGGCGGCAAAACTCTCCGGTGAACTGGCCGTCGACCCCTCCAATGCCGGTACCACCGGGATGCTCGACCTGTTCAGCCGCGACTGGCGCCCGGCGCTGCTCGATATGGCCGGGCTGCGTGCGGATCTGCTCTCGCCGGTTAAAGAGACCGGCACTCCGCTCGGTGCAGTGACCGAGACGGCAGCGCGGCAGTGCGGGCTACGTGCCGGCACGCCGGTGATCATGGGCGGTGGCGATGTCCAGCTCGGCTGCCTGGGTCTGGGGGTGGTAAGCGCCGGCCAAAGCGCGGTGCTGGGGGGCACCTTCTGGCAACAGGTGGTGAATCTGCCGGAGGTCCGTACCGATCCGCAGATGAATATTCGCATCAACCCGCACGTCATTCCCGGCATGGCGCAGGCCGAATCGATCAGCTTCTTCACCGGCCTGACCATGCGCTGGTTCCGCGATGCTTTTTGCGCCGAAGAGAAGCTGGTTGCCGAACGCCTGGGAGTGGATGCCTATGCTCTGCTCGAAGAGATGGCCAGCAGGGTGCCCGCCGGTTCCCACGGCGTGATGCCGATCTTCTCCGATGCCATGCATTTCAAGCAGTGGTATCACGCCGCGCCGTCGTTTATTAACCTCTCCATCGACCCGGAGAAATGCAATAAAGCCACTCTGTTCCGCGCGCTGGAGGAGAACGCGGCGATTGTCTCTGCCTGTAACCTGGCGCAAATCTCCCGCTTCTCCGGCGTGACGTTCGACAGCCTGGTGTTTGCCGGAGGCGGATCGAAAGGGGCATTATGGAGCCAGATTCTCAGCGATGTCACCGGCCTGCCGGTGCGGGTCCCGGCGGTGCGCGAAGCCACGGCGCTGGGCTGCGCGATCGCCGCCGGAACCGGCGCCGGCTTGTACAGCGATATGGCCGGCACAGGTGAGAAGCTGGTGAGCTGGCATCGGGTGTTTACCCCCAATCCGGCACATCGCGAACTATACCAGGGGATGATGGAGAAATGGCAATCGGTCTATGCCGACCAGCTGGGGCTGGTCGACAGCGGTCTGACCACCTCGATGTGGCAGGCGCCAGGCCTTAAGCGGCGCCCACCTGTCGTTCCGGCGCCCTGACCTCCAGCGAGCGTCTGCCGCTGGCACAAAAACCCCCTCTTCCCTTCGAGGAGGGGAACTCCCCGTCACCGTTATTTGAATCCCATCACAATCACCGCACGCCCTTTTTCACTTTTCGCTGACGACGGCTAAATTAGTAACTCATCCGACCACATAACAATAATGTTACATATAAGAGACTGGAAGCCATTATGAGCCACTACCCGTCGTTATTCGCCCCGCTCGACCTGGGGTTCACCCAGCTGAAAAACCGCGTGCTGATGGGTTCCATGCACACCGGGTTGGAAGAACATGCCGACGGCGCGCAACGGCTGGCGGCTTTTTACGCCGAACGCGCGCGTCACGGCGTGGCGCTGATTGTCACCGGCGGGATTGCGCCGACGGCGTCCGGCGTCACAATGGCGGGCGGCGCGGTGCTCGACGATGCCCGCCATCTGGCGCAGCATCGGTACATTACCGATGCGGTCCACCGGGAAGGCGGCAAAATCGCCCTGCAAATTTTGCATACCGGCCGCTACAGCTATCAGCCGCGGCCGGTGGCCCCGTCAGCACTGCAGGCGCCGATTAACCGCTTTGCTCCGCACGCGCTCAGCCATGATGAGATCCTGCAGCTGATCGATGATTTTGCCCGCTGCGCGCAGCTGGCCCGGGAGGCCGGCTACGACGGTGTCGAAGTGATGGGCTCTGAAGGTTATTTGATTAACGAATTCCTCGCCGCGCGTACCAACCAGCGTGATGACCCGTGGGGCGGCGATTACGCCCGCCGCATGCGCTTTGCCGTAGAAGTGGTGCGTGCGGTACGCGAACGGGCTGGCCATGACTTTATTATTATCTACCGCCTGTCGATGCTAGACCTGGTCAACGACGGCAGTACGCTGCCGGAAGTGATTGAGCTGGCACAGGCCATCGAGGCGGCAGGCGCAACCATCATCAACACCGGTATCGGCTGGCACGAAGCGCGTATTCCAACTATTGCGACGCCGGTACCGCGCGGCGCCTTCAGTTGGGTCACCCGGAAGCTGAAAGGCGCGGTGTCGATCCCCCTGGTCACCACTAACCGCATCAACGATCCTGATGTCGCGGATGCGATCCTCGCCCGCGGCGACGCCGATATGGTGTCAATGGCGCGCCCGTTTCTGGCCGACGGCGAGTTCCTTGCCAAAGCCCAAAGCGGGCGCGCCGATGAGATCAATACCTGTATCGGCTGTAACCAGGCCTGCCTGGATCAGATCTTCGCCGGTAAAGTGACCTCTTGTCTGGTCAATCCGCGAGCCTGCCACGAAACCCTGATGCCGGTTATGCCTGCTGCCGCGCCAAAGCGCCTGGCCGTTGTGGGAGCCGGCCCCGCCGGCCTGGCCTTTGCCGTCAATGCCGCCGCGCGCGGCCACTCTGTCACCCTGTTTGATGCGCAGCAGAAGATTGGCGGGCAGTTTAATATCGCCAAACAGATCCCCGGCAAAGAGGAGTTTTACGAAACGCTGCGCTACTACCGGCGCATGCTGGATCTGCATGGCGTCAATCTGCAGCTGGGCCAGCTGGTCACGGCGGATCGTTTGCTGGAATTTGACGAAACGATCCTCGCCACCGGGATCGCCCCGCGCATGCCGGCGATCGCCGGAATTACCCATCCGAAGGTGATGAGCTACCTCGACGTACTGCGCGACAAGGCGCCGGTGGGTCAGCGCGTCGCGATTATCGGCTGCGGCGGGATCGGCTTTGATACCGCGATGTACCTGAGCCAGCCTGGCGTTGCCACTAGCCAGAACATCGACGCGTTCTGCAGGGAATGGGGTATTGATACGACACTGCAGAGCGCGGGCGGACTGCGTCCGGAAGGACCGCAGCTGGAGAAAAGCCCGCGGCGCATCGTGATGCTCCAGCGCAAGGCCAGCAAACCCGGCGATGGGTTAGGAAAAACCACCGGCTGGATCCACCGGGCTACGCTGCTGGCCCGCGGCGTCAAAATGATCCCGGGAGTCAGCTATCAGAAGATCGACGATGAGGGATTACATGTCACGATCGGCGGCGAGAGCCAGATATTGCATGTTGATCAGGTGATTATCTGCGCCGGTCAGGAGCCGAAGCGCGAGCTGGCGGATCCGCTACGCGCGGCAGGGAAAGTCGTGCATCAGATTGGCGGGTGCGATGTCGCGATGGAGCTGGATGCTCGCCGCGCCATCGCTCAGGGTACGAAACTGGCGCTGGGGATTTAACGGGGGCGCTGCGCTTGCCCGGGCTACGTGTTCGGGCTACATGATATGAGTAGCCCGGCTAAGGCGATGGCCGCCAGCCGGGGTGTCCTGGCAGTCTGCGATTAGCGCAGCTTACGTACCTTCACCGCTTTCAACACCACAAATTTATTGTTGGTGGCGACGGTGGCGCAGTTACCGAAAATTTTCTTCAGCTTGTGGAAATAATCCAGATGGCGGTTGGCCACAATGTACAGCTCACCGTTGATCTTCAGGCAGCGGCGCGCGTGGTGAAACATCTCCCAGGCGATATTATCGGTTAACGCGTGTTTCTGGTGGAACGGCGGGTTGCACAACACGGCGTTGAAGCGGAAAGGCTCAACGCCGGACAGCGCGTTGTTAATCATAAACTCGCAGCGATCCAGCGCCTCGGGCATGTTGGTTTCCACGTTCAGACGACTGGAGGCGACGGCCATCGGCGACTCATCGACGAACACCACGTTAGCCTGCGGGTTCTTCTCCAGCAGCGTCAGGCCAATCACCCCGTTGCCACAGCCCAGATCGACAATCTCGCCTTCAAGATCCGACGGCAGGTGTTCGATAAAGAAACGCGCGCCAATATCCAGCCCGGTGCGGGAGAATACATTCGCGTGGTTGTGAATGGTCCAGTCGGTCCCTTCCAGCTTCCAGCTCAGCGTCTGCGGCGCATCGGCAAGCGCCGGTTCGCTGAACGTACAGTTGATCAGGCGGGCTTTCTTCCAGGCCAGGGTGGTGGTGGTCGGCCCCAGCACTTTCTCGAACAATTCCAGTGTGGAAGTATGGATATCACGTGCCTTTGCGCCGGCGATAATACGGGTTTGCGGCGTCACGACCTGGCGTAGCGCGCGCAGCTGCTGCTCGAGCAACGCCAGCGTTTTCGGAACTTTAATCAGGACAACGCCTGGCGCCGACGGATACTCTGCGGTGCTGTCGAGAAACTTGACGCTGGATTCCGCGATATCGTTATGGCGTAAATTCTCACGCGTCGCGAGCTCGGTGAGGTAAGAGTCACCGATGCTAAACGGCGTATGCTCCGCCAGCGCGCAGCTCAGTGCGCCAAAGGTATCATTGAAAATCAGGACCGGGCCGTTAATCTCCGTGTCATCCAACTGCTGCAGCAGATATTCATCCGCCGCTTCCCACGCCAGCAGCGGGTTAACGTCATCCGTTTCCGGAAAACGTTTTAGTGTCAGTGAACGGAAACCGTTGTCTAAGTGGCTCATCGGCCCTCCTGAGTGGTAAAATTTCGGCGTTATCCCTGAAAGGGTGCGTGAGTATACCCTTTTTATACACAAAATCATTCAAGATGCGCCGATGCAGCCTGAAGGAGGATGTGAAGATCTTTTATCTGGAGCTGTCATGAGTCAACTCACTTACCTGCAGGGCTATCCGGAGAATTTGCTTTCCCAGGTCCGCACATTGATTGCCGAGCAGCGCCTGGGGGCGGTTTTGCAAAAGCGCTATCCGGAAGGCCACGACGTCAATAACGATAAGGCGCTGTATCAGTACACGCAGGATCTGAAAACCCGCTATTTACGCAGCGCTGCGCCGGTCAACAAGGTGATGTACGACAGTAAGATCCACGTCTTGAATAATGCGCTCGGCCTGCATACCGCGATTTCGCGGGTCCAGGGCGGTAAGCTGAAAGCAAAAGCCGAAATCAGGGTGGCCACGGTGTTCCGCGAAGCGCCTGAGGCGTTTTTACGCATGATTGTGGTGCATGAGCTGGCGCACCTTAAGGAGAAGGAGCATAACAAAGCCTTCTATCAACTCTGTTGCTATATGGAGCCGCAGTACCACCAGCTGGAGTTCGATACCCGTCTGTGGCTAACGCATCTTTCGTTAAATCGTTCTGCGTAGTCGCGCACTGGTTTTGTCATGATGGCATGTTAGAGTGACCAAAGGTCCCCTTTAACGGAGTTCGTCAACGTTTATGATACGTTTCGCTGTTGTTGGCACAAACTGGATAACAAAACAGTTTGTCGATGCCGCCCATGAAACTGGCAAGTATAAACTCACCGCAATTTACTCTCGCAGCCTTGAACAAGCGCAGGCCTTTGCGAGCGATTATCCCGTCGACCAGCTGTTTACGTCGCTGGACGATCTGGCGCAAAGCGATGCCATCGATGCGGTTTACATTGCCAGCCCGAACTCCCTGCACTTCCCGCAAACGCAGCTGTTCCTGAGCCATAAAAAGCACGTGATTTGCGAAAAACCGCTGGCCTCAAACCTGCGGGAAGTCGAAGACGCTATTCGTATCGCTCGCGAAAACCAGGTGGTGCTGTTCGAAGCCTTCAAAACCGCCAGCCTGCCAAATTTTCTGCTGCTGCAGCAGTCGCTCGGCAAGGTAGGCAAACTGCATAAAGCGTTTATCAACTACTGCCAGTACTCCTCCCGCTATCAGCGCTATCTCGACGGTGAGAACCCGAACACCTTTAACCCGGCCTTCTCGAACGGCTCGATTATGGATATCGGCTTCTATTGTCTGGCCTCGGCGGTGGCGCTGTGGGGCGAACCGCGCGCGGTTCACGCCAGCGCCAGCCTGCTGGACAGCGGCGTTGATGCCCAGGGTACCGTGATCCTGAACTACGCCGATTTTGACGTCACCCTGCACCACTCCAAAGTGAGCGACTCTACGCTGCCAAGCGAAATTCAGGGTGAAGCCGGCGCGCTGGTTATCGAAAAAATCTCCGAGTGCCAGAAGCTCTCTTTCATCCCACGCGGTGGGAAGGCTCAGGATCTGACGCAGCCGCAGCATATCAATACTATGCTGTATGAGGCGGAGGAGTTTGCGCATCTGGTGGAGAACAACCAGGTTGTTCACCCGGGGCTGGAAGTCAGCCGTATTACGGCCAGACTGCTGAGCGAAATTCGTCGTCAGACCGGCGTCGTATTCCCGGCCGATGGCCCGCAGGTGGCGTAAAAGAGTGTAAAGAGGCCGTCAGCAACCATTGACGCCCTTTATGACTTGTCATATTTTGTTACCTGCAAAGGGGAGTAACTTCCTTGCCGGTGGATCGTCATTACGATGCGTGCAAAACCGCATCCGGTCGCCGGGCAATAATAAAAGGTCCTGCCGTCATCGCGCGGTTCTTTTATTGTTGTAAGTGAGACCTTGCCGGAAGGCGAGGTCTATGCATAAACACGCAACGGCTGCCGTCTTCCGACGTCAGCCGTTTTGTTTTTATGTAAGGAATTAAGTAATGAATACTGTCGGCACACCGTTGTTATGGGGCGGATTCGCCGTGGTCGTGGTGATCATGCTAGCCATCGATCTGCTTCTTCAGGGACGGCGTGGTGCGCATGGCATGACCATGAAACAGGCCGCGGGCTGGTCAATTCTCTGGGTAACGCTCTCCCTTCTCTTTAACGCCGTTTTCTGGTGGTACCTGGCACAAACCGAAGGCCGTGCCGTTGCCGATCCGCAGGCGCTGGCTTTCCTCACCGGCTATCTGATTGAAAAAGCGCTGGCCGTGGACAATGTCTTTGTCTGGCTGATGCTATTCAGCTACTTCTCCGTCCCGCCTGCGCTGCAGCGCCGGGTACTGGTTTACGGCGTACTGGGTGCGATCGTGCTGCGTACGGTGATGATCTTTACCGGAAGCTGGCTGATCTCCCAGTTTGAGTGGCTGCTCTATCTCTTCGGTGCTTTCCTGCTGTTTACCGGCGTGAAGATGGCGCTGGCGAAAGAGGATGACTCCGGCATCGGCGACAAACCGCTGGTACGCTGGATCCGCAGCCACCTGCGGATGACCGATAAGATTGAAGGCGAGCGCTTCTTTACACGGCAAAACGGCGTTCTGTTCGCCACGCCGCTGCTGTTGGTGCTGATCCTGGTCGAACTGAGCGACGTGATTTTTGCGGTCGATAGTATCCCGGCAATCTTCGCCGTAACCACCGATCCGTTTATCGTGCTGACGTCGAACCTGTTCGCGATTCTCGGCCTGCGCGCCATGTACTTCCTGCTGGCCGGCGTCGCGGAGCGCTTCTCCATGCTGAAATATGGTCTGTCGATCATTCTGGTCTTTATCGGTATCAAGATGCTGATCGTCGACTTCTACCATATCCCGATTGGCGCCTCGCTCGGCGTGGTTGGCGGTATTCTGGCGCTGACGCTGCTGATTAACGCCTGGGTCAATAAGCAACACGACAAGAAGAAATTACAGCACTAAGCCTTAAATAACCGGGTGGAAGCCACTTTCACCCGGTCAGCAACGCCCGCCGCGTATTATTTCTCACCATGTCACAAAAACGTTAAGACATAGTTAAAAAATAAGATCTCAGCTAAATAAGCAGCATTTTACCCTTCCTACATGGCGCACTTTCCGTATACTCGACCAGGCAAACATTTATTTACATCCGGACATAAACGTAACAAATAATACGTACATGGGACGGGTAGCAACATCACAACAAGGAATCATTATGACGACACAAACTCCCCCATCGGGCCTGCTACAGCGCCTGGCTCAGGGTAGCCTGGTCAAACAAATTTTAATCGGTCTGGTGCTTGGCGTGCTGCTGGCGCTGGTTTCGAAACCGGCGGCGATCGCCGTTGGCCTGCTCGGTACGCTGTTCGTCGGCGCGCTGAAAGCCGTAGCGCCGGTGCTGGTGCTGATGCTGGTGATGGCCTCCATCGCTAACCACCAGCAGGGGCAAAAAACCAGCATCCGTCCGATTCTGTTCCTGTATCTGCTGGGGACGTTCAGCGCCGCATTAACCGCCGTGGTGTTCAGCTTTGTCTTCCCTTCCACGCTGCACCTGAGCTCCGCGGCCGGCGATATTACGCCGCCATCGGGGATTGTCGAAGTGCTGCGCGGGCTGCTGATGAGCATGGTTTCAAACCCTGTTGACGCCCTGCTCAATGCCAACTATATCGGGATTCTGGTGTGGGCCGTGGGTCTGGGCTTTGCGCTGCGTCACGGTAATGAGACGACAAAAAACCTGATCAACGATGTCTCTCATGCGGTGACCTTTATCGTGAAACTGGTCATTCGGTTTGCGCCGCTGGGTATTTTCGGCCTGGTCTCCTCCACCCTGGCGACCACCGGTTTTGAAACCCTATGGGGCTACGCGCAGCTGCTGATGGTGCTGGTGGGCTGTATGCTGCTGGTGGCGCTGGTGATTAACCCGCTGCTGGTGTTCTGGAAAATCCGCCGCAACCCCTATCCGCTGGTGCTGACCTGCCTGCGCGAAAGCGGCGTGTATGCCTTCTTTACCCGCAGCTCCGCCGCCAATATTCCGGTAAATATGGCGCTGAGTGAAAAGCTGAATCTCGATCGCGATACCTATTCGGTGTCGATCCCGCTGGGTGCCACCATCAACATGGCCGGGGCCGCCATCACCATTACGGTGCTGACGCTGGCTGCCGTAAATACCCTGGGCATTCCGGTGGATCTGCCTACCGCGCTGCTGTTGAGCGTCGTGGCGTCGCTGTGCGCCTGCGGTGCTTCCGGCGTGGCGGGCGGCTCCCTGCTGCTGATCCCGCTGGCCTGCAATATGTTCGGTATCCCCAATGATATCGCCATGCAAGTGGTTGCCGTCGGCTTTATCATCGGCGTGCTGCAGGACTCCTGTGAGACGGCGTTGAACTCCTCTACCGACGTGCTATTTACCGCCGCCGCCTGTATGGCGGAAGACGAGCAGCTGGCGAAAAACGCGCTGCGCGATTAATCCCGACCTTCCCCTCCGCTATTATGCGGAGGGGTTCTCTTTCAGCTCCGCCTCTTCTCTTTTAAACGGATCGATACCGCGTTTTTGCATGCGCCAGAAACGAATAATATTCAGGCCATTGACGATCAGGAAGCTGCCTTCAATCAGCGTGCCACCAATCGACCCCAGCCAAAAGTTATGCGTGACCCAGCACGCCGTAGAACACCACATCACGCAGCGGATGGTCAGCCCTTTACAGCGAAACAGGGCCCAGGTGCTGGCGACGGTCCCTGCCACCGGCAACAATTCCATCGCATGCTGGAGTTTTCCGAGGCCGAGAATCAGCGTCAGGGCAATAAATATCACCATGATCCACAGATTGCGGGTACGCAGCGAAATCAGCGTGCGCACGGCGTTAAGCCCGGCGCTCATGCCCGCAGGCAGCGCTCCCATCAGAATAAAATGCAGACCGATAATGCCGCTGTACAGCGCCAGCTGCTGTTTAAAGCGCCGCTCATCGCGATTGATAAAGGTGGTGATTCCAATCAGAAAGGCGATGACACCTACGCCCTGGGCAAGCCAATACGCAGTCATGAAAGATCCTTGTCAAAACAGTTAAAAACAAACGGCGCCCTCTCCCCGAGTGCGCCGTTTTTTATCCACGCGACAAAAGCTCCATCATTCTCGCACACCGAGCAGGCGGTCGATCCGCCCGGGGTTGTGATGAGCCAGGATGAGGATCATTACAACGTGACACCGCTTTTGAAGATCGCCAGTTCACGGAAATCATTGCGCTCATTGCAGGTCGGTTTGCCATTGATGATATCAACGAGGGTATCGACAAACTCTTCCAGCAGCTGAGGCATCGCTTTACCGTGAATCAGTTGACCGGCGTCAAAATCGATCCAGTGTTTCTTTTTCGCCGCCAGTTCGCTGTTGGTGGAGATTTTGACCGTCGGCACAAAACCGCCGTACGGCGTGCCGCGACCGGTGCTGAACAGCACCATATGACAGCCCGCACCGGCCAGCGCGCTGGTTGCCACCGCATCGTTGCCCGGTGCGCTCAGCAGATTGAGACCATGCACTTTTAAACGTTCGCCATAGCGCAGGACGTCCACTACCTCGCTGGAGCCCGCTTTCTGCGTGCAGCCCAGCGATTTATCTTCCAGCGTCGTGATCCCGCCCGCTTTGTTGCCCGGCGACGGATTCTCGTAAATAGGCTGGTTATGCGCAATGAAGTACTGTTTAAAGTCATTCACCATGGTCACCAGCTTGTCGAAGGTCTTTTCATCGCGGCAGTGGCTCATCAGCAGCTGCTCAGCGCCGAACATTTCCGGCACTTCCGTCAGCACGGTGGTGCCACCGTTGGCGATCAGGTAATCCGAGAAACGACCCAGCATCGGGTTGGCGGTAATCCCCGAAAGGCCGTCCGATCCGCCGCACTCGAGGCCAAACTTCAGCTCGCTCAGTTTGCCTGGCTCACGTTTGTCGTGACGCATCACCTCATAAAGCTGATGCAGATGCTCAAGTCCCGCTTCCACCTCATCGTCCTGCTTCTGGCAGATCATAAAGTGTACGCGCTGAGGATCGAACTCACCGAGGGTTTCACGGAACGCGTCGACCTGGTTGTTCTCACAGCCCAGGCCAATCACCAGCACCGCCCCGGCGTTCGGGTGACGCACCATGTTTTGCAACATGGTGCGGGTATTGATGTGATCATCACCCAGCTGCGAACAGCCATAAGTGTGACTGAAGAGAAAGACGCCATCGGTGCCTTCCGCTTCGTTGGTCTCTTTCAAAAACCGGTTCTGAATCTGACGGGCGATACCATTGACACAGCCGACGGTCGGCAGGATCCACAGTTCATTACGCACCCCGACCTCCCCGTTCGCACGACGATAAAGCTGCACGTCGCGGTCGGCCGGCTGCGCCGATGGCTCGGCAAGTTCCGGTTGATAGCGATACTCGTCAAGGTCGCTCAGGTTGGTACGCGTATTATGGGCATGAATATGTTCCCCTGGCGCAATATCCGCCAGCGCGTGGCCAATGGGCAGACCATACTTGATGACGTTTTCTCCCTTCGCAATCGCGCGTAGTGCGAACTTATGACCACGAACAACGTCCTGGCTTAAGGTGACCGCATCATCATCAATGGTGACCTGGGTACCCGCCGCCATATCTGCTAACGCGACAGCAACGTTATCCTGCGAATGGATTTTAATGTATTGCATAGCAACCGACCTCTGGTCTTAATTCAGTTCAATCGCGAAGTAATCACGCGCATTGTTAAAGCAGATATTTTTCACCATCTCGCCCAGCAGCTGAATATCCGCCGGCGCTTCACCCGCGGCAACCCAGCGACCGATCATCTGGCACAGGATGCGACGGAAATACTCATGGCGGGTGTAGGACAAGAAGCTGCGGCTGTCGGTCAGCATGCCGACGAAACGGCTGAGCAAACCAAGCTGAGCCAACTGGGTCATCTGACGCTCCATGCCGTCTTTCTGATCGTTGAACCACCAGCCGGAACCGAACTGCATCTTGCCCGGCATCCCTTCGCCCTGGAAGTTACCGATCATTGTGCCCAGCACTTCGTTATCGCGCGGATTCAGGCAGTAAAGAATGGTTTTCGGCAGCAGGTTTTCTTCATTCTGCTTGCTCAGCAGACGGGACAGCTCTTCGGCCATCGGGCGATCGTTGATGGAATCAAAGCCAACATCCGGCCCTAACAGCTTGAACTGACGCTGGTTATTGTTACGCAGCGCGCCAATGTGATACTGCTGGACCCAACCACGACGGGCATACTCTGCGCCGAGGAACACCAGTACCGCGGTTTTGAACTGCGCCACTTCGTGTTCGCTCAGGGTCGAGCCGGCCAGACGACGCGCCAGGATAGTATCAAGTTCTGCTTCGCTGGATTCGGCAAACAGCACGACATCCAGCGCATGGTCGGAGACTTTACAGCCGTGCGCGGCGAAGTGATCCAGGCGCTTGACCAGCGCAGCCTGCAGATCGGCAAAGCGACGGATGTCGGTATCCGAGACTTCGCCGAGCTTCGCCATATAGTCGTTAAACGTCGCCTGCTCAATGTTAAACGCTTTATCCGGACGCCAGCTTGGCAGCACTTTGGTCGTGAAAGTCGCGTCTTTCGCCACCGCCGCATGGTGTTCCAGCGAATCAATCGGATCGTCGGTGGTGCCGACCATTTTCACCTTCATCTGCGTCATGATACCGCGAGCGGAGAAGCGATCCTGGGCCAGCAGATCGTTACACTGATTCCAGATTTCATCCGCGGTGGACGGAGACAGCAGCTTACCCGTAATCCCAAACGGGCGGCGCAGCTCCAGATGCGTCCAGTGATAGAGCGGATTGCCGATCGTATGCGGTACGGTAGCCGCCCATGCGTCAAACTTCTCGCGGTCCGAGGCATCGCCGGTACACAGGCGTTCAGCCACGCCATTGGTGCGCATCGCGCGCCATTTGTAATGGTCACCTTTCAGCCAGATGTCATACAGGTTTTTAAAGCGATAATTTTCGGCAATCTGCTGCGGCGGAAGGTGGCAGTGATAGTCGAAAATCGGCTGGTCTTTGGCGTAGTCGTGGTACAAACGGCGGGCAAACTCGGTATCAAGCAGAAAATCTTCGGTCATAAACGCTGTCATTTTCATTTCCTCTTCGCCCCATCGAGGAGCCTTTCAGATGATTGACTATCATGCTGACAAAGTTATCACACCAATTTCTACAGGCCGAAATCTTTTTCGTGAGTTAGATCAATAAACGCTGACAAAAAAAGTACCCTTTCTGGAGTAAACCCTCGTGCAAGCCGCGCCAGCACTGGCTTTGCTCGCGAGAAATAATACCCCCATAAACTTTCCCACTTTTGTGACAGTACTCAACTTTTAAAGTTGTATGACAAGTTATCTTTCTGCCGTCGCAACATATAAACCGTTGGAATGTATTCGCGATGATTCATTACATCGCATTGACCGGTACGGATACCGAATTAAGCAACACACATTGATGGCAAGGTTCGGGCCATATGGGTTTTCCCTCCTGAGCCCTCCGTTTCTCCTTCTCAATCCCTGTGCAGGGTTTGAAGATGGCCGCACTCGCTGCGGAGATATAACAAACGATGAGGTTTTACATGCGTAAAATTAAAGGGTTACGTTGGTACATGATCGCACTGGTGACAATGGGCACCGTGCTGGGTTACCTGACGCGTAACACTGTGGCTGCGGCTGCGCCGACTCTGATGGAAGAGTTACACATCTCCACCCAACAGTATTCCTATATCATCGCAGCCTATTCAGCTGCTTATACCGTCATGCAGCCGGTGGCAGGCTATGTCCTTGACGTGCTGGGGACGAAGATCGGTTATGCCTTCTTCGCGATCGCCTGGGCTGTTTTCTGTGGTTCAACGGCGCTGGCGGGCAGCTGGGGTGGATTAGCGCTGGCTCGTGGCGCGGTCGGCGCGGCGGAAGCGGCGATGATCCCGGCAGGCCTGAAGGCCAGCTCCGAATGGTTCCCGGCAAAAGAACGTTCTATTGCCGTGGGTTACTTCAACGTGGGCTCTTCAATCGGCGCGATGATCGCCCCGCCGCTGGTCGTCTGGGCAATTGTGATGCACAGCTGGCAGATGGCGTTCATTATCTCCGGTGTCTTGAGCTTTATCTGGGCAATGGCGTGGCTGGTCTTCTATAAACACCCTCGTGACCAGAAAAAATTAACCACCGAAGAACGCGACTACATCATCGGCGGCCAGGAATCGCATCACCAGACCAACAACAGTAAGAAAATGTCTCCGTGGCAGATTCTACGCAACCGTCAGTTCTGGGGCATCGCGCTGCCGCGTTTTCTTGCCGAGCCAGCATGGGGGACCTTCAATGCCTGGATCCCGCTGTTCATGTTTAAAGTCTATGGCTTTAACCTGAAAGAAATCGCGATGTTTGCGTGGATGCCGATGCTGTTTGCTGACCTGGGTTGCATCATCGGGGGCTATCTGCCGCCGTTGTTCCAGCGCTGGTTCGGGGTTAACCTGATTGTGTCGCGTAAAATGGTCGTGACCATGGGCGCACTGCTGATGATTGGCCCGGGGATGATCGGCCTGTTTACCAGCCCGTTTGTGGCTATCGCCCTGCTGTGCGTCGGCGGCTTTGCTCACCAGGCACTGTCCGGTGCGCTGATTACGCTCTCTTCCGACGTATTTGGCCGTAACGAAGTGGCTACGGCAAACGGCCTGACCGGTATGGCAGCCTGGATGGCGAGTACCATGTTCGCCCTGGTGGTCGGCGCTCTGGCGGATACCATCGGTTTCAGCCCGCTGTTCGCCGTGCTGGCGGTCTTCGATCTGCTGGGCGCCCTTGTCATCTGGACCGTACTGAAGAACAAGTCTGCCGATGACGACACCCCGCCGCTCAAAACGACTAAGCCGGTGACGCAAAGCTAGTCCTGATACGGTTAGATCTGTTTACAAAGCCGCCTTATCGAAGGCGGCTTTTTCATGTCTGACGGTGGTGAGATGCGCGTAAAAGTGGTATAACAAATCCAATATTGTCGCCATCTTCCGGGAGCGAATATGGAAATCACAGAACCGCGTCGTTTGTATCAGCAGCTTGCTGCCGAGCTGAAGGCGCGTATTGAACAAGGTGTTTACCTTGTGGGCGATAAGCTGCCTGCAGAGCGGTTTATCGCCGATGAAAAGAGCGTCAGCCGCACCGTGGTTCGCGAAGCCATTATTATGCTGGAAGTGGAAGGCTATGTGGAGGTGCGTAAGGGCTCTGGCATCCACGTCATCTCCAACCATCCGAAGCATCAGCAGGTGGTTGATGAAACGCTGGAGTTCGCCAGCTACGGTCCCTTTGAACTGCTGCAGGCGCGTCAGCTGATTGAAAGCAATATTGCCGAGTTCGCCGCCACCCAAGTGACCAAGCAGGACATCATGAAGCTGATGGAGATCCAGGAGAAGGCGCGTAAAGAGAAATGCTTCCGCGATTCGGAATGGGATCTCCAGTTTCACGTCCAGGTAGCCCTGGCGACGCAAAATACGGCATTAGCCGCTATTGTTGAAAAAATGTGGACCCAGCGCGTGCATAACCCGTACTGGAAAAAGCTCCATGACCATATCGACCTGCGCACCGTGGATAACTGGTGTGACGATCATGACCAAATTCTGAAGGCGCTGATTCGCAAAGATCCGCACGCGGCAAAACTGGCCATGTGGCAGCATCTGGAGAACACTAAGCTGATGTTATTCAACGAGACCAGCGACGATTTTGAATTCAATGCCGACCGCTATCTGTTTGCAGAAAATCCGGTCGTTCACCTCGATACCGCCGCCAACGGCGCAAAATAAGCGGTTATCTTCCTTTCAGGCAGGCTATCAGCGCCTGCCCGCAAACCCGCCTGGGTAAGCAAACATATATAGTGTCAGCCTGTGTAAAGAGACTCGCCACCCGCCACTGCAATCAGCAAAATCAACGAGCAACTGACTGCAATTTTTCTGACGTAAACTCAGTGCTTTTGTTACAATTAGATGCATTTTGACGTTCTGAAGTGGGCTTGCATTGATTTCACTTTTAACAGGGAACCGTTCAGAACGCACCAACAGCGACCATAATCTCATAAGAATCTATGTCGCAATACACACTGCGTTCAGACATACCGTTAACCGATGTACCAGGAATCGTGAATGGAACTATTAACCCAATTGTTGAATGCTTTATGGAGCCAGGATTACGAGACCCTCGCGAATCCCTCCATGATTGGCATGCTTTATTTTGTCTTATTTATGATTTTGTTCCTTGAAAACGGCCTGCTTCCCGCCGCCTTTTTACCCGGCGACAGCCTGCTGGTGCTGGTCGGCGTTCTGATAGCCAAAGGTGCAATGGGTTTTCCGGAAACCCTGCTTCTGCTGACGACGGCAGCCAGCCTGGGTTGTTGGCTCAGCTACATTCAGGGCCGCTGGCTCGGTAATACGCGGATTGTGCAAAACTGGCTTTCACATTTGCCCTCCCACTACCACCAGCGCGCACACCACCTGTTTCATAAGCACGGGCTCTCCGCCTTGTTGATGGGCCGCTTTATTGCCTTCGTTCGTACGCTGCTGCCGACCATTGCCGGACTTTCGGGTCTGAACAATGCCCGCTTCCAGTTCTTTAACTGGATGAGCGGCCTGCTGTGGGTTCTGATTCTGACCACCCTCGGTTACCTGCTGGGTAAGACCCCGGTATTCCTCAAATATGAGGATCAGCTGATGTCCTGCCTGATGCTGCTGCCGGTTGTGCTGCTGGTGTTTGGCTTAATCGGCTCGTTAGTTGTCCTGTGGAAGAAAAAATACAGAAGCCGGAGCTGATAATGGCCATAAAAAGCCTCTCCCGACGCCGGATTAGCTGGCTGCTGGGCGGTTCTGTTTTTTTGTGCGCGCTGTTCTGGCTATGGCTGGCGGTGCAGCAACAGGAATCAACCCTGACTATTCATCCTGTCTCTCAGGGCGTTGGCATGCCCGACGGTTTTTCCGTCTGGCATCATCTCGACGCAAACGGCATTCGTTTTAAAAGTATCACCCCGCAAAAAGACGGCCTGCTGATCAAATTTGATTCCAGCGCCCAGGGTATCGCCGCGAAAGAAGTGCTGGGCCGCGCCCTGCCGCATGGTTATATTATTGCTTTGCTGGAGGAAGAGAATACCCCGACAGCATGGCTCTCCCGTCTGCGCGATACCCCACACAGATTGGGATAAGTAGCCAAAATTCTGAATATTTTCACGCAGTTTGGTGGTTTCCCGTTTTCCTGACTATGCTTAAGACTGCGGGAGCCACCGGGCTGACGTTTATCGACTGGATCGGGCATATCTCCCGGGTATGCCCTCACACAATGGAAGGTAGCATCCATGAAATACCGCATCGCTTTGATTCTGGTTTTGACTTCGCTGAGCTCCAGCGCCTTTGCCATCTCCCCCTGTCAGGAAAAAGAGCAGGATATCCAGCGGGAGATTAGCTATGCCGAAAAACATCACAACCAGAACCGGATTGATGGTTTGAACAAAGCGCTTCGTGAAGTCAGAGCGAACTGCAGCGACGGTAAGCTCAAAGCCGAACATCAGCAAAAAATCGCGAAACAACGCGAGGAAATTACCGAGCGTCAGCGCGATTTGAAGGAAGCTGAGCAGAAAGGCGATGCCGATAAAATCAGCAAGCGCCAACGCAAGCTTGATGAAGCGCAGCACGAGCTGAAAACGCTTGAGTCGCGTGATTACTGATAAGCCCCACTTTACATGGACCCACTCTACAGGAGAGAAAGATGCCTAAAGACAACGTTGCAGACGATCTGCGTGCAGAACTGAAGACTCTGGCTGATACCCTGGAAGAAGTGCTTAACTCCTCCACGGATAAGTCAAAAGAAGAAATTGGCAAACTGCGTAGCAAAGCAGAGAGCGCACTGAAAGAGAGCCGCGTCCGGCTGGGTGAAACCAGCGATGCCATCGTCAGACAAACGCGTGAAACTGCCGCCCGCGCCGACGAGTACGTCCGCGAAAATCCGTGGACAGGTGTAGGTATTGGCGCAGCCGTCGGGCTGGTGCTGGGTGTCCTGCTGACGCGTCGTTAATTATGGCGGATTCTCAACACACGCAGGGTCCGGGCAAGAGCGTTTTCGGTATCGGCCAGCGGATCATTACGCTGCTGGTTGAAATGGTGGAAACGCGCCTGCGCCTGGTGGTCGTGGAGCTGGAGGAAGAGAAGGCGAACCTCTTCCAGCTATTTTTGATGCTGGGGCTGACGCTGCTGTTTGCCGCCTTTGGCCTGATGAGCCTGCTGGTTCTGATTATCTGGGCCATCGATCCCCAGTATCGGCTGTACGTGATGATTGCGACCACCGCTGTGCTGCTCCTCAGCTCGTTAATCGGCGGTATCTGGACGCTGCGTAAAGCCCGCCGTTCGACTTTCCTGCGCTTGACGCGCAAAGAGCTGGCTGAAGACCGCGCTCTGCTGGAGGACGAACGCCTATGAGCAGCAAACAGCAACGCGAGCAGCAGAAAACGCTGCTGTTGCGCCAGATCCAACAGCAGCGGCTGGATTTAATCGCCAGTCGTCGCGACTGGCTCGAAGCGACCGCCCCGTTCGACCGCGGCTGGCAGACCCTCCAGCACCTTCGCTCCTGGGCAATGGTCGGCAGCGGTATCATGGCAGTATGGTCCGTTCGCCACCCGCGCTTCTTACTGCGCTGGACTAAACGCGGCTTCGGTCTCTGGAGCGCATGGCGCATGGCAAAACGCCTGCTGCGCCAGACATCATCCTTCTAAACGCCCTGCCCACCACACGTCCATCATCCCTGTTTTCCTTGTTCCGGGGCGTCAACGCCTCGTGACTGGTGCTGCTCTTGGTCACCACTCCAGCCGATGACGACAGTGTTCATCCCTGCTCGTCGCCCTCCTCACGTCGCGTTTACTGATCGCGATCACTCAGAATCTTTGATGAAGATCTACAGTTTTCCTTGCTAACAATTCCTTTCGCGCCTCGCTAATATTCTCTCCATCGACAGCAACCCCGCGTAACTACGCAGGATTGCACCAAAAAACAAAATCGCCGCCCTTTGGGTTTTCTGGAGTAAGAAATGAAAAAATTAGAAGATGTTGGTGTACTGGTAGCACGCATTCTGATGCCAATCCTGTTTATCACTGCAGGTTGGGGAAAAATCACCGGTTATGCGGGTACTCAACAATATATGGAAGCCATGGGCGTACCGGGCGCATTACTGCCGTTAACCATTCTGCTGGAGTTCGGCGGCGGTCTGGCGATTCTGTTCGGTTTCCTGACACGTACCACCGCGCTGTTCACCGCAGGCTTCACCCTGCTGACCGCGTTCCTGTTCCACAGCAACTTTGCTGAAGGCGTGAACTCGCTGATGTTCATGAAAAACCTGACCATCGCAGGCGGTTTCCTGCTGCTGGCCATCACCGGTCCGGGCGCATTCAGCATCGACCGCGTGCTGAATAAAAAGTGGTAAGCACACTATACTGAGTGAACAACAAAGCGAGGAGACATCTCCTCGCTTTTGCTATCTGAAGTCTGAAGGAGGAAAAAATGGGACAATTAATCGACGGCGTCTGGCACGATACCTGGTATGACACCAAATCCACCGGAGGGCGTTTCAAGCGTTCTGTTTCTGCCTTCCGCAACTGGCTGACCGCCGATGGCGCACCGGGCCCCTCTGGCGACGGCGGCTTTGCTGCAGAAAAAGATCGCTATCATCTGTACGTATCCCTCGCCTGCCCGTGGGCGCACCGCACGTTAATCCTGCGCAAGCTCAAAGGTCTGGATCCTTTTCTTTCCGTCTCGGTGGTTCACCCTCTGATGCTGGAAAACGGCTGGACTTTCGACGACGATTTTCCCGCTGCGACCGGCGATACGCTGTATCAACATGAATTCCTCTATCAGCTCTACCTGCACGCCGATCCGCACTACACCGGGCGCGTCACGGTGCCGGTTCTGTGGGATAAAAAGCAGCATACGATCGTCAGTAATGAGTCGGCTGAAATCATCCGCATGTTCAATACCGCCTTTGACGGCCTCGGCGCTACCGCCGGCGATTACTACCCACCTGCGCTGCGCGAAAATATCGATGCGCTTAACGGTTGGATCTACGACAACGTCAATAACGGCGTCTATAAAGCCGGGTTCGCCACCAGCCAGCAGGCCTATGATGAGGCGGTCGATGCGGTGTTCACCTCGCTGGAGCGCCTGGAGCAAATTCTGAGCCAGCATCGCTATCTGACGGGCAGCCAGCTGACCGAGGCCGATATTCGTCTGTGGACTACCCTCGTGCGTTTCGACCCGGTCTACGTAACCCACTTTAAGTGCGACAAACGCCGTATCAGCGATTACCCCAATCTGTATGGTTTCCTGCGCGATATCTACCAGATACCGGGTATTGCGGAGACGGTGAATTTTGCCCACATCCGCAACCACTACTATCGCAGCCATAAAACGATTAACCCAACCGGGATTATTTCCGTCGGACCTCATCAGGATCTCAGCGAGCCGCACGGCCGGGACCTTCTGTTCCGCTAACCTGCCGGGCGCCATTCCCGGCGCCCGATATTTTCAGATCCGGCATATTTACCCGTCTGCTATTCGCGTCTATTCTTATTACGATCGCTTTAAAAACAAGTGATTGACCGTTAATCGAGGCGTAAAAATGGACTGGTATTTAAAGGTACTGAGAAACTATATTGGATTTGGCGGCCGCGCACGCCGTAAAGAGTACTGGATGTTTATTCTGGTCAACATCATCCTGACCGGCGTATTGAGCATCATCGATAAAATGCTGGGATGGCAGCGCGCAGGAGGTGAAGGCATCCTGACGACGATTTATGGCGTGTTGGTCTTTTTACCGTGGTGGGCGGTGCAGTTTCGCCGTTTACACGATACGGATCGCTCGGCGTGGTGGCTGTTGCTGATGCTGATTCCGGTGATTGGCTGGCTGATCATTCTGCTCTTCAATTGCCAGAATGGCACGCCTGGAAACAACCGTTTCGGGCCGGATCCCAAACCCCTGTCATCGTGAATGATGCGCTCCTCCCGCGGAAGGAGCGCATAGCGGATTTACTTCCCGGCAAACAGCTTAGGGATCTCGCGCAGACACCATGATTTCGCTTCGCCCATACTGTCGCGGCGCCACGCCATAATGATGTCGATTTCATTGGTATATTCCGGGCTGACAACCCGTAAGCGCCCTTCGGCAATGTCTTTCTCGACCAGCGGATAGGGCATCGTCGCCACCCCCAGTCCCGCCAGCAGAGCCTGACGTTTATCCTCAATGGTACTGACCGTTAAGCGCGGCTGTTTGTCGAGCAGTTGCACCGTCAGAACCGGACGCTCACGGGCGGTATCTGCCACCGCCACGCCGCGATATTTTACCCGCGTCACCTCGGAAAGCGGCTCCGGCTCCTGGTGAATAGGGTGATCCGGCGCAGCGACATAGACGTTCAGCACCGAATAGAGTTTGCGGGAGTTGATCTCCGATGAGGAACGAAAATGCATATCAGGGGCGACAACGATATCCGCACGTCCCTGTTCCAGCCGTTCCCACGCGCCGGCCAGCACTTCGGTAAGCACCGACAGCTGGGTATTCGATTTGGTCGCCAGCTTCTCAATCAGCGGAAAGAAGTCCTGGGTCGGTACCAGGGCTTCGGTCACGATGGTCAGATGCGTTTCCCAGCCGCGCGAAAGCGCTTCGGCATCGGTGGTGAGCTTATCGGCCGCTTCCAGCAGCACGCGCCCGCGTTCCAGCAGCATCCGCCCAACGTTGGTGAATTTTGTCCGATGACCTGAGCGGTCAAACAGCACCACATCCAGCTCCTCTTCCAGCTTTTGCATGGTGTAGCTGAGGGCTGAGGGCACCCGTCCGAGTTCGTCGGCCGCAGCAGCAAAGCTCCCACGCCTGTCGATAGCGTCCATTACGCGTAACGCTTCCAGCGTTAATGCTCTCTCTTTGGCCATAGCACTCTCATTCAGGAAATTTGAATATACCGGGCAGAATATCTGGCTAACAATACAGCGTCCATACCTTTACCATTGATTTAGTGTAAAGAGAGGTCAAGAAAATGATTACTACCCGAACAGCCAAACAATGCGGACAAGCAGATTTCGGCTGGCTGCAGGCCCGCTACACCTTTTCCTTTGGACACTACTTTGACCCTAAACTGTTAGGCTACGCCTCTTTGCGCGTGCTCAACCAGGAAGTTCTGGCACCCGGCGCGTCGTTTCAACCGCGTACCTACCCGAAAGTCGATATCCTGAACCTGATTCTGGAAGGGGAAGCGGAATATCGTGACAGTGACGGCAACCATGTGCAGGCAAAGGCCGGTGAAGCGCTGCTGATATCCACTCAACCAGGGGTGAGTTATAGCGAGCACAATTTGAGTAAAGAGGGTTCGCTGACGCGGATGCAGCTGTGGCTGGATGCCTGCCCGCAGCGGGAAAATCCGCTGCTGCAGAAGATGGCTATCGCGGATAGCGGGCAACAGCTGCTCGCTTCGCCTGACGGCGCGCACAACAGTTTACAGCTGCGTCAGCAGGTCTGGATCCACCATCTCGATCTCGCCAAAGGCGAGCAGGTTGATGTCCAGCTGCACGGGCCGCGCGCTTACCTGCAATCGATTCATGGAACGGTGCATGCCGTTGCCCATGAAGAAGAAAAACAGGCCCTGACCTGCGGTGACGGGGCATTTATTCGTGACGAAGCTAACATTACCCTCGTTGCCGACACGCCTTTGCGCGCTTTACTGATAGATTTACCGGTGTAATAACGGGAGTTATGGAGTCTGTCAGTGAGTAAGCATAAGAAGAAAGCAAAGAAAACCGTGTCGTCGCCCGAGCCGCTGTTAACGGAACCAACGCAGGCCGTAAGTTTTGGCTATGAAGAGATGCTAAGCGAACTGGAAGCAATTGTTTCAGAAGCCGAAATTCGGATTCAGGACGAAGAAAACACCGCCTGAACGGCCACCGTCAGAAACAGCAAAACGCCCATGCAGATTGCGCTATATGGGCGTTTTTGCATGATTGAAGCTGACCGATAAGCCGCTTTTTTTCATCGAGTACGGAGTGGACAGTCATTCATCTGCTCTTTCCTCCCGGAACCGGAAAGTAAAAACCCCTGCCATTTCTGACGAGGGTTCTCTGAATGAGTTGAAGCTGGCCGATAAGCCGCTTTCTTTTCATCGAGTACGGAGTGGACAGTCATTCATCTGCTCTTTCCTCCCGGAACCGGAAAGTAAAAACCCCCGCCATTTCTGGCGAGGGTTCTCTGAATGAGTTGAAGCTGGCCGATAAGCCGCGTTCTTTTCATCGAGTACGGAGTGGACAGTCATTCATCTGCTCTTTCCTCCCGGAACCTGAAAGTAAAAACCCCCACCATTTCTGGCGAGGGTTCTCTGAATGAGTTGAAGCTGGCCGATAAGCCGCGTTCTTTTCATCGAGTACGGAGTGGACAGTCATTCATCTGCTCTTTCCTCCCGGAACCGGAAAGTAAAAACCCCCGCCATTTCTGGCGAGGGTTCTCTGAATGAGTTGAAGCTGGCCAATAAGCCGCTTTCTTTTCATCGAGTACGGAGTGGACAGTCATTCATCTGCTCTTTCCTCCCGGAACCGGAAAGTAAAAACCCCCGCCATTTCTGGCGAGGGTTCTCTGAAAAAGTTGAAGCTGACCGATAAGCCGGGTTCTGTCGTGGACAGTCATTCATCTAGGCCAGCAATCGCTCACTGGCTCAAGCAGCCTACCCGGGTTCAGTACGGGCCGTACCTTGTGAACCCCTATTTGGC
>Ga0207696_1000180_pt1 | contig 98909 bp, 76 predicted proteins | sample KBSS54metaG_FD_184403 | JGI IMG/M metagenome (GOLD analysis project Ga0207696, IMG submission 184403) | Switchgrass rhizosphere microbial communities from Kellogg Biological Station, Michigan, USA - KBS S5-4 metaG (SPAdes) (version 2) | ecosystem: Host-associated > Plants > Roots > Rhizosphere >... | reverse complement strand
AAACAGCGAGGAAAAATCCATGCTCGAAGTCATCAACGACTTCCTCTCAGGGAAAGTACTGATCGTGCTCATTGTCGGGCTCGGTAGCTACTTCACGATTCGCTCGCGTTTCGTTCAATTGCGCCACTTCTTCCACATGTTCGCGGTATTCCGCGACAGCCTGAAAAGCAGCGGCGGGCAACTCAGCTCGTTCCAGGCCCTGATGCTCAGCCTTGCCGGCCGCGTCGGTGCAGGCAACATCGCCGGTGTCGGCATCGCCGTGACCCTGGGTGGTCCGGGTGCGGTGTTCTGGATGTGGGTGACCGCACTGGTCGGCATGTCCAGCAGCTTCTTCGAATGCACCCTGGCGCAGGTCTACAAGCGCGCCGATGGCGACGGTCTGTACCGTGGCGGCCCGGCCTACTACATCCAGCACGGCCTGAAGTTGAAAGGCATGGCAGTGGTGTTCTCGGTCCTGCTGCTGGTCACCTACGGCTTCGCCTTCATCGGCCTGCAGTCCTACACCGTGACCCACTCGCTGCAAAACGCCTTTGCCTTCGACCCAAGCCACACCGGGATCGTCCTGGCGGTGCTGCTGGCCATCACCTTCATCGGCGGCATCAAGCGCATCGCTGCAGTGTCCGACCTGCTGGTACCGGTCAAGACCCTGGCCTATATCGGCGTGACCCTGTACGTGATCGGCACCCAGATCGAACACGTGCCAGCCATGCTGGAAACCATCTTCAAGAGCGCCTTCGGTCTCGACCCGGCCTTCGGCGGCCTGCTCGGCAGCGCCATCGTCATGGGCGTGAAGCGTGGCGTGTTCGCCAACGAAGCGGGCCTGGGCAGTGCGCCGAACGTCGCCGCCGTGGCCTCGGTGAAACACCCGGGCGCCCAGGGCGTGGTTCAGGCCTTCAGCGTGTTCCTCGACACCTTCGTGATCTGCACCTGCACCGCGCTGCTGATCCTGTTGTCGGGCTTCTACACCCCGGGCTTCGAAGGTGACGGCATCGTCCTGACCCAGAACTCGCTGGCCGCCGTGGTCGGTGACTGGGGCCGCATCTTCGTCAGCGTCGCGCTGTCGCTGTTCGTCTTCACCTGCATCCTCTACAACTACTACCTGGGCGAAAACAGCCTGCAGTTCCTCAGCCGCAACCGCGCCTTGCTGATGGTTTTCCGCGGTCTGGTCCTGGCGCTGGTGGTATGGGGTTCGATGCAGGATCTGTCGACCGTGTTCGCCTTCGCCGACATCACCATGACCTGCCTGGCCTTCGTCAACCTGATGGCCCTGGCCATGCTGTTCAAGGTCGGCATGCGCGTGATGCGCGACTACGACGAACAGCGCCGCGCCGGCATCAAGCAGCCCGTGTTCGACTCCAGCAAATTTGCCGATCTGGATCTGGACCTGAAGGCCTGGCCGACCGAGGCGCCAGCCGCCGGCAAGACCGCAGTCGAGCCGCAAGGCGTGCCTGCAGCGCAACGCTGACAGGTGAATGACGGGCGCATCCCCGGCGCCCGTCAGTTATTGTGATGCAATAACTTGTAGGAGCGAGCCTGCTCGCGATAGCTGTCTTTCAGCCAACATCAATGTTGAATGATGAACCGCTATCGCGAGCAGGCTCACTCCTACAATGTCATCTCTTGTGGAGACCCTCAGATGATTGCCAATTCCTTTCCCGCCGCCCAACACGTCATGGTGCTCTACACCGGTGGCACCATCGGCATGCAGGCCAGTGCCAACGGTCTGGCCCCGGCGTCCGGTTTCGAAGCGCGGATGCGCGACTACCTGCACAGCCAGCCTGAACTCGTTGTGCCGCAGTGGCGCTTCCGGGAAATGTCGCCGCTGATCGACAGCGCCAACATGACCCCGGCCTACTGGCAGCAACTGCGCGAAGCGGTGGTCGATGCGGTGGACGTGCAAGGCTGCGACAGCGTGCTGATCCTGCATGGCACCGACACCCTGGCCTACAGCGCTGCGGCGATGAGTTTCCAGTTGCTCTGCCTGCATGCCCGGGTGTGTTTCACCGGCTCGATGCTGCCGGCCGGCGTCACCGACAGCGATGCCTGGGAAAACCTCGGTGGCGCGCTCGTTGCTCTGGGTCAGGGTCTGGCGCCGGGCGTGCACCTGTATTTCCATGGCGAGCTGCTGGCGCCGACCCGTTGCGCGAAAGTGCGCAGCTTCGGCCGGCATCCGTTCAAGCGCCTGGAGCGTCAGGGCGGCGGGGTGAAAGCGCCGTCGATTCCGGCCGCACTGAACTACAACCAGCCGAAACAACTGGCCAAGGTTGCTGTGCTGCCACTGTTCCCCGGCATCGGCGCCGAGGTGGTTGATGGCCTGCTGGCCAGCGGTATCAAAGGTCTGGTGCTGGAGTGCTACGGCAGCGGCACCGGACCGAGCGACAATCCCGAGTTCCTTGCCAGCCTCGGCCGCGCACGGGACAACGGTGTGGTGGTGGTTGCGGTCACGCAGTGCCATGAAGGCGGGGTCGAGCTGGATGTGTATGAAGCCGGCAGCCGTTTGCGCGGCGTTGGCGTGTTGTCCGGTGGCGGCATGACCCGAGAAGCGGCGTTCGGCAAGCTGCACGGCTTGCTCGGTGCGGGTCTGGACAACGCCGAAGTGCGGCGTCTGATCGAACTCGACCTGTGTGGCGAATTGCGCTGAGCCTGGTCCGGCGCCGGCGATAGTCCGACGCCCTACATATCTACCACCCACGCTGCATCGTGCCTCCCTAGCATGGAGCGATCCCGAGACTTGTCCTCGGGATCGCCTCCATCACCAGAACGCAGGGACGCACGATGAGTTCAGCAACCACAAGCTCCACCCGGCAGACGGCTGCCGGCACCAATCCCACCGAAGCCCTGATCACCCAATTGAGTGTCGGCCCCGACTTGCGCGACGTGGCCGCCGTGCTGTTGCGCGAACATTTGCGCAAGCTGTACCCCACGCTTGATCTGGAGCCGAGCATTACCATGATCGGCACGCCGCAATGGTCCATCGTCGACGAACAGATCGTTGCCGGAAATCCGACCTACCAGGCCTTGACCGAAATCCTCGCCGCCCAGGTCGTGCAGGGCACGCCGACGCTGTATATCGAAGGTGAACACTTTCTGACGCAACAACCGATCAGCGATCCGGCCGTCCACCTGCCGGTACGGATCGACGAAATCGCCAGCCTGCTCAACCTGCTGGCACCGGTCATGCTCACGGCGTTTCAGGAGCAACAGCTGGCGTACTGGAACAACGCCGACGACAGCAACGGCCCGCGTTGGCATACATTGTCGAACACCCTGCGCGAGATCTGGAACGTCAATCAGGTACAAGGCTGGAGCGAGAGTGACTGCGCAATGGCCCGCGCGCTGTATCGCACTGCCGGTCTGGCCGGCAGGAAAATCGATGACCAGAACAGCGCCTGCCTGATCGCCATTGATCTGATCGATGGCACAACCGTAAAGCATCTGAACGAAGTATCGATGGCCGTGCTGATCGGCACACAACAGGGAAAGACGGTCATCCTCGCCCATTCACTGCTCAAGGGTTATCAGAAGTTCGACTCTCTTGATGACCTGGGCAAATCCTTGCCTGCGCACGTGGGCAATCTTCAGCCGTACCAGCAGTTGAACTGGCGATTGCTGGAACCCTCGGGCAGCATCTTCGATTATCAGGCGTGTGCACTGGTCTCGATTCAGATCGATGTGATCGGCGCGCTGGATTTTTCTCCTGCCACACCTGCCCCGCTCGACAAGCCATTGTCCACGGCCACCCCCGAAGTCGACGCCACGGCGAAAAAGCCCGGCCCGCCATTGAGCTGGTTTCAGAATGCCTTGCCTGACTGGCTCATTGCTGCATCACTGCCGGATCTGAACAACTATTCCCGGCACTTGAAGGATCTGGCTGCACTGCATAACCAGAACACCGGCAAATCCTATCTGGATGGCATCCTGCCAATCAGCGAATACGCGCTGAGCGAAATGAACGCCTTGCATGCCGAGACCCTTCGCGCGCACGCCGATGCGCAGCGTACCGATCTTGAAACAGCTCTGGAGTCGATCCAGTTGCGGGTCAAAAGTCCGGTGATCTGGGGCACCTTTACTGTTCCGGGAAAAATCGAGACTTACAATTTCAGCGTCACCGATCTGGCCTTGCAGAATCTGATTGCAGTGCCGGTAGGCAACAAGACCCTGCACTCCACCCGTGGCAAGCCATTGCCGACATGGCTGACCGTAAGCTATCTGGAAGACCTGGTAACCCGCGCGGATATCGGTACGACCTACCCGGCGCTGATCAAGCGTCAGTTGGTCGACACCACGCCAGCTTCCGCCGGGAGACAGGCACTGTTCACTCAACACTTGCGCATCCAGTTGCCGCTGCTGGCCCTGCAATCGAAAATTCGCGGCAAGGCCGGTATCGACGCACGCGGTTACCGCTATGTCGTCGCGGTGCTGGATCCCGACAGCAACCATCGCATGGTCGAGGACCAGACCATCGTCATGCGGCCTCTGGCTTTCGTACCTCAACGCAGAACAGACGGCAGCCATGACGAAGTCGCCAACATGTTCGTGATCGGTCCTGAGGACCCGAGCGCCGGGCCGTGCCTGCTGTATCGACCGATGCTCGACCAGCCGTTGACCCAATACCCTTCCCCCAGCAACTTGCTGTACGCCATCCAGCAATCCGCCAGTCTGCGTGACTCGGTGCTCGCCTGGCTCCCGGACCGCGTGCGCAGCGACTACGCCAACTATGTGTTTCCAGGCACGTTGCCCTCCCCCTGGGCCGTCACCGAGTTTCTGGTGGATGCGGAAAAAATGAGGGTCATGAGTGGGCCGATCAGCCTCGGTAGAAAGACCGTGGAGGGCGATCTGCCAGGCGCTCTGTACAAAGCCAACGCGTCGGCGCTGGTCGAGCTGGCCGACCGCCAGTCGGTGTCAAATGCGGAAAGTCGCTGGGCCAGTTTCAAACAGGCCGGATGGACCCTGTTCAATGCCGTATTGCCGTTCCTCGGACGCACGGTGGGTGTCGCGACGTGGATCTGGCAGGTGATGGAGCAACTGCAAGCCCTGAAGGAAGCCCGGGAGCAGGATGACTCTTCCGCGCAATGGTCAGCGTTCACCGAGGTGTTGCTCAATCTGGGGATGGCGATCACGTTGCACATCGCAGGTCGCTCCCGACCACGGCTGGCCCATGAGACAGCGGCACGCGAAACACCGAAAAACCCTGACCCCACGACCACTGAAATCACCGTGCAACAACTGGAAAAAAGTGCTCCCCATGAAACCGCTGACCTGCAGCAAACCCTGAATATCAGCGGCGCCGCGAATCGCACGCCCGCAAGTCTGGGCACCGTGCTGTCCCACTTCAAAATCCTTCGCCCGCAACGTCTGGGTAGCGCCAACACCACGCCAGGGCTCTATCGCAATCTCTACAGCTACAACAGCAAATGGTACGCCCCGGTGGGCCATGACTGGTTCGAGGTCGCGGTGGACGAAAACGGTACCGTCATGATCATCGATCCGCAGGATCCAACCCGTACCGGCCCAGCCTTGATCGGCAATCTGCGTGGCGATTGGTTCGTCGATACCCGACTGCGTCTGCGCGGTGGCGGCTCGGCCGGCCTGACACAGCTGGCTGAAGCACAACGCCGCATCGAAGCGGAAAAACTGCGCACCCGCCTGACCGCCTTCGAAAGCCGTAAAGCGGCAGCGCAAGGCGAGCTGGAACAGGTCCGCCAGGCAATGAACGCTGCCACCGCTCAGACCGCTGCGGCCCACCGCCAGCTCTTTCTACAGTCTCTGGACAGGCAACGCGTCGCTTATGCCCAGGCGTTGAGCGATCTCAAGGCGTTGCATGTATTCTCGCCAACGGCTGACTACCAACAGAGATCCCTGAGCTACCTGAAGGCGCAGCTCGAACTCATCCATGCAGGGATTCGCGAAGCGCTGACCCTGTTCACGCCGACATTGCGCAGCGTACTCAATCATCTCGAAGAACAGGCTGAACAGCCCCAGAACCGGCATATTGCCGAAACGCGGCAGATGCTTGAGCTCAATCTGGACATGATCACGCGTCTGGAGCAGATCCAGGCACAATTGGTGCAACTCAAAGAGTTCGAGAGAGACGGCTTGCGCTTGATTCAACTGACCCGCAAGGCACTCCCGGCGTACTCGATCGAGGATCTCAAGGCACTGCAGGTGACACTGGCGCGCAATGTCTGTCTGCCCGAACACTCGGTGGCGACAGCCGCGGATGCCTGGCTCAGTCTCGACCGGATTGTCGATACCGCCGATATCGCCATTCAGGCGCTGCGCGACACCCTCGAGGAGCGCAGCGTTTCCCGGCTCGACGAACGCATCGACTGCCTCAACGATCTGATCGAACAATTCAACGTACTCGACGAGCGCCTGGCAGACTTCAAGTCCGCATTCGCTGACAGTGTGCAAGAGCCACCGCTGACAAACCTTCGCCAACAGCTCGAGCAATTCAACCGCAGCGCCCGCCACAACCTGGTGCTGTTGCTCGAAGAGCGCGACACCCTGCGCAGCCACCCGGCGCTCCCCGTGCAACCGCCAAGGCCGAAAAAGAAGTTCATCCGCACCCGCTACAACGGCGTGCTGATCGGCGAGCCGCGCCTGACGGCACAGGGCCTGGAAACCGACCTGGTCGACATCAAGTCACCGCTCACGGACAAGGTCATCTCGACCTTTCATCAAAAAACTCCCGGGGTGTGGGTCGAACGTGTCAGCACTGCCTTGCCGACGCCGACGCCAGCGCTCGAAACCAGCCTGAACAAGGGGCAGGACCTGCTCGACGGCCTGCCGGCGTTCACCCTGCGCATGAACGAACTCATGAAGCAGGCCGGACGCTCGGCGGTCGGTATCGAGTACCTGTTTCACCAGCACGCCATGCAACTGGAACACGTCAGCGCGGCCATTGAACAGGCCCTGACCGACAGTAACGCCACGGACAGCAGCCAGCGCTCGGCTGCGGTGTTGAACAAGGCGCTGAGCGATGCAGTCGACAGCCTTTATCAGCAGGCCAAAACCGCCATGTCGATGATGACCAGGGCACAATCACCCACACCATCAGGTGTCGCCTGGCTTCAGACCAATGACAGCATCCGTATTGCAAAAACTGTCAGTCGACGCCGCCTCAAGGGCGGCAAGGCGCTCTACCTGGACGAATACAGCATCACTGACCAGACCACGCGCAAGGTGCTGTGGTACGCGCATTTTCTGTACTCCACCTCATGGGTGCCGGACAAGGCCTTCCTCTCTGCACGTTTGAAAACCCCCGCGGAGCGGCAACTGGGATCCGATGCCGACAGCACTCGCGGGTTGAGCCGGGCCGAACGGCTGGCGTACTACCGCAGCATGATCGGCGTGGAGCAGGCCCGACAGCTGTTTTTCAGCGCGAGCTAAGGCATACGCTGATGACCGTGCACGACGTCGCCCCTGCCTGTGGGCGTCGTGCACGGCACGCTACTTGCTGCCTCTTTTGCCAAAAACCAGCGGATGCCGCCTCATGCTCCACTCCCACCTCACGACGCTCAATGCCGTCTCACTGGTACTCAACACCTTCAAGACCGAAGGCCTGTCGAGCGAAGCGCTGCTGGCCGGCAGCGGCATCAGTGCGGCGGATCTGGCCCGTGCCGACACACGCATCACCACCAATCAGGAAATGCAGGTCTGCGCCAATGCGGTCGCGCTCAAGCATGACATCGGCCTGGAACTGGGCCGACGGATGCACGTTTCCTGCTACGGCATCCTCGGTTACGCCCTGCTCACCAGTGCCACCTTAGGTGACGCTTTGCGCCTGGCGATTCGCTATCCGGCGCTGCTGGGAACACTTTTCGAACTGAGCCTGGAAGACGACGGCGAGCGGGTCTGGTTCGTCGCCGCCGATTACCGCGAGAGCCCGTCGATGGCGGTGTTCAACGCGGAGTTCTGCCTGGTGTCATTGAAGGTCATCTGCGACGATTTGCTTGGGCATCCGCTGCCGCTACTGGCGACACGTTTTGAACATGCCGCGCCGGATTACCGCGACAGCTACGCTGAGCACTTCAACAGCCCTCTGCACTTCGGCGCCAAGGACAATGCTTTCGCCTTTGACCGGCGCTGGCTCGATCAGCCGTTGCCTTTGGCCGACAGCATCACCCACCAGGCCATGGCCGACCGCTGCCGCAAACAGAACATCGAGTTCACCGGACGTCAGGCGTGGCTGGGGCGGATTCGCCAGTTGCTCAGTGCCCAGCTCAATGCAGCACCGGGGCTGGAGGGGCTGGCCCAGCAAATGAAGTGCTCGCCGCGCACCTTGCGCCGCCATTTGAAGGACATGGGCAGCAGTTATCAGGAACTGCTCGACGAACTGCGCTTCGAGCGGGCCAAGCAGATGCTGTGTGAGGATCAACTGCCGATCTACCGCATCGCCGAGACCCTGGGCTTCAGCGAGACCGCGAGTTTCCGCCATGCGTTCGTGCGCTGGAGCGGGGTGGCGCCGAGCCAGTTTCGCCCTCATTGATGTTCCAATGTGGGAGCGGGCTTGCTCGCGAATTCGCAGTGTCAGTCGCGATCAATTTATCTGACATACCGTATTCGCGAGCAAGCCCGCTCCCACCGGGACGCATTTCATGCCTGAATCGAAGCAAGGCTGTACTGAAAAGAGGGGCGAATTGCGGTCAGAGTTTTTGGCCATATCGATCCCCTTTTGGCCTTTCCTGCCGTTCTCCGATTCGCCGCGCGCCGCAACACTGGGGGCAACCGAATCAGCCCCCTGCGGAGAACAACAAATGCTGACGATCTACTCGGACGATCACCACCTGCACCACGGCCGCTGCGAACTCATCGACGGCCAGCTCAAGCCGTGTTTCGAAATGCCGTCGCGCGCCGACCACGTGCTGCAACGGGTACAACACCAGAACCTCGGCCCGGTAGAAGCGCCAAAGGATTTTGGCCTCGAACCGATCGCGCGCATCCACAGCCGCGATTACCTCGACTTCTTCAAAGGGGCGTGGCAGCGCTGGACCGAATTCAACACCGACGGCGACCTGCTGCCCTACACCTGGCCCGCGCGCACCCTGCGGCAAATCAAACCGACCAGCCTGCACGGCCAGCTCGGTTACTACAGCTTCGACGGCGGCGCGCCGATCACCGCCGGCACCTGGCAAGCAGCCTACAGTGCAGCGCAAGTGGCGCTGACTGCGCAGGCCGAAATCCAGCGTGGTGCACGCAGTGCGTTCGCCCTGTGCCGACCACCGGGACACCACGCCGCCAGCGACTTGATGGGCGGTTATTGCTACCTCAACAATGCCGCCATCGCCGCCCAGGCATTTCTCGATGCCGGCCACAGGAAAGTCGCGATCCTTGACGTCGACTATCACCACGGCAACGGCACCCAGTCGATCTTCTACGCGCGCAGCGACGTGCTGTTCACCTCGATCCACGGCCACCCGGAAGCCGAGTTTCCGTTCTTCCTCGGCTATGACGATGAACGCGGTGAAGGGGCCGGTGAAGGTTTCAACTTCAACTATCCGCTGCCGGCCGGTTCCGGCTGGGATGTGTGGAGTGCGGCGCTGGAACAGGCCTGCAACGAGATCGACAGCTACGGTGCCGACATCATCGTCGTGTCGCTGGGCGTCGACACCTTCAAGGACGATCCGATCTCGCAGTTCAAGCTCGACAGTCCGGATTACCTGGCCATGGGCAAACGCATCGCCGCCCTCGGCAAACCGACGCTGTTCGTCATGGAAGGTGGCTACGCGGTGGAGGAAATCGGCATCAACGCGGTAAACGTGCTCGAAGGGTTCGAACAATGAACCGACTCAAGCACTGCATTGCACCAGCCCTGTGCGCCGCGCTGCTCAGCGTCGGCGCCCACGCCGAAGAACGCACCCTGCGCGTCTATAACTGGTTCGACTACATTACGCCCAAGGCGCTGGAAGACTTCAAGGCACAGAACACCCAGACCAGACTGGTCTACGACATCTTCGACACCAACGAAGCACTGGAAGCCAAGCTGCTGACCGGTAACTCCGGCTATGACGTGGTGGTGCCATCCAACGTGTTCCTCGCCAAGCAGATCGAGGCCGGGGTGTTTCAGCCGCTGGATCGCAGCAAGTTGCCGAACTGGAATCACCTCGATCCGAAACTGATGAAGCTGATCGAAGCCAACGACCCGGGCAACAAGTTCGCCGTGCCGTACATGTACGGCACCATCCTGATCGGCTTCAACCCGGCCAAGGTCAAAGCCGCGCTGGGCGATAACGCGCCGGTGGACAGCTGGGACCTGATCTTCAAGGAAGAGAATCTCAGCAAGCTCAAGCAGTGCGGCGTCGCCCTGCTCGACTCGCCGTCGGAGATTCTGCCGCTGGCCCTGCAACACCTGGGTCTGGATCCCAACAGCAAAAATCCGGCGGACTATGCCACGGCCGAAGCGCTGCTGATGAAGATCCGGCCGTACGTGACCTACTTCCATTCGTCCAAGTACATGGCCGACATCGCCAACGGTGACATCTGCGTCGCGGTCGGTTATTCCGGCAGCTTCTCGCAAGCGGCCAATCGCGCCAAAGAAGCGAAGAACGGTGTAGTGGTCGACATGCGCCTGCCCAAGGAAGGCGCACCGATCTGGTTCGACATGCTCGCTATTCCCAAGGGCGCGAAAAACCCGGAGGACGCCTACACCTTCATCAACTACCTGCTGCAACCGACGGTGATCGCGCCGGTCAGCGACTTCGTCGGGTATCCGAACCCGAACAAGGACGCCACCCAACTGGTCGACCCGGCGATCCGCAACAACCCCAACCTGTACCCGACCGATGCGGCGATGGGCACGCTTTACACCCTGCAACCGCTGCCGCGGGATGCCGAGCGGGCACGCACCCGGGCCTGGACCAAGATCAAGTCCGGCACCTGAGCCGACGCTGACGACAAGACCCGCCGCCGTGCGGGTCTTTTTTTGTCTGCGATATTTATCTACCACCTTCGGTGCTCGGCCCGTCACTACCTTGCAACGCATCGCTCGCCGCCTCTTTCGCGGTGTCTGCTGTTCTGACCAAGGATATGACCATGCCAGAAACCCTCAACTCTCCCGCCGACCACAAGCTGCCGGATGATCAAGACGCCCTGCTCACCCAACTGATCGCCGGCCCCTCAATCAGGGAAGTCGCCACCCGCGCCCTGCAACCGGCACTGAAGACGCTATACCCCAAGTTACAGATCGACCCGCGACTGGCAATGGTGGTGACACCTGGCTGGACCTTGCGTGACCAGCGTGTCGTCCCCGGGCCGCGACACTTCGAATCGCTGACCGATGCGCTGGTGCGTCATGGCGTCGCCAACAAGCCAGTGACCTACCTGGATGGCGAGCACTACCTCACCTTGCATCCTGCGCACGAGACGCCGGTACAACTGCCCGTCAACATCGAGGCCATCGCCAGGCTGCTCAATGAACTGGCGCCGCTGCTGTTTGTTGCCTTCGAGGAACAACAGGTCGATTACTGGAACCAGTTCACCCGCGCCTCCGCCCCGCGCTGGCAGGGATTGTCCAGGTCCCTGCGCGAACTGTGGAACGTCGGGACGAACCCGGCGTGGGACGAAGATCAGCGCGCCATGGCCCGGAGTCTTTTCGACCATCCGCAAAAAACTGCCCGCAGTATCGATGATCGCTATCAGTCCCGCGCCTGCCTGATCGATCTGGACACCACGCGCGATGGTACCTCCAGTCACCTGCACGTCCTCGACATGGCCGTACTGATCGGCACGCTCGGCAGCCGCACGCTGATTCTCACCCACACCATCACTCGTGGTTTCCAGGCCTTCGATACCCTGCAGGAACTGGGTGCCTCACTGCAGACCCAGACGGACGGACCGCCGCCTGCAACCCTGCAATGGCGGCTGATCGAACCTGACGGTGACTACTTCGATCATCTGGCGTGCAATCTGATCGCCCTGCAGGCCGACGCGATTGGCGAGCTGGCAAACGAACCGGCGACAACCAACCTGACGCCCCACGTCAGCCGCGCCACCAACGAACTCGATCCCACGGACAAGCAGTCGTCTTCACGCTTCAACCTGGTCGAGCAAGCGTTGCCAGAGTGGATGGTCGACGCCTCGCCCAGCGACCTGACTGCCTACAGCCGTCATCTGATGGATCTGGCGCAGGTGCAAAGTCAGAACGCCGGGCAGTCCTTTGACGACGGCATCAAACCGATTCGCGAGTTCGCGCTGGAGCAACTGCAGGCGGCCCTGCTCAAGGAGCATCCCGAAGCCACTGAACTGAATCTGGCCGAGATTCGCATCGTGGTCGACAGCGTGGTGGTGTGGGGCAGTTTCACACCGTTGCTGGAGCCCGAACGCAGCACCTTCAGCCTGGTCGATCTGGCGTTGCAGAACCTGATTGCCTTGCCGCTGGGCAACAAGACCGTGAGCAGTATCGGCAGCACTGCGGTGCCGGCATGGATGACGGCTGATTATCTGGAGAGGTTGATCATCAGTGTCGACATCGGCCAGACCTATCCTGCGCTGATCAGGCAAAAACTGCGCGATGACCCGCTGGAAAGCCTGCGACGGCAGAACCTGTTCACCAGTCGGCTGCGTGTCGAATTGCCGTTACTGGCCTTGCAGCAGAAGATTCGCGCACAGGGCGGGGTCGACGAGGCGGGCTATCGCTATGTCGCGGCCGTGGTTCAATTGCTGGATGACAATCGCCGGGTGGACGGTCAGGAGATCGTCATTCGGCCGCTGGCCTTCAATCCCGCGTGGCGCCCGGGGACAACCACCGATGAAGTGGCCAACATGTTCGTGATCGGCCCCCGACAGATGGACAAGGGACCCTGCCTGCTGTACCGGCCGCTGTCCGATCATGCCTTGCTCCAGTACCCGTCGCCGGCCAACCTGGTGTACGCCATCAAGCATTCACCGACATTGCGTCAGTCGGTCCTCGCCTGGTTGCCGGACAGTGCGCGCGCCAACTATGCCAATTACGTATTCAGCGATGATCGACCCTCGGTATGGTCGCTCTCACAACTGCTCGCCGATCCCCTGACTTCCTTGCAGATGAGCGGCACGCTGACCTTGGGGACAGCAGTCATCGCTACCAATTACCTGGCTGTTCTGTTCAAGGCCAACGTCAGTGCAATGGTCGAACTGGCGAATCGGCAATCGGTGTCCAATAGCGAAAGTCGCTGGGAGAGCTTCAAGCATGCGAGCTGGATGATCCTCAGCGCCGCACTGCCGTTTTTCGGTCGAACCGTCGGTACCGCCGCCTGGATCTGGCAAGTGCTGGACGATCTGCAACAAACCTTCGACGCCGCTGCCACAGGCGACACCGGGCAGCAGAAAACCGCGATGACCGATCTGTTGCTGACCCTGGCCATGGTGCTCGCCCATCACGCCAGCACCCGTAACGCAACGCCTCGGGACATCACTGAAAAGAAGCCGGTGACCGTCGAGACCGAGCCCAGGGAGCCGGTGCCACCAACGCCGGTAAACATCGTGCAACGCCCTGATGTGATCGGTGAATATCCGGCGCAACATCAGACTTCGCTGATGACCGACACCGCCCTGAGCCTGACCCAAACCCTGGATCGGTTTGCCGTTACGCGCCCCGAAGCGCTCACCCCGCCCGCCAGCGACGCCGGCCTTTATCGTCACCTTTATCGACATGCCAGCGGGTACTACGCAGCCGTGGGTGAGCGCTGGTTCGAAGTGGCGGTCGCCGACACCGGTGAGGTTTCGATCATCAATTCGCAGCGACAGCCCGGACGTCAGGGCCCCGGGTTGATCCGCAATCGACGGGGCGAGTGGTTCGTCGACACTCGCCTGCGTCTGCGCGGCGGTGGTCTGTCGAGTCGGCGCAAGGCCAAACGACGGGAAAACAACGAACGCATCGCCGAACTCAAGAAACAACTGACCGAGTTCGATAACACGCGCGAGCAGGCCCGCGCAGAGCTGACAGCCGCTCACACCGCCATGACTGCGGCCAGCGACGACACTCTGGTGGCGCAGCAGACCACGTTTCTTGCAGCACTTGAACGCCGCACCGGGGAATACGCGGCTCCCATCGACCAGCTGAAATCGCTGAACCTGCTTGAGACCGTACCCCATTTCCGCACCGCCATGACCGAGATGCTCGGTACCCAGTTGTTCTTCAACCAGACATGGCTCGCTCAACGTGACCCCCTCTTCGCCAGAACCCTCAAGGAGACCCTGGTGCTGCTCGAGGCCGAGGAAACGGCTGCGGGCACCGGTGATCCCGTCACCTACCGCAGAATGTACGATTTGACCGAGGACATGATCAGCAAGATCGAGTTTGCCCAGTCACGTTTCCAGGAGTTGAGCCGACTGGGCAAACGTGCCGCTGAAGTCGCCAATACCTATCGCGCAAAGCTGCCTGTGTTCAGTCTCAATGATCTCAAGGCACTTCAGGTGTCGCTGGCTCGCGACATCTGCCTGAAAGATCAGGCTTCGCCAGCGCTGACTCAGGCGCAAGGCGATCTGGTACGCCTGCTCGACACAACCAACCTGGTGATTCAGACCTCACAGGAACTGCTGCTTGACCACACCAGCCTGGGGGCCAACGAGCGGATCGAAGGCCTCAACGGCATGCTCGAACAGTTTGCCGCCATCGATCAGTCGTTCGAGGATTTCGCCCTCAACCACAAGGATGTGCTGCTTGACGAGCCCTTCAGCCATACGCGTAAACGAATCAACGAGTTCCAGCGCCAGACCGAAGAGCAACTGGCGCAATTGCTCCTCGAACACCGGCCGGTGGAGCCTCGGCCCGGTCCTTCAAGGCCAGCGCCAGCCTCACGTAAACGGATTATCAAAACCCGCTTCAAGGGCACAGTGGTCGGCGAGTTGCGTTCCTCGGCGCCAGGGCAACCGGTCCTGCTGGACGTGAAAGCGCCCATGACCGGGAATGTCATCGCCACCTTTCACGAGAAAACGCCTGGTGTCTGGGTCGAACGCATTCAGCCCGGACGGCGCCGCCCGCCTGCTCCGGTAGCGGATCTCGCCACCCAGATCAGCCAGGGCCAGGCGCTGCTCGATGGCGTAGAAAGCTTCATCCGGCAAACCGAAGCCCATGCCAAAAAACCTGGTCGGATTCCGGTCGAGATCGAAGAGCAGTTCCAGCGCAAGGCCGAACAGCTCGACGAAAGCGCGAAAAGCCTTGAACAGGCCCGGCTGCGGGCGAACAGCACCGAGGAGCCGCCAGCCCTGATCGCCCAATTGAACCAGGCGGGTGAACGCCTGTACGCCGAGGGCTACCGGATACGGGTCGAGATGACCAAGCAACAACCGCCAACTGCCGCCCGGGTCGAATGGTTATTGCACAAGGATGAGATCGACATTGTGTCTGGCGGTGCCCGGCGTCGCCTCAAAGGCCCGCGCAGGGATTATCTGCAGGAGTACGAAATTCGCGAGCGGCGCACCGGCAAGACGTTGTGGTACGCGCACTTCCATTACAACAGCCCCGATGCACCGGCCGACGCCTTCACCGCCGCCCATTTGAAACTGCAGGAGCAACGGCGGATGGCCGGCGCCTTCGACCTGGACTCAGCCACCAGCAACCCGCAAATCATCGCTATCTATCGCAGCGCGATCAGCCCGCAGCTGGCGCGTTCGCTGTTTTTCTCATAAGCCCCAAACGTCAAAAAGGACAATGACAATGACTGAGCATTCAGCGAACACCGAAACCCATGCATTGCTGCAAAAGAGCCAGATCGTCCATCAGACCAGTCGCGGACCCACAGTCGATGAAGTCGCCAGCGCAGTGCTGCGTCAGGCGCTCGAAGCGCTGTATCCACAACGCAAGATCGATCCCGAGCAGGCCATGATCGGCACGCCACAATGGCAATGGCTGAACGCGGAACGAGTGGCCCTGCCGACCCGATTTGAATCACTGACAGAGGCACTCGTCCGGCAATTTTTCAACGGCTCCAGCGCCAACTATCTCGAGGGTGAACACTTTCTGACCTTGAACCACCAGGCCACGCCAGTGGTGCATATGGATGTCGATATCGAGGCCATTGCCGATCTGCTCAACGATTATGCGCCCCTGTTGTTTGTTGCCTTCGCCGAGCGACAGCTGGATTACTGGAACAGCACCCGACGCCAGTTGCCGCGCTGGCAAGAACTCTCCGATGCCCTGCGCGAAGCCCTGAACGTCCATAACGCCGAGGGCTGGGACGATGAACAGTGCCTGGTCGCCCGGGCGATTTCGCGGCGCCCGGACAAACAGGAGCGCCAGCGTCACGACATAACACTGTCGGACATCCGGGTGTGCCTGATCGACATCGACTCGGTCGATGCTCAAGGCGCTGCCCGGCACCTGATTCTGGGCGGCGCCGTGGTGATTTTCGGACGCTATGGCCTGCGCGATCTGGTCATGATGTACACCGTGGAAGATGGTTACGAGACATTCGACTCTCTGCAGCAACTGGGTGAATCACTGCCGCAGCGTATCGAACTGTTGCCGGCCGGACAGAATCTGCAGTGGCAGTTGTTCGAACCCGAGGGCAATTTTTTCGACCACATGGCGTGGGTCCTGATTGCCAACCAGCTCGATGCCATCCGGGCAATCACCCGACAAAGTCTCGACGAGGAAAGCGAGGACGGCTCCTCCCTTCTGCCCCTGATCGAGCAAGCCAGCGAACCGCAGAAAAACACCCTCATCGACCTCGATGATTCGATACCCGACTGGCTGCTCGACGCTTCGGCTGCCGAGCTCGATCAATACAGCCAATCGATCAATGCGCTGGGCCAGTTGTACCGGCAGGCAGACAAGGCGCTGTTGCCAATCCCGCCGATCGATACCTATGCACGCAATTGCATGCGTGAGGCGATCATTGCCGATCAGCCATCGGCGGCCGGGCTGCCTTTGGACAAATTGCAAATCCGCATCACCAACAGCTTCGAATCGGGAGGCGTGACACTGCCCGATCCGCATGACACCCATATCGAAACCCTGGGCGAGTACGCCTTGCAAAACCGCACGCCGTATCTGGCGACTCTGCAATTCGACCCGCCACAAGCGCTGCCGCAGTGGCTGACTGTCGCCTACCTGACGAAGATGGCAAACAAGATCGACATGGGTGAGGTCTACCCCGGCTTGATCAGGGACAGGCTGATCAACGATCCGCTGCAGGCCCCCCAGCAGCAGCGCTTTTACATCCGCCAGTTGCACGCACTGCTGCCGCTGATTGCACTGGAATCCAAGCTGCGTCGCCTCGGCGGCGTGGATGAGCAGGGTTATCGCTGCGTTCAGGAGTGGCTCAAACCGACTCCGGGCCATCCACACACTGTGGTCATTCGCCCGCTGACGTTTATCCATGCCGGGGAGTCTGTTGGCGATGTTGTCACCAACATGTTCATCATAGCTCCGCGTCTGCCTGGAGCCGGGCCATGCCTGCTGTATCGTCCGTTGCTTGAGCAGCCATTGCTGCAATTCCCTTCAACGCAAAACCTGCTGTACGCCGTCCATCAGCCAGGCGAACTGAGAGATTCGGTGCTGGCGTGGCTGGCGGATTCCCAAACCAGCTTCAAATATGCCCAATACACCTTCCCCATCGGTCTGCCCAGTCCGTGGCTGGGCGCGCAATTGCTCGCCGAGCCCTGGACCAGCGTCGAGTGGGCCGGGCCGGTCGGGCTTGCCTCCACGGCGCTGACTGGCGACGTGTTCCCGGTGCTGTTCAAGACCCATGCACTGGCGATGGCCGAACTCGCCGACCGACAGTCGTTGTCCAATGCGCAACGCCGCTGGGCCTTGCTGCGAGACAGCGGGTGGGCGTTGTTCAACGTTGCCGCGAACTTTCTCTGCGGCCCGGCAGGCGCGGCGATCTGGGTCTGGCAAAGCATCAGCGAAATCGATCAGGTCGTGGATGCCCACAACCGTGGCGATACCCACGCCCAGTGGAGCGCGGTTGCCGATATGTTGCTGAACCTGGGCATGATCCTGGCCCATCATGCGGCCACCCAACGCACAACCGGCCCCCGCACAGCGTTGCGCAGCGAAGGCGCAAGCGATATCGAAAGCGAAGGACTGCCCCGGATCCAGACCGCCCCTGCACAAGCGCCTGTCCCGCCCACGGTTACACACGTCACCACGCTGCTGAAGGACCAACTCCCGGCCAGCCATTACTCCTCGCTTGAAGCCTACGGCTCGGTGCCCCGGCGTTCGCCCGGTGCCTTGGCAACGTTTCTGAATACTCTGGCCGTGCCGGCTCCCGACCTCACGGCAGCCGCCGTGGAAACCCTGCTGCGCGGCAAGGCGACCCTGTATCGCCTCGCTACCAGCACCTATGCGCAGGCGGGCGATCGCTGGTTCCGCGTGATTGAAAACGATGACCAGCAGGTGCAAATCGTTGATCCGCAGACACCGTCAAAAACCGGTCCGCTGCTGATTCACAACCAGCAAGGCCAATGGTTCGTGGATACCCGACTGCGTCTGCGCGGTGGCGCCGGCGGCACCAGCCTGCAAAGTCAGCTCAAGGCCCAGCGCAAGGAAAAGGAAATCCAGAGGAACCAGCTCGGGGCGGCTCTGCAAGCATTCAGAAATCAGGAAGCCGTCGGCAACGCAGCTCTGGAGCAAGCCCAGTCAGCCATGCTTGGCGCCTCCGGACAAGCCCACCAAGAGGCGACCCGGCGTTACCTTGAGCAGGTCGAAAAGCTGATCGGGGATTACGACGAGGCCCTGAAAATACTCGGCCAATGGCGCCTCAAAGGGGGGAGCGATGGCTATTTCGTCGAATTGCAGCGCATGACCACTTTGCTGCAAAAAAACCTCAGCCTCTGGTTCGTTCTCAAACGCAACGCATACGCGGTATTGACCCGTAAATTGGCTCGGCACACGGTCATCGATACACCGGCGGCGCTGCAAAGTTACAACGAGGAACTGCACCAGGCTCTGGCGTTGAGCCAGGACATGATCGCCCGCCTGCAGCTGTCCCGTACCTCCTTGGAAACTCTCGACACCATCGGCAGCGCAGGCATGACCACCGCACAACGCTTGCGCCAACTGCTCCCGGCGTTTAACCAGTGGGATCTGAAGTCCAATGCCATCGGCATGTCTCACGAGTTGTGCATGCAGGAAACTGCCACCGAAGCGGCGCGGGAAGCCACCGGTTGGCTGATAATCGAAGCCGCCACCGCCACACACCGCCATGCCGCCCTGATCAGGAAACCCGACAACGGCGACAGCACTGCGCTGCGCATTGATCGTCTGAGCCGACTGATTGATGTCTATGTCGATGCCGATCAGCGTCTGGGGGACTTGCCAGGCGAATATCCGGGCATGGTGGTTGCGGCAGAACTGACGCGGCTAAGAAGCTTGCTCGGCGAATTCAGACAACTGGCGCAGGAGCAACTGAGCGAACTGCTGCCGGAAACCGGAGCCCGCAGCACGCCGGCCACACCGGGCCCCTCTGTCGCAGGACCGTCCCGACCGGTTGGCAAGGTCACCAAAAGCCGGCCTCGTGACCCTGCGCCCGCCAGGCCCGCAGCCGCCAGCGAATCACCTCTGGAAGAAATGCTTCCCGTCAGACCCACCGCCTCCCCGACGACGCAGGTGGGCGACATCGAGTTCATTGCCGATGCCCTGAACCAGAATGAGCGAGTGCAGGCGTTCATTGACCGGACCCGGCGTGACGCTCTGAGGCCCAACCGCATACCGGCAGACATGCAGGATCTGTTCGATCAGCAGGCTCGGCGACTGGAACAGATTGCTGCCAGCGTCGAACAGGCGCAGGCACGCATTGTCGCCTCTGGAGGCACGCGGTTGCCGGTGGGCAACTTGAGTGCGGAACTCAACAGCGCCGCGATCCGGTTACGTGCTCAAGGCATCGCCGTGCGCGCCAGTCTGCTCAAGGACCGCCAACCTCGACAAGCCTATTTGCAATGGTTGCTGGACAATCATCAGGTACGGATCGTCAGGAACGTCCAGGGCCGGATCAAGACCAAAAAGCGCCAGGATTATTTTCAGGAGTATCAGATACTCGACAGCACCCAGCATGATCAGCCGTTATGGCTCGCGCATTTTCACTACGACTCGCCCGAAGCCGCGCCGGAACAATTCACCGCGGCGCACCTGAAAATCGCCGATGCGCATTTGAAGACCCTCAGCGCAGAACGTCGACAGGCTCTGACAAGTCTGACGCCAATCGATTACGTGCTGCGCCGGATTGGCGATCCGAGCCTGTTCCTGCAACTCGAAGCACAACCGTGATACCGCCGTCGGGCGCGTCGATCCGCGCCCGCTTCAGAGGGTGTGCCACACGGTTCGCAAACGCTCGAGCGCCGCTTCGATTGCGCGCTCAGGCACCGCGGCAAAGCCCAGCACCAGTCCGGCGCGCTGGTCGACCGGGGTCGTGGAATCAGGCAGCCAATAGCTGCTCAGACCATTGATCTCGACGTCAACGCTACGCGCCAGTTCGATCAGTTGGCTTTCACGCGCCACACTGGCGACCGGCACGGTCAGGTGCAGCCCGGCGGCAACGCCGGGCAACTGGCCGACGCCCGGAATTTTCTGCGGCCAGCCACCGAGCAGGACATTGCGTCGGCTCAGCGCCGCGCGGCGCATGCGTCGGATGTGCCGCTGGAAATGCCCGGCGGCCATGAACTCGGCCATCACCGCCTGGGTACTGACTTCGGAGTGACGCACATCCACCGCACGCCTTTGCGCAAATGCCTCCACCAACCCCGGCGGCAACACCAGATACCCCAGGCGCAACGCCGGGAACGCGACCTTGCCGAACGTTCCCACATACAGCACTCGCCCCTGTCGATCGAGAGCGGCCAAAGGCGCCAGCGGCGCGCCGCTGTAGCGATACTCGCCATCGTAATCATCCTCGACGATCCAGCCCTGCGTGCGCTCGGCCCAGGCCAGCAATTCGAGGCGGCGGGCCAGACTCATTACCACCCCCGTGGGGTACTGGTGGGATGGCGTGACATAGGTCAGGCGACAATCGGTCAGTCCTGCCAGTTGCTGGCAGTCGATTCCCTCGCTGTCCACCGCCACCCCGTGCAACCGGGCACCGGCCACGGCGAAGGCATGACCGGCCGCTCGATACCCGGGATTTTCAATCGCTACGCCGTCGCCCGGCGCTACCAGCAACTGTGCACAAAGGCTTATGCCCTGCTGTGCGCCACTGGTGATCACAATTTGCTCAGCCGTGCACTGCATGCCCCGTGAGCTGCGCAAATAGGCCGCGATCATCCCGCGCAACCGCGCATCGCCCGCCGGATCGCCATAACACAACTGCTGCAAATCCGGCTTGCGCCAGAAAGCCGCGTTCAGCTTGGCCCAGACGTCAAACGGGAACAGATCGAAGGCTGGAACGCCGACCCGAAAAGCACGCGGCGGACCACTGGGTGGCAGGGCCAGATGATTGTTTTCAACCCGCTGAATTGCGTCGCTGTGGATAACTTTACTGGATGGAACCACAGGTAAATCCAGCCAATTTGTGGATAAGGCTGTGGGTAAGCTTGTTGAAAACCCTGTGGATACTTTTGTGGATAGTTTTTTCGTGGGCAATGCGCTGCGCGGCAACTGGGCGACATACGTGCCGTCCCCGACGCGGCCTTCGATGAAGCCTTCGGCGTACAGCTGATCGTAGGCGCGCACCACGCTGTTGCGGGAAATCGCCAACGCCGTCGCCAGATCACGGCTGGCCGGCAGCCGCGTGCCACTGGCCAGACGCCCGTCCAGCACGCGCAGACGTAGCGCCTGATAGAGCTGGCGGCTCAAACCCTGACGGCGGTCGAGCTCGATACCGGCCGGATTAAACGGCATGGACAGCGTGGGCGATTCGGGCATGACAATGGACCTATGAAATTGGTCATCAATGGCTCTTACAACAGACCAATAGCCTGCCTAGGATGCAGGCATTCGCCAAGGAAAATCTATCCATGTACACGCCCCGCGCCTTTGCCATCGACGAACTGTCGCAACTGCACGAACTGATCCTCGCCACTCGCCTCGCGATTCTGGTGAGCCACGGTGAAAACGGCCTGCAAGCCAGCCACGTGCCAGTGCTGCTGCACCGCGAACAGGGTCTGAACGGCACGCTGTACGGGCACCTGGCCAAAGCCAATCCGCAATGGAAAGACCTGCGCGACGGCGCTGAAGCGATGCTGATTTTTGCCGGCCCCGACGCCTACGTCAGCCCGGGGTTTTACCCGAGCAAGGCCGAGCACGGCAAAGTCGTGCCGACCTGGAACTACGTCGCCGTGCACGCCTACGGCCACGCCGAAACCTTCAGCGACGGCGGGCGCCTGCTCGACATCGTCAGCACGCTGACTGATCGCCATGAAGCCGGTCGCGCACAACCGTGGAAGGTCGACGATGCGCCGGCCGACTACATCGACGGCATGCTCAAGGCCATCGTCGGTTTCGCCATTCCCATCGACCGCCTCGAAGGCAAGCGCAAGCTCAGCCAGAACCGCAGCGCCGAAGACATTGCCGGCGTGCGCGAAGGCCTGGCTGCCAGCCCCGACATCGCCGACCGAACCCTCGCCCACTTGATGCGTTAAGGAAATCAGCATGAGTCAGATCCAGATCCGCCCGGTGACCGCCGGTGATCACGCCGCCTGGTTGCCGCTGTGGCAGGCCTACCTGCGCTTCTACAATACCGAGTTGCCGGACGCCGTCACGCACAGCACCTGGCAGCGTTTCCTCGACGCGAGTGAGCCAACCCACGCCGCCCTCGCCTGGGCTGACGGCAAAGCAGTGGGCATGGTGCATTTCATTTATCACCGCTCCAATTGGAGCATCGAAAACTCATGCTACTTGCAGGATCTGTTGGTGGCACCGGAGACTCGTGGCACCGGCGTCGGTCGCTTGCTGATCGAACACGTCTACGCCACTGCCAAGGCCGACGGTTGCTGCAAAGTGCATTGGCTGACCCACGAAACCAATGCCACCGCGATTCAGCTCTATAAGCGCATCGCCGAGCGCCCGGGATTCATCCAGTTTCGCAAAGCCATTTAAGGAGCCGCGTACATGACCACTGCACTTGCCGACTGGAAAGGCGTCCCCGCCCCCACCGCCACCTTGCTCGAAGGCCGGTTCATCCGCCTGGAACGCCTCGACCCGGCGCGCCACGCCGACGAGTTGTTCAACGCCCTCGAAGGCCCCGGCGCCGACCCGAAGCTGTGGGATTACTTGCCCTATGGGCCGTTCCCGCAACGCAGCGTTTTCAATGACTGGCTGAACAACCATGCGGCCAGCAGCGATCCGTATTTCTTCAGCGTGATCGACCGCGTCACGGGCCAGGTGCAAGGCATTCTGAGCCTGATGTCGATCGTCCCGGCGCAGGGGCGCATCGAGATCGGCCACGTCACCTTCGGTGCGCCAATGCAACGTTCACCGAAGAGTACCGAAGCGGTTTACCTGTTGGCCAAATACGCCTTCGAACAGGGCTATCGTCGCCTGGAGTGGAAGTGCAACAACGGCAACGCCCGCTCCAAATACGCCGCCGAACGTCTGGGTTTCAGCTTCGAAGGCGTGTTCCGTCAGCACATGGTGGTCAAGGGCCAGAACCGCGATACCGCGTGGTATTCGATTGTGGATTCGGAGTGGCCGGCGATTGCGACAGGGTTCGAGCAGTGGTTGAGCGATGCCAACCAGACGCCGACCGGGCAGGTGAAAGGTTTGATCGAGTGCCGTTCCTGAGTCTGTAAATGTAAAAGATCGCAGCCTGCGGCAACTCCTACAGGGTGAACGTCAATCCCATGTAGGAGCTGCCGCAGGCCGCGATCTTTTGATCTGTTGTTTACCCCAACTTTTGCGCCAGCACCTTGATGTGTTCCGGCCCGATCCCGCAGCAACCGCCCAGGTGACTGGCACCACGCTGCTGCCAATCCTTCGCCCAGTGCAGATACCCTGGCGGATCCAGATCGTCGCGCAGCGGGTCGAGACCGTCATTGGCGGTCGCCTCTTTCGGTTGCGGTGGAAACGCGTTGGCATAAGCACCGATATGAATCTGCACGCCCAGGCGTTCGAAGGTATCGCGCGCCGCATCAATCGCCGCACCGATTACTTCCGGCTGGCTGCAGTTGAACAGCAGCGTCTCGACGCCCAATTCCGCCGCCACCGCCGCTGCTTCGGCCACCGGTTCGCCGGAACGCAGACGCGGCACCTCATCGGTGTCTTCATCCTTCAAAGTAAACGACAGCCAGAACGGTTTGCCGTCCTGCGGCAGACCGGCGCGAATGGAACGCGCCTCGATGATTGAGCTCTGGGTTTCCGCCAGCCACAGGTCGACATGTGGCGCCAGGCCGGTCACCAGTGGCGTCAGCAATTCGTTCACCCGCGCCGCTTCGAACAGATCCGGGCGATAGGAGCCGAACAGCGGCGGCAACGAACCGGCCACTCGCACCGCTTTGCCCGAGGCCTGCACCGCACGCTGCGCCAGCTCTCCGGCCAACGCCGCCAGTGTCTGACCTTCAGCGGCAAACCGCGACTCGCCGATGTGAAACGGCACGACCGCATAGCTGTTGCTGGTGATCACATTGGCGCCGCTGGCGATGTAGGCGGCGTGCACCGCTTCGACCGCTTGCGGTGCTTCGATCAGGGCCAGCGCCGACCACTCGGGCTGCCGAAACGGCGCCCCGGCGCGTTGCAACTCACGGCCCATGCCGCCATCGAGAATTACCGTGCTTGCTGTGCCCATATGCTTTTCGCTCATATGCTTATGAAAATTACTCACTACCAGAGTAGTTCTTATAACTATTTAATACGCACCATTCGGTTAATAACAACCCTTTTTTCAGGTGTCGACTGTGAAACTTCAACCGCTACTGGCCCTGGGCCTGACGATTCTGGCCGCGTCCACTCAAGCCTTCGGCGGCGCCACACTCGATCGCGTCGAACAGAAAAAACAACTGGTCGGCGTGCTGATGGAAAGCTACCCACCCTTCTCGTTTCTCAATGAGCAGAATCAGCTCGACGGCTTCGACGTGGACGTCGCCAAAGCCGTTGCGGACAAGCTGGGGGTCAAGCTGCGCCTCGAAACACCATCCTGGGACGTGATCGCTGCCGGCCGCTGGAGCGGGCGCTATGACATCTGCATCTGCTCCATGACCCCGAGCAAGGCCCGCGCCGAAGTGTTCGATTTCCCGGTCGAGTACTACGCCTCGCCCGCCGTGATCGTGGTCAACGCCAAGGACGATCGCATCCACGGCGCCAAGGACCTGAGCGGCAAAAAGGTCGGCCTGACCAGCGCCAGCAGCTACGAAAGCTATCTGAACAAGAATCTGGTCATCGAAGGCGCCGAAGACACGCGTCTGGAGTACCCGTTCGAGGATGTGCAGATCGCTCCGTACGATACCGACAACGTTGCCTTCCAGGACCTGGGCCTGGGCGCCGGTGTGCGCCTGGACGCCATCCTCACCAACCTGGTGACCGCGCAGCCGCGCCTGAATCAGGACCAGCGCTTCAAACTGGCCGGCGCGCCGCTGTACTCGGAGCCGAACTCGGTGGCCATCGAAAAGGGTGATGCCGAGTGGGACGCCAAAGTGCGCGAGGTGTTTGCGCAACTCAAGCAGGACGGCACGCTGAGCAAGCTGTCGCAGAAATGGATCGGCGCCGATATCAGCCAATGACTGCCTTCCCGACACCTCCACAGCCGCCGCAACCGGTGGCTGAATCGCGCCTGCAACGGCTGCTCGGTTTCCGCACGCGCCTGTACCTGACCTGGGCGGTGATGTTCAGCCTGTTTGCCGGTTTTTTCCTCAGCTTCGACCTGAAGCTCTCGATCATCCTCGACAAGCTGCCGAATCTGCTCGGCGTGCACCTGGCGCCCAACGGCTTTCTGCAGGGCGCGGCACTGACCCTGTTTCTCTGCGCCTGCGCGATCGTCGCCTCGTCCTTGCTGGGCTTCGTCACCGCTCTGGCGCGCCTGTCGAAAAGCGCCGTGGCATTCGGGATCGCCAGTTTCTACACCTCGTTCTTTCGCGGCACGCCGCTGCTGATCCAGATCCTGCTGATCTACCTCGGCCTGCCGCAACTGGGTGTGGTGCCCGGCGCGGTGGTGGCGGGGATCATTGCCCTGTCACTTAACTACGGCGCCTACCTCAGCGAAATTTTCCGCGCCGGTATCCTCGGCGTGCCCTACGGCCAACGCGAAGCTTCGCTGGCGCTGGGCATGCGCGAGAGCGTGATCTTCTGGCGCATCACCCTGCCCCAGGCGATGCGCACGATCATCCCGCCGACCACCAACCAGTTCATCTCGATGCTCAAGGACTCGTCACTGATCTCGGTGATGGGCGTCTGGGAAGTGATGTTTCTGGCGCAGTCTTACGGACGCTCGAGCTACCGCTATATCGAGATGCTGACCACGGCGGCGATCATCTACTGGCTGATGTCGATCGGTCTGGAGCTGATCCAGGCGCGCATGGAGCGGTATTACGGCAAGGCTTATGTGCGGCGTAGCTAGGTTAATCAGCACCTTGCGCCAGCGTCGGTTTTTAATTGATCTCTCGTCGGATCCGCACCACGCCCATTTTCAGTCCAAACGGACGAAACACCGCATTCAACGATTTCAATGTCTGATTGCCCTCGCCATGCTCGATATGCACCAGCGTGCGAACCGATATTTTGCACATCCTGGCAAACTGGGTTTGATGCAGACCGGTCACTTCCACGCGTAGACGACGAACCGCTTCACCGATCTCCAGTGTCCCTTGGGCCAGCGCCTCTTGAATGTTTTCGATGAGCACCGTGCGCTCGGCTACTGTCATGCTCATTTCAGATCCCACTCTTTCAAGCGTTGCTCCAGATTTTTCAGATGGATTCCCGGGTGGTTCATCGTTCTGTCGGGCAAACCACTCGCCGTCAATATGTCGGGGAGCGCCGACAGACGCTGGGCATCTTCACGCAAGCGTTCGAAAGGATCTGATGCGTCGGTCAAACCTGCCAAAGGGTCTTTAGGATCGGTGATATCAGCCAATGCGCGGCACACTCCCCGCCAATCGACCTCTCCCGCCCTCTCCAGATCTTTTGGCCATTTGGTTGTACGGGTCACACCCTCGTCATCCATGACCATCGGGGCCAAGTCATAGATCGGCGCCAGACGAAACGAACTTTCCTGGCGAATTATCGCGGTGTTACGACCATGGTTATCCGAGTTACCGAGGATCTTGTTGATCAGGTCCCGACGTAAGTAATCCGTCACCAGTGCGGGAATCTGACTGGCCTGTCCTGCTTTTCGCCAGAGCCCGGCGAGCATGCGGATGACATCCATATGGTTCATTGCACTTCCCGGCGCCGTTACTTGAGCCAGTGAATAAATCGACTCGACAGCAAAACGACTGACTTCACCGTTCGTTACTTCTCGATCAAAGCGCTGCATCCACAAGCTCGGCTTACTCGCCTCTTCTAGTGCCAAACCTTCTACCGCGATCGTTTCAATGCCGAGTTTCTGAAGCGCCTTGTAGTAATGGAACTCGCTGCGCAGGATATCTTGATCGACCAGACTTCCTTTGTTTCTGGCAAATTTTATAAACCAATGCTGCCTGACCTCTTCATCGCCCAATACCGCATCGGGGTACAAAAGGCCGGCCTTGTTTTCAGTCAACAATAGCTTCGGTGCTTCACCGCCTGCCCCTGTAGCACCACCAATTGCCGCACCTTGCTCATAGGCATATTCCAGAAAGCGACTGTCGCGGTGAACAACATCCTCACGCTTGAATCCGATGGGCTCACGCTCATCGACAGCCTCGGCCGACTCTTTTATGCGCATATTGCCAATGGGAGCTGGAGTGCTCTGGCCGAGCAGATACAGATCGGTACCGATATGCGCCGGTTTCTCCTGCCCCAGACGCGCAAGCAGAAATCTTTTTGCCGCTCCTGCGGGGGCAATGTCATAGACAAATGCGGGCGTACTGGAGCGTCGCCCTTCCCAATCCAATGGATACAACGCACTGACGGCCTTGGAAAACGGAGAGCCTGTGGCTTCAATATTTTCGACAAGGTATGGCGTCTCGTAGCCGAAGCTGCAGCGACTTTCGAACCCCTTTTCAGGATTGTCGAACCTGAGAATCATTGCGTCGTGCCATTTTCCAGCACTGAATATCTGTAATGTCAGGTCGTACATGTCTCGACACCTGCATTTAATTGCATTCAAACAGGCGATTTATTGCCCGCAGATGCAATATAGTGCATTTCGACGGATGATGGGGCGTTGCAATCTGCAACAAAATGCAGATACGACTGAGCTTAAGATCATCTGAACGCAAAATAATGCAGGTCATCCTCCGACTTCATTCTGTAAGAACCCCTCGATTTACGGACCGCCCGCTAGTAACAAAAGGCCCTCCATCCATGCCTTTCTCGCCCTGCAGCGGCGAGATTGGAAGCAACAGTCGCAACCACGGGTTGATCGGCACTGGCAAATGAATTTCTGATCATTACAAGCGGCTAATGGCAATTCAATTTGTAGGAAAAGACAACGCGACGGCACGACGTAATCCGCCAATTTTTGTCGAGCCGCTCTTTTCCGAAGATCAAACAGATGCAGCCCGCAGCACCGAGCGATCCGGCTGACATCGGCGCCTGCCGGCTCCAACTTAGAGTTTGGCCTCCTTCCACGAGAGGCTGAACTCGATGCCCGTTCAATTCCACTTTCGACCAAAACACCTGACATTAGCCATTGCTTTGGCCATGGGATGTGCCGATCTGTCCATGGCTCAGGACGCACCGCCCGACACTCAAGGCATCTCTCGCGCATCCCCTGAAGCATTCAAATCAGCGATCAACGCTTTCACCAATCATCCGGAAACCGTCCAACTGAAGGTCAGCAAAGCCTATCCGGCACAGGAGGGTGTGGCGCTGGCGCTTGATGAGCGCAATGACCTTGTCACCGTGCAATCTCGGGGCAGCTTCGCCGGCCTGGTCGACGGTGGCGGGGGCGACAACCTGCTGCAACTCGACGCGAACAGGAAAGGCGTGCTGGGTGAAACCCGTAACTTCAGTGGGCTGGAGGTCAGGCGCGGGAGCTGGACCCGCAGCGGACCGGGTGATTTCAGCCTCGGTGTACTGGTTCATCCAAAGGCATTGCTGGTCAATGAAGGGCAAATTCTGGGTACGGCAGTGACCGAGGGCATCTTGATCAACAAAGGGGCGATCAATGGCGGCGCCACTGTCGCGTCTGGCGGCGACCTGACCAACCAGGGCCTGATTGACGGCATGGTGGAGGTTCAGGAAAACGGCCATATAGCCGGGAATGGTGCGGTTAATCATTTGAACGTATACGGACGCATGACCGTCGACGATGTCTACGGCGCACCCAAGGTCGCGGGAGATCTGCGCCTGGCCCGTTCTGCCGTGCTGGCCTATGCCGTGGATGCCTCCGGCAACAGTCCCACCGTGATCGTCAAGGGAACCGCTCATTTGGGTGACGCCACCCTGAAACTCGTCACCGCCGGCGACTACCCGCAAAGCAGTCAGCACACCATTCTGGAAGCGGGAAAGATTGAGGGACAGTTTGGCACCGTTGAAAACGATCTGGCATACATGACTCCGACGCTGCACTACGAAGCACAACGAGTGGGCTTGCTCTATGCCCGTAACGATGTGCCGCTCGAAAACCTTGCGACCACGCAGAATAGTCAGGCGCTCGCGCAAAGCATTGACGAGACACCCTCCACCCCTCAGCAACCTCAGCAACCTCAGCAACCTCAGCAACCTCAGCAACCTCAAGAACCTGCGGTATCTCGCCAACCAAGCACAGCCATGGGCGCGGCCACACCTCAAAATACTGCCGTCACGGCCCTGCTCGGCGCCAGCAAGCCAACGGCCAGCGTGGCTCTCGAACAACTCGCCGCCGGCAGCAACGCCAACCTCGCCAAAGCCACACTGAGCAGCGTCAATCCGCTCAGCGCCAGCATGCTTTCGGCCATGCATCAACTGGACAGCGCCAATGGAGCGCGGAGCTCAGGGAATGCACCACGTCTGGCTGCTTCCGACGAAGGCAATGGACGGGTCTGGCTGCAAGCGCTGGGGCATGGCGGCAAGGTCGACCGGGACGCCGACAGTGTCCTGAAGCATTCCACTCAAGGTCTGATCATGGGGGCCGACTGGCGAATCGACGAGCAATGGCATGTCGGCCTGATGGGCGCAAAAGCCCAAACCCGCTTCGATGCCCGGCAGTTCGACGGTGATCTCGACAGCTGGCACCTCGGCGCCTACGCGCTGCGTCAGGACGGCCCGTTCGCCCTGCGCCTGGGCGCCGCGTACGGCAGTCATGACGGCAGTGGCAAACGTCGCGTTGCCTTCAATGGTTTCAGTGATCGCCTCAAGAGCAGCTATGACGCCAGCACCCAGCAGGTGTTTGCCGAAGTCGGCTACAACCTGGGACGTGGCAACGTCAGCTTCGAACCGTTCGCCAGTGTCGGTTATCAACGCTACCAGCGTGATGGTTACACCGAGAAAGGTGGCAATGCGGCGCTCAAGGTTCAGGGGCAGACCCGGGCGAACCCGAGCAGCACCGTCGGCCTGCGCCTGGCGAAAACCAGTCACCTGGCCAACGGCATGCAGTTGACGCCACGTCTCAGCGCCAGCGTGAAACATACCTACGGCGAGCTCGATAACGAAACGCGCCAGCAACTGGTCAAGGGTGGCAGAAGCTTTGAAGTCGCCGGGGCCGAGATGGATCGCAACAGCTTCACGCTGGACGCCGGTCTGGATCTGACCCTGTCCGCCCGTAACACTCTGGGCGTTGGGCTCACTGGCGAGGCCGGTAGCGACAGCCGCAGTTACGGCGTGATGGGCCAGTGGCGCATGGCGTTCTGACACAAAGCGACGTGTAGCTGCCGCAGGCCCGAGCCTTCGGCAGCTCCTACAGAGAACGGCATATTGCAGGCGAAAAAAAAGGGGAGCACATGCCCCCCCGAGGTTTAAAACGTTGAATCGCGGCAGTTATCTCAGCCTTCGATCTCGATCAGGATTTCGCCAGGATTCACCCGGTCGCCCTTGGCCACATGGATGGCGGTGACCTTGCCGGCAATCGCTGCCTGAACTTCGGTTTCCATCTTCATCGCTTCGGTGATCAGCACCGCCTGACCGGCCTTGACGGTGTCGCCTTCCTTGACCAGCACATCGACGATGTTGCCCGGCATGGTGGTGCTGACGTGGCCCGGTGCCGATGCTTGTTTGCGTTTGCTGCTGCCACCGCCGACAAATTCGTTGAGCGGTTCGAACACCACTTCTTCCGGCATGCCGTCGATGGACAGGTAGAAGTGACGCTTGCCTTCGGCCTTCACGCCGACACCGGTGATGTCGACGCGGTAGGTTTCGCCGTGGACGTCGATGACAAACTCGGTCGGTACGCCTTCGCCACCGGCCTTCGCCACACCGCCGGCCTCAGGGATCGGCAACAGCACTTCCGGAACGAGGGTGCCGGCGGCACGCTCTTCGAGGAATTTGCGGCCGATGTCCGGGAACATGGCGAAAGTCAGCACGTCTTCTTCAGACTTGGCCAGTGCGCCAATGTCGGCACGCAGCTTGGTCATCTCCGGCTTGAGCAGATCGGCCGGACGTACGTCGATCACCTCTTCGCTGCCGATGGCCTGACGACGCAGTTTTTCGTTAACCACGCCCGGCGCCTTGCCGTAACCGCCCTGCAGGTACAGCTTCACTTCGTTGGTGATGGTCTTGTAACGCTCGCCGGCCAGCACGTTGAAGAACGCCTGGGTACCAACGATCTGCGAAGTCGGAGTCACCAGCGGCGGGAAACCAAGGTCTTCACGCACCCGCGGGATTTCCGCCAGCACTTCGGCCATGCGGTTCAGTGCGCCCTGCTCTTTCAGCTGGTTGGCGAGGTTGGAGATCATCCCGCCCGGTACCTGGTTGACTTGCACGCGGGTATCGACTGCGGTGAACTCGCTTTCGAACTGGTGGTACTTCTTGCGCACGGCGTAGAAGTACAGACCGATTTCCTGCAGCAGCTCCAGGTTCAGACCGGTGTCGTACTCGGTGCCTTTGAGCGCAGCAACCATCGACTCGGTGCCTGGATGGCTGGTGCCCGAGGCGAAGCTCGAGATCGCGGTATCAATGTGATCGGCACCGTTTTCGATGGCTTTCAATTGGCACATCGCCGCCAGACCAGCCGTGTCATGCGAGTGGATAAACACTGGCAGCGACTGCTCGGCTTTCAACGCACGGACCAGTTCACCGGTGGCGTATGGCGTGAGCAGACCGGCCATGTCTTTGATCGCCACCGAGTCGCAACCCATGGCTTCCATCTGCTTGGCTTGCGCCACAAACGCGTCGATGGTGTGCACCGGGCTGGTGGTATAGGCGATGGTGCCCTGAGCGTGTTTGCCGGCAGCCTTCACCGCTTCGATCGCTACGCGCAGGTTACGCACGTCGTTCATTGCGTCGAAGATGCGGAACACGTCGATGCCGTTGACCGCTGCCTTGGCAACGAAAGCTTTGACCACGTCGTCGCTGTAGTGGCGGTAGCCCAGCAGGTTCTGCCCACGCAGGAGCATCTGCAGACGGGTGTTGGGCAGCGCGGCGCGCAGTTGGCGCAGGCGCTCCCACGGGTCTTCTTTCAGAAAGCGCACGCAGGCGTCGAACGTCGCGCCGCCCCAGCACTCCAGCGACCAGTAGCCGACTTTGTCGAGCTTGTCGCAGATCGGCAGCATGTCTTCAGTGCGCATGCGGGTGGCGAGCAGCGATTGGTGAGCGTCGCGCAGGATGGTGTCGGTTACGAAAATTTTCTTGGACATTGTTGTATTCCTCACAGGCCTGCGTGGGCGGCGATGGCGGCGGCGATGGCCAGGGCCAGCTCTTCGGGTTTGCGCTTGATCGAGTAGTTGGTCAGTTCAGGGTGGCTTTCAACGAAGCTGGTATTGAACTGGCCGCTACGGAATTCCGGATTGCGCAGGATTTCCTGGTAGTACGCGGCGGTGGTCTTCACGCCTTGCAGACGCATGTCGTCCAGCGCCCGCAAGCCACGGTCCATTGCCTCTTCCCAGGTCAGCGCCCAGACCACCAGTTTCAGGCACATCGAGTCGTAGAACGGCGGAATGGTGTAGCCGGTGTAGATCGCCGTGTCGGTGCGCACGCCCGGGCCGCCAGGGGCGTAGTAACGAGTGATCTTGCCGAAGCTCGGCAGGAAGTTGTTTTTCGGGTCTTCGGCGTTGATGCGGAACTGCAACGCGAAACCACGATGCTGAATGTCTTCCTGCTTCACCGACAGCGGCAGGCCGGAGGCGATGCGGATCTGTTCGCGGACGATATCGATCCCGGTGATTTCTTCGGTGATGGTGTGTTCCACCTGCACCCGGGTGTTCATCTCCATGAAGTACACCTCGCCCTCGGCGAGCAAGAACTCCACGGTGCCGGCGTTCTCGTAGCCCACAGCCTTGGCCGCACGCACCGACAGGTCGCCGATGTAGGCGCGCTGTTCCGGGGTCAGTTGCGGGCTCGGGGCGATTTCGATGAGCTTCTGGTTGCGGCGCTGGATCGAGCAGTCACGCTCGAACAAGTGCACGACGTTGCCGAAGCTGTCGCCGAGGATCTGCGCTTCGATGTGCTTGGGATTGACGATGCACTTCTCCAGGAACACTTCCGCCGAACCGAAAGCCTTGGTCGCTTCGGAGATCACCCGAGGGAAGTTCTGTTCGAGTTCTTCGCGGCTGTTGCAGCGACGAATGCCGCGCCCGCCACCACCGGAGGTGGCCTTGAGCATCACCGGGTAACCGATGCGGTCGCCCTCGGTCAGGGCTTCTTCGATACCCGACACGTTGCCTTCGGTGCCCGGGGTGACCGGCACACCGGCCTTGATCATGCTGCGCCGGGCTTCGGTCTTGTCGCCCATGCGGCGAATGACTTCTGCCGACGGGCCGATGAATTTGATCCCGCGTTCGGCGCAGATGTCTGCCAGCTCAGCGTTTTCCGAAAGGAAGCCGTAACCGGGATGCAAGGCATCGCAACCGGTTTCCACCGCCAGGTTCACCAGCTTGCGCGGGTTGAGGTAGCCGGCCAGTGGCTCGGCACCGATGCTGTGGGCTTCGTCCGCACGCTTCACATGCAGGGCATGGCGATCGGCGTCGGAAAAAATCGCTACCGAGCGAATGCCCATCTCGGCGCAGGCCCGCACGATTCGTACGGCAATCTCACCACGGTTGGCGATCAGGATCTTTTTTATCACTTGGAAATTCCCTTGAGCCGGTGGCACCACGACCTGCTAGACCCAGGTCGACGCGTGACTAAATGTTTCAATTTAGTCGCAGCCCTACACTAGCCCTCACAAGGGATTAACAAAAATGAATAAAAATTGGGTCAGGCATAAGCAAAGACTTATAGTTAAACCATCAGCCTGCCGTCAGAGCCCATAAAAAATGCGTAAGTCCTTGATGCGTATGACATTACGCCAATTGCAGATTTTCAACGAAGTGTGTGATTTACGTTCCTACAGCCGCGCAGCCGATGAAATGTCTCTGACACAACCGGCCGTCAGCCTACAGATTCGTCAGCTTGAAGAGCTGATTGGCCAGCCATTATTCGATTACGTCGGCAAAAAACTCTATATGACCGAGGCCGCCGAAGCCCTGCAGCGCGCCAGCCGGGATATCTTCGGGCGCCTGGAAAACCTCGACATGCAGCTGTCGGACATGCAGGGCTCGCTGCAGGGGCAACTGAAACTGGCGGTGGAATCCAGCGCTAAATACTTCGTGCCGCATCTGTTCGCCGCGTTCAAGCGCCAGCATCCGGAAGTGAATCTGCAACTGACGGTGGTTAACCGTGGCCAAGTGATCCGCCGCCTCTCCGACAACCGCGATGATCTGGTGATCATGTCGATGGTGCCGCAGGACATGGGCCTGGAGTTCCTGCCGTTTCTCAATAATCCGATTGTCGCTGTCGCGCGTCCGGACCATCCGCTGGCACACATGGGGCCGCTGCGCCTGCAGGATCTTGAGCCTTACACACTGCTGATCCGCGAACCCGGTTCGGGCACGCGACTGGCCTGTGAAGAGTATTTCAAGGAGAAACGCGTGCACTTCACCCAGACTCAGGAAGTGGCCTCGGCCGAAGCCCAGCGCGAATGCGTGGTGGCGGGTCTGGGCCTGGCGCTGTTGACGCGCCACGCCCTGAACCTGGAGCTGGCGACCGGCGGCCTGGTCGAGCTGCCGGTCGAAGAGTTGCCGCTGTTTCGCAGCTGGTGCCTGGTGCAAGCCAAGGCCAAACGCCTGTCACCGGTGGCGCACGCCTTCCTGGCGTTTATCCGCAGCGAACGGGTGCAGATCAGCGCGCTGGTTGGACGCTTCGACGGGAAGCTGCGGACGCTGCCTGCCAGTGATTAAATTCGAGTTCCTCGGGAAAACCACCAATTTCAGCCTGAAGCTGACGGAGTTCGAAGCGATCTTCGATCGCGCGACGGAATTCCATGCGACGCTGGTCTTCCTGCTGACGACGGGTTTTCGCGGCGCTGTTGCGTTCTTCGTAGGGCTGAGCCATTTCGAGTCTCCCAAGGCGAGTACGGGAGTTTCACGATAGGCGGGAGGGATGACGGTTTGGCTGCGCGGGGATGACAGTGCGATGAAAGTTTTGAAAAGTGCGGTGCTATTGAGGACGCCTTCGCGAGCAGGCTCGCTCCCACAGTGGATCTTCTGTGAGCACAAATTTTGTGTCACACCGAGATCAAATGTGGGAGCGAGCCTGCTCGCGATTAAGGTCGGAACGACCTTAGATAACTTCAGTCATCCAGGGCTTTCACGGCCTTGGGGGATAGCCGCAAGCTGCGCAGGCTGCGCTTCACGCTCTTCAGGTGGTTGACCAGACTCGGCCCGCGCGCCATGGCCACGCCCATCGCCAGCACGTCGATCACCACCAGATGGGCGATGCGCGAGGTCAGCGGCGTATAAATCTCGGTGTCTTCGTGCACATCGATCGCCAGGTTGACGGTCGACAGCTCAGCCAGCGGTGTCTGGCTCGGGCACAAGGTGATCAGCGAAGCGCCGCTCTCGCGAACGAGGTTGGCGGTGATCAGCAGATCCTTGGAGCGCCCGGACTGGGAAATGCAGATCGCCACATCGGTCGGCTTCAACGTCACCGCCGACATCGCCTGCATGTGCGGGTCGGAATACGCCGCCGCCGTCAGCAGCAGACGGAAGAACTTGTGCTGCGCATCCGCCGCCACCGCGCCTGACGCACCAAAGCCATAGAACTCGACACGCTGGGCCTGGGACATCAACGTCACCGCACGCTGCAATTCCACCGGATCGAGCTTCTCGCGAACCTCCATCAGAGTGTGCAGGGTAGTGTCGAAAATTTTCAGGCTGTAGTCGGCGACCGAGTCGTCCTCATGGATCGCGAACTGACCGAAGCTGGCACCAGCGGCCAGGCTTTGCGCCAGTTTCAGCTTGAGATCCTGAAACCCGGAGCAGCCAATGGCCCGGCAGAAACGCACAATGGTCGGCTCGCTGATGCCGACGCTGTGGGCCAGGTCGGCCATGGAACTGTGCATCACCGCCGCAGGGTCAAGCAGCACGTGGTCGGCGACCTTGAGCTCCGACTTGCGTAACAGGTGACGTGACTGGGCGATGTGTTGCAGCAGATTCAATGGGCTGGACTCTTCTTATGGGCAAGGATGTAGCACGCTTGTAGTTATACTACATGAATTGGCTTTTTGCCTGCTCAATGCGTAACTCCATGTCCCCGTATCAGGCGCGATGGAGTGCATGTAGCCCTTAAAGCGGATTTCCCTGTTCGCGCAAAAGCCCAGCCAGACGCTCAGCCTCCACCGGGCGACTGATCAGATACCCCTGCACTTCGTCGCAGCGTTCAGCACGTAAAAATTCCAGCTGTTCTTGCCGCTCGACGCCTTCAGCCACCACTTTCAACGACAGCCCGTGAGCCATGGCGATGATCGCCCGGGTGATCGCCGCATCCTCACTGCCCTGCCCCAGCCCGCGAATGAATGCCTGATCGATCTTCACGTAATCCACCGGAATTCGCTTGAGGTAACTCAGCGACGAATAGCCGGTGCCGAAATCATCGATTGCCAGCTTCACCCCCAGATCGCGCAACTGCTGGAAGGTCGCGATGATGTGTTCGACGCTGTCGAGCAACTGGCTCTCGGTGAGTTCCAGTTCGAGGTAGTGCGGCGCCAGCCCGGTTTCCTCCAGCACCTGGCGCACCAGACTGACCAGTTTGCCCTGACGCAGTTGATGCACCGACAGGTTCACCGAAACCCGAATCGGCGCCAGCCCCTGACGCTGCCACTCGCACGCCTGCCAGCAGGCCTGGCGCAGCACAAATTCGCCGATCGGCCCGATCAGTCCGGTTTCCTCGGCCAAACCAATGAAGTCCCCCGGCGGCACCCGGCCCATGCTTGGATGATCCCAGCGCACCAGCGCTTCCGCCGCATTCAGGCGCCCGGTTTGCAGGCACAGCTTCGGCTGGTAGAACACCTTGAGCTGCTTGTCTTCGATGGCTTTGCGCAGCTGGTTTTCCAGTTGCAGGCGCTCAAGGGTGCTGGCCTGCAGGCTGTCGGTGTAGAACTGGAAATTGTTGCCGCCCAGATGCTTGGCGTGTTGCATGGCCATGTTCGACTGACTGACCAGCGCAGAGATTTCCCGGGCGTTGTCCGGCAGCATGCTGATGCCCATCGAGGCACTGACCACCAGTTCATGCCCTTCGACCGTCAGCGGCAGACGCAGCTTGCTCGACAGCCGCGTCGCGACCCGCGCCAGGCTCGACAGGTTGCCGTAGGCATCGAACAGCACGGCAAATTCATCACCGGATAGTCGGGCAATGGTGTCGGCCTCCGGCAAGGCGTTGACCAGACGTCGGGCCATTTTTTGCAACAGCTGATCCGCCACCTCGTGGCCGAGGCTGTCGTTGAGCAACTTGAAGCGATCGAGATTGATATGCAGCAGCGCCAGACTGCGGCGCCCGCCCTGACGCACGCGCTGATGGGCTTCGTGCAGGCGTTCGCGGAACAGCGAGCGGTTGGCCAGCCCGGTCAGCTCATCGTAGTGCGTCAGGAAGCGCATGCGCTCCTCGGATTCGCGCCGCGCCGATAGATCGGCGAAGAAGCCGACGATATGGCTGACATTTCCTCGACTGTCGCGCACCGCGTTGAGCTGCAGCCACTGCGGATACAGCTCGCCGTTCTTGCGGGTTTCCACCAGTTCGCCCTGCCAACTGCCGTGCTGCTCCAACGCGTGGCGGATCGAAACGTAATGCCGGCGGGCGTCGCGGCTGCACGGCAGCTCGACGACATTGCGCCCGAGCATGTCTTCGATGTCATAACCGGTGACGCGGCTGAACGCCTGATTGATCGCGATCAAGGCGTAGTTCGGATCAAGAATGACGATGCCTTCGCTGGCCGCTTCGAACACCGTGGCCGCCAGTCGCTGCTGTTCTTCGAGGCTTTTGCTCGCGCTGATGTCGCGCCGGGTGCCGACCATGCGGATCACCCGGCCAGCGTCGCTGCGCTCCACGGCGCGACCGCGATCCTCGATCCACACCCAATGACCGTCGCCGTGACGTACGCGGTATTCGATCTGATAGTCCTCGGTGCGCCCTTTCAGGTGTTCGATCAGCGCCTGCTTGAGCCCTGGCACATCCTCCGGGTGCAGGCGTGGCTTGAGGTCGCGCAGGATCGCCGTGACGTATTCAGGCGCGAGGCCGAACAACTCCTGGATCTGCGTGTGATGGACCTCGTCGGTCTGCAGATTCCAGTCCCACAGCCCCAGTTCACTGGCCTTCAACGCCAGGGCCAGCCGGGCTTCGCTTTTGCTCAGCGCCTGATTGGCCACGTCCAGTTCGCGGCTGCGCTGGGCCACGCGATCTTCCAGCTCGATCTGCGCCTCACGCAATTGGCCCTCGGCACAGCGCCGCTGTTCGATCTCCTTGGCCAGCGCCTGATTGAGCTGCTCGCTGCGGTTCTGCGCTTGCTGCAGGTGTTCGATCAGGTGCTGATTCTGAAACCGTCGCAGCAAGCCACGATCAATCAGCCGATTGACCTGCCAGGCGACCACGCTCAGCGAACCGAGCAGAATCAGCCCGAGCCAGCCCCAACCGCGCGCCTGCTCATCACCGCCCCAGAACAGGTAGCCGATCGCCGGCAGCAGGCACGGCAAGGTAAAGGACAGAAACGCCGGCAGGCTGACGGCGTAGGCAACGCTGGCCGATAACGTCGCGGCACCGATCAGGCCGAACACCCAGGCTTGCTGCATGAAGTTGTCGGCGGGCACCAGCGCGATGCCGGCGCCTGCCAGGGTCAGACCGGTCATGGTCGAGCCGAGTAGGAACATGCGGAACCAGATCGGCTGAGCCTGGCGGTCCGGGATCGCCGAATCGAACGCCGCGACCTGAATCACCCGCAGTGCCACCAGCGACAACAACCAGACCAGCCAGATGCTGACCACGAAATAGCGCTGCGGGCTCCAGAGCAAAGCGGCGCAGACCAGACCATTGAGCAACATGAACATCGTCGGCAGCAGCGAGCCCTGATACAGCAGGCGCGTGCGTTCGACCGCCATTTCGACGGCGTAATGCTTGCGGATGACCCGGGGTTCCACAGAGGGGCCCGACAGGTCTGAGCTGAGGGTCTTGTGCAATGTTGTTGTTCTTATAAGAGTGAGCATGGGCCCGAAACGTGGACGGAGCATACACAAGCCAACCCCGTTGCCAAACTGCTCCAGATCATAATTTGCCGGAAACTTTCCGCCGTCCGATCACTGGCAAAACCCGCAGAGTGAGGCGGGCCGAAGCCTGTAGCCAGTGACCGACCGGTCGTCATCGGCGGCACTTTCATCGGCTAATGCAAAGCTCGGTTTGCCCGGGCCTGCGGCGCACCCTAGAATGCCCCGATGCGCGATGATCTCTCCCTTCTGCTGAACTCCCTCAACGATGCCCAACGCCAGGCCGTAGCAGCCCCCGTTGGCCGTCAGTTGGTCCTGGCCGGTGCCGGTTCCGGTAAAACCCGAGTGCTGGTGCACCGTATCGCCTGGTTGATCCAGGTCGAAAACGCCTCGCCCCACTCCATTCTGTCGGTGACCTTCACCAACAAGGCCGCTGCCGAGATGCGTCATCGCATCGAGCAGTTGCTGGGTATCAACCCGGCCGGGATGTGGGTCGGCACCTTCCACGGCCTGGCGCACCGCTTGCTGCGGGCGCACTGGCAGGAAGCCGGGTTGAGCCAGACTTTCCAGATTCTCGACAGCGACGACCAGCAGCGGCTGGTCAAGCGGGTAATCCGCGAGCTGGGGCTGGACGAACAACGCTGGCCGGCCCGTCAGGCCCAGTGGTTCATCAACGGGCAGAAAGACGAAGGTCTGCGTCCGCAACACATTCAGGCCAGCGGCGACTTGTACCTGGCGACCATGCGCGGCATTTACGAAGCTTACGAGGCGGCCTGCCAGCGCGCCGGCGTCATCGACTTCTCCGAACTGCTGCTGCGCGCCCTCGACCTGTGGCGCGATCACCCGGGTCTGCTGGCGCACTATCAGAAGCGCTTCCGTCATATCCTCGTCGACGAGTTCCAGGACACCAACGCCGTGCAGTACGCCTGGTTGCGCCTGCTCGGCAAGGGCGGCGACAGCCTGATGGTGGTCGGCGACGACGACCAGTCGATCTACGGCTGGCGCGGGGCGAAAATCGAGAACATTCATCAGTACTCCTCCGACTTCCCGGATTCGGTGACCATTCTCCTGGAGCAGAACTACCGCTCCACCGCCGGCATCCTCAAGGCGGCCAACGCCCTGATCGCCAACAACACCGGACGTCTCGGCAAAGAGCTGTGGACCGACGGTGGCGATGGTGAAGCGATCAACCTGTACGCCGCGTTCAACGAACACGACGAAGCACGCTACGTTGTCGAAACCATCGAAAGCGCGCTGAAAACCGGCCTGGCTCGGAGCGATATCGCGATTCTCTACCGCTCCAACGCCCAATCGCGCGTTCTCGAAGAAGCCTTGCTGCGCGAGCGCATTCCGTACCGCATCTATGGCGGCCAGCGCTTCTTCGAACGCGCGGAAATCAAGAACGCCATGGCTTACCTACGCTTGCTCGAAGGCCGTGGCAACGACGCCGCGCTGGAGCGGGTGATCAACGTCCCGGCCCGTGGCATTGGCGAAAAAACCGTCGAAGCGATCCGCGACCATGCACGTCACAGCGATGTGTCGATGTGGGAAGCGATGCGCCAACTGGTCGCCAATAAAGGCCTGACCGGTCGTGCTACCGGCGCCTTGGGTGCGTTTATCGAGCTAATCGAGAACCTTGCCGCCAAGTGCATGGAGATGCCACTGCACTTGATGACGCAGACCGTCATCGAGCAATCGGGGCTGATCGCCTATCACGAAGCGGAAAAAGGCGAGAAAGGCCAGGCCCGGGTGGAAAACCTTGAGGAACTGGTCAGCGCCGCGCGCAACTTCGAAACCACCGAAGAAGACGAAGAGCTGACGCCACTGGCGGCATTCCTCGGCCACGCGTCGCTGGAAGCCGGCGACACTCAAGCCGACGAGCACGAAGACAGCATTCAGCTGATGACCCTGCACAGCGCCAAGGGCCTGGAATTCCCTTACGTGTTCCTGGTGGGCATGGAAGAAGGCCTGTTCCCGCACAAGATGAGCCTGGAAGAACCGGGTCGCCTTGAAGAAGAGCGCCGCCTGGCCTATGTGGGCATCACCCGTGCCATGCAGAATCTGGTGATGACCTATGCTGAAACCCGGCGCCTGTACGGCAGCGAAACCTACAACAAGGTCTCGCGTTTCGTCCGTGAAGTGCCGAAGGGGCTGATTCAGGAAGTGCGCCTGTCGAACAGTGTCAGCCGACCGTTCGGCGGCAACCAGTCGATGAGCGGCAGCAACCTGTTCAGCGGTAGCGAGATCCCGGAAACCGGCTTCAGCCTCGGTCAGGCGGTACGACATTCGATCTTCGGCGACGGCGTGATCCTCAACTTCGAAGGTTCCGGCGCGCAGGCGCGGGTGCAGGTGAACTTCAGCGAAGGCAGCAAGTGGCTGATGCTGGGATACGCCAAGCTGGAAGCGATCTGACGCCGGTTTCGCTTTTCTGTGGGAGCGAGCCTGCTCGCGAATGACATCACCGTGGTTGATCTGATAAACCGCAGCGTGGCTTTCGCGAGCAGGCTCGCTCCCACAGGGGTCGGATGATCTAACAAGGATATTTCCATGGGCTCAGGCTTCTTCTCTTCCTGGACATTCTGGGCCCTGCTCTCGGCGACTTTTGCCGCGCTGACGGCGATCTTCGCCAAGATCGGCATCGAAAACGTCAATTCCGACTTCGCTACCCTGCTGCGCACCATCGTGGTCCTGGTCAGCCTGGCCTTGATTTTGTACGCGACGGGCCAATATCAGTCATTGGGATCAATTTCCGCCAAGAGCTACTTGTTCCTGCTGTTATCTGGCCTGGGTACCGGCGCATCGTGGCTGTGTTACTTCCGCGCGCTGAAAGTCGGCCCGGCTTCGCTGGTCGCGCCAGTGGACAAGCTCAGCGTGGTACTGGTGGCGGTGCTCGGCGTGATCCTGCTGGGCGAGAAACTCGACCTGCGCCAATGGGGCGGCATCGGCCTGATCACCGCCGGTGTGGTAATGCTGGCGTTGCGTCGATAAGCAGGTTTCCCGCTGAACCTATCCCATTTTCCTACAGACAAAAGTACATGGCCTTATTGCTTCGATGGAGCTGAACCTAAGCTGTCAGGCAAAAGCCCGAAACACTCTCTCGCTAGCCAGTAACACTTCAGCTGTGCAACATGGCGCGCGTGTCTCCACAAACGGGAATTCCCTTTATGAAACGTTTTCTTAGCATCGCCATGGCGTTGTGCATCGGCCTGACGATGAGCCTCGACGCCAACGCCAAGCGCTTTGGTGGTGGCAAAAGCGCCGGCGCTGCGCCGACGCACCAGACCAGCCAGATGGCTCCTTCTTCCCCAGGCATGGGCGGCGCAGCAGCGACCGCTGGTGCAGCCGGCGCTGCCGGTGCCGCGGCCAAGGCTGGCGGCGCTTCTAAATGGCTCGGCCCTCTGGCCGGTATCGCCGCCGGTGGCCTGCTCGCGTCCATGTTCATGGGCGGCGGCTTCCAGGGCATGCAGATCTTCGACATCCTGATCATGGCCGTGATCGCGTTCGTGATCTTCCGCTTCATCGCCGCGCGTCGACGCAAGCAGCAGGAGCACCTGGCTCCGGCCGGCGCGCCGATGCAGCGTGAAGTGTTCGAGCAGAAGCCTGCCGCCATGGGTTCGATCTTCGGTGGTTCGGCCGCGCCGGTTGCCGCTCGTCCGGTGATCAACGCACCGGCCTGGTTCAACGAGCAGAATTTCCTTGCCGCCGCGCGCAGCCACTTCCAGTCGCTGCAGCAGCACTGGGACGCCAACGAAATGGACAAGATCGCCGAGTTCGTGACCCCGCAGATGCTCGACTTCCTCAAGCGTGAGCGTGCGGACCTGGGCGACGGCTTCCAGTCGACCTACATCGACAACCTGCAGGTGCAGCTGGACGGCGTGGATGATCGTGCCGACAAGACCATCGCCACCCTGACCTTCAGCGGCGTGTCGAAGACCTCGCGTTTCGACCAGGGCGAAGTGTTCAGCGAAAGCTGGAACATGGAACGTCCGCAGGGCGAAAACCAGCCTTGGCTGGTGGCCGGTATCCGCCAGAACGGCTGATCCCCATCGCGTTACGCATGTGGTAATAAAAACCCCGGCCTCGGCCGGGGTTTTCTATTTCGCAGTTGCATCTATAGCGAGCTACTGTATAAACCGGCCCATATAAACCGCGCCATTCAAGCAAGAGGATCCCGGACGTGGAAGAAATCATCGAACAACTGCGCGAAGCCAACGAACCCGTACCGGTTCCCCTGGAGTTGCCCGACGAAGACCAATTGGTGGAGATCGAAGAAGAACTCTTCATCAACATCCCGTTCGTCTTCAAAGAGTTTCTGCTGACCGTCAGCGACGTGGTGTACGGCAGCCTCGAGCCGGTGACCGTCACCGACCCGCAATCACACACCTACTTGCCGGATGTCGCGGCCAATGCCTGGGACGCTGGCGTACCGCGCGACCTGATCCCGATCTGCCAGGACGGCGACAACTACTACTGCGTCGAAGAAGACGGCACCGTGGTGCTGTGGTCCGGCGAAGAAGAGCTGATCACCGAAGAGTCCTGGGAATCGGTGTGGCACTGGGCGCGGGACGTCTGGCTGGAAAGCTGATTCGCCAGACGCCCGGGTCGGTCAGTGCCCCGACGACTCCTTGTGGTTGTCGAGGGTTTCCAGCAGGGCCACCTGCATCCGCGTGTGCACGCGGATGAACCAGCGCCAGAGCAGCGCCGCCACGGCGGCCGCGACCACGGCGACCAGCACCAGCAACTTGTTGGTCGGCAGGATACTGGCCGACAAGGCTGCCAACAGCAGGAAGATCACCAACAGCGAGAGGATCGGGATCACTTCGGAGATCACCCGACGCACTCGCTGCGTGTGACGCCCGGCCATCTCCGGCTTCACACCCATCTCCGCCAACAGCATCGACAACGCCTTGAGCTTGCGATACGCCGCAATCAGGAACGGCAGCGACAGCAACAGTGCCCCGCCCCAGATCAACGCCTTCTGCCAGCTCGGATCAGCGATCCAGTCCTGCATCCACACCGACAACCGTCCGGCGAAGAACGCGCCGCTGAAGAAGATCGCGATCACCAGCGCCAGATTGACCCCGACCTGCAACAGGATCCGCCGGATCATCGCCGCCAGCATCGCGCCCTCGCCTTGCGGTTGAATGCTGCGCAGCCATTCGCCATACATGCCGAACACCCGGCCCAGACGCTTGGGCACCGCCGCCGAGAGCTTGATCGACAGCGGATCGGCCGCACGGATCAGATACGGCGTCAGCAGCGTGGTGATCACCGACACCGCCACCGCAACGGGATAAAGGAAGTTGCTGGTGACCTGCAGCGTCATCCCGAGCGCGGCGATGATGAAGGAAAATTCGCCAATCTGTGACAGCCCCATCCCGACCCGCAGTGAGGTGCGTCCGTCATTGCCGGCGATAAACGCCCCGAGGCCGCAGGACAACATCTTGCCGAGCACCACCGCCACGGTGATTACCGCGATCGGCCAGGCGTATTGCAGCAGGATCATCGGATCGAGCATCAGGCCGATGGCGACGAAGAAGATTGCACTGAACAGGTCGCGAACCGGTTCGATCAGTCGCTCGATCTTCAGCAACTGCCGCGACTCGGCCATGATCGCGCCGATCAGGAAGGCGCCGAGCACCATGCTGTATTCAAGCTTGACCACCAGCAGGCAGAAACCGAAACACAAACCCAGCACGGTAATCAGCAGCATCTCGTTGCTTTCGAATTTGGCGACATACGCCAGCAGACGCGGTACCAGCAAAATGCCGACCACCAGCGCGACGATCATGAACAGCGACAGTTTGCCGACCGTGGAGAACACTTCGCCGGAGCTGACCGTGCCGCTGACTGCGATGCTCGACAGCAAGGCGATGATGCCAATGCCGAGGATGTCCTCGACGATCAGTACGCCGAAGATCAGTTGCGCAAAGCGCTCGTTCTTCATCTTCAGGTCGTTGAGCGCCTTGACGATGATGGTGGTTGAGGAGATGGCGAGGATTGCGCCGAGGAACAGCGAGTCCATGGTGTTCCAGTCGAACCAGCGACCGATCTCGTAGCCGATCCAGATCATCAGGACAATTTCGAGGAATGCCGCGATAAACGCCGTGGCGCCAACCTTGAACAACTTGCGCAGGCTGAATTCCAGCCCGAGGCAGAACATCAGGAAAATCACCCCCAGCTCGGCGAGGGTCTTGATGGTTTCTTCGTCGTGGATCAGGCCGAACGGCGGTGTGTGCGGGCCGATGATGAAACCGGCGACGATGTAGCCGAGCACCACCGGCTGCTTGAAGCGGTGAAACAGCACGGTGACCACACCTGCGACCAACATGATCACTGCCAGGTCCTGAATAAAGCTGATGGCATGCATGGTGTGGGCTCCTTGTATGACGTGACCCGCCGTCAGACTTCAGAAAGGTCTGAGCGAGTTGGGTAAAAATCCGCTTTTCGTGTAGGAATTGCCCTTGGGCAGGGCCTTTTGCAGGTTAACACCGCGACTTCCGGCTGGAAGGCGGTGCAATATAAGGAAACAGATCGGTCGCGGCGTGACGGCAGCCAGTCGTCTGGCGTCCCGATAACGGTGCTTTTGAAAAAGCCACCAGGCACCCGCAGAGGTGCGTCCAGCCATCCAGCCTTGATCCGTGAGAACGTTATGGAACCCGGAAACGCCCAACTGTCGATGACGGTATTGATGACCCCCGACATGGCCAACTTCTCTGGCAATGTCCACGGCGGTACCCTGCTCAAATACCTCGACGAAGTGGCCTACGCCTGTGCGAGCCGCTATGCCGGCCGCTACGTGGTAACGCTGTCGGTGGATCAGGTGATTTTCCGCGAGCCGATCCATGTCGGCGAACTGGTGACCTTCCTCGCGTCGGTCAACTACACCGGCAACACCTCGATGGAAGTCGGCATCAAAGTGGTGACCGAGAACATCCGCGAGCGCTCGGTGCGCCACACCAACAGCTGCTTCTTCACCATGGTCGCGGTGGATGACCAGCGCAAACCGGCCGCCGTGCCGCCTCTGCAACCGCAGAACAGCGAAGACAAGCGCCGCTACATGCAGGCGCAGCAGCGTCGGCAGATTCGGCAGGAGCTGGAAAAGCGTTATCAGGAGATCAAGGGCGACGCCTGATCAGCCCTTTGGAATGATGTCGCTTTACAGATCGCCTTCGCGAGCAAGCCCGCTCCCACATTGAATCGCAGTCCTCCCATGGGAATGCAGTCGAACGTGGGAGCGGGCTTGCTCGCGAATGGACGTAATGCGGTCTTACAGGCTGATCGCCGTCGCCTCGAACTTCACCCGCGGATGCGCAATCCGGTCCTGCGCTCGCACCAGTTGCAGCTCGTAACTGGCACACGCCTGGGTTTCCAGCAGCACCTCATGCACCGCCGCTGCGGTGAACTCAAACGCCGCCACCAGACTGTCGCCGAGCAGTACCCGCGCGAGGAACAGCCCAGACGTCAGATCGCCAACACCCACCGGCTGACGCGGAAACGCCAGCAGCGGACGACGCAGGTGCCAGCTTTCATCAGCGGTCACCAACAACATCTCGAAACCGTCCGCCGGCTTGCCCGGATAATCCAGATGCTTGACCAGCACCGCTTTCGGCCCACGTGCCAGCAACGCCCGAGCCATCGCCAGGCAATCGAACAGCGACTGCGGCTTGCGCCCGGAGAAGCTGTCCAGCTCCAGTTGGTTCGGGCACATGATGTCCGCCACGGCTGCTGCTTCTTCCAGCAGGAAATCGCTGACTTCGGCCGGCACACTGCAGCCCTTCTCCGGATGGCCCATCACCGGGTCGCACAGGTACAACGCCTTCGGATTGACCGATTTGATGCGCTCGACGCCACTGAGAATCGCCCGGCCCTGCGCCGCGCTGCCCAGATAACCGGAAAGCACGGCGTCGCAGTTGCCCAGCTCGCCAATGGCGGCAATGCCTTCGACCAGTTCGGGGATCTGGTGCGGCGCCAGCACTTCACCGGCCCACTGCCCGTACTGGGTGTGATTGGAAAACTGCACGGTGTTGAGCGGCCAGACATTCACCCCGACCCGCTGCATCGGAAACACGGCGGCGCTGTTGCCGGCGTGGCCGAAGACCACATGGGACTGAATGGCGAGCAGATGAGGCGTACGTTTCATTCGGGTTATTCCGTAAAACGATTGAAATTCAAGCCGCGCAGTATGCGACGAAACACAGCCTGTACGACAGACCGGCGACGCAGTTAAGCTGAGCTTATCTTTTGGAGTTTCCTGTTGATGCTGACCCTCGAAAACATCTTCGTGCTGATGCTGTTCGCCGCTGCCGGCGCATGGTTATGGCACAACCACGGCTTGCGCGAGCGGGCGCTGGAGCGGGTCAAGCAGCATTGCATCAACGTCGGCGTCGAACTGCTGGACGGTAACGTCGCGTTGAAAAAAATCGGTTTGATCAAGGATGCCAGCGGGCGGCGGCGCCTGGCCCGGGTCTATAACTTCGAGTTCACCGTGACCGGCGAAACCCGGCACAACGGCACCATCACCCAGTTTGGCGCGCACAGCGCACAGATCGAACTGGCGCCCTACCCGGCACCGTTCGACGATACGCCGCCGGTGGTCGAAGTTACCCGCCCAAGGGCAGAAGTGATCGAACTGAGCCAGTGGCGTCAGGAACACAACAAGTGGAAGCCTTGAGCTAACTCGCCTGCACCCGGCATTGCGCCATGCCAGACTGCAAAGCATCGATACGTTGTGCATCGGCAAAGATCAGCTCCATACGTGAATCCCGTCGCCACTCACTCGGTTGCCAATCCAGTTCGGCGTTATCCACCGCATTCGCCGACACCCAGCCCTCGGCGCTGTGGATAACCAGTTTGGCCCGCCGCCAGTCCAGGCTCTGCAGCCATTGGCTCAGACGTTGCGTATCGAACGTCTGTCCAGGGTGCCAACGCCAGCCGATGCTCCAACCGCCCTCCTGTGCCTGACTCAGGCAGATCGGCGATGCCGGGTCGCTCCAGATCGCAGGAATCGGTCCCGATCCCTGCGGCACGACGAGGTTATCCACCGCAGCCCCCGCTTGCGCAGCCACACCCGGCAGCTCGCTCAACGGCAGTTGCGCCTGCTGCGTCCAGGTCATTTTGACTGCCGGCAAACGCTCGACGATGGTCTGCCGTGCAGCCTCATCCAGACTTTCTGCCTTGTTCAGCAACAGCAGGCCGGCGCTGGCCAAAGCCTCCTGCTGAGCGGGCGGCAAGGCTTTCCCGGCGGCCAGCGCCTGGGCATCCAGCACTAACACACAGGGCTGCAGCGCCAGTACACCCAACCACGGTGCTTCGCTTAACTGCTTGAGCAACTGCGCCGGATGGCCCAGCCCGGACGGCTCGATGAACAGCCGATCCGGCCTGGCTTTGCGCAGCAAACGGCCGAGGCCGATTTGAAACGGCGCACCATTCACGCAGCACAGACACCCTCCGGCGACTTCGCCCAGTGCGATACCATCGGCGTCGCGTGTCAGCAACGCGGCATCGAGGCCGATCTGACCGAACTCGTTGATCAGCACCGCCCATCGCTCGCCGTCCGGCCGTTGGGCCATGAGCTGGCGAATCAGGCTGGTCTTGCCAGCGCCCAAAGGGCCGGCGATGACATGGGTAGGAATGTTCTGCAACATGACTGGGCGTTTTCTGAGGGGATTGGACATGCGTTGGATGGGATGGTCGTTGCTGTTGATGCTGCTGTCGAGCGAAGCATGGGCCCAGGCTTGCATGGTACACAGCCAGGGCGAGCGACTCGACGTCAAAGTCTGCCAGCAGAACCGTAATATTCCCGAGAAGCTGTTCAGCGACGGCTTCTGCCAACCGACCCTGGCCGGGCAGAAAGTCGAGGTGCAGTACGTCGATCAATGCCCGAGCGGCGCGTTCGGCGTGTGCAGCAACGCGCAAGTCGCCAATATGCCCTATCGCCAGGATATCCACTATTACGGCGTCGCCTCCGACGCGGCGTATTTGCAGCCGTACTGCGAAGGCCAGAGCCAGGGCAAGTGGCTCAAGCCTTGAGCCGTCAGCCGAGCCAATCGAGGGTGAGCAGCAGACGTCGCTCACCCGGCGCCGGTTGCGGGGAGCGATGAATCAAGCCATAGCCTTCATTGCCGTGCCACTTCTCGCCTTTCAATAACGCCACGTCACCGCTCTGCAGTTGCTGGATGTTCGCGATGTCCCGTGGTTCGGCGTTTGCCTGGCCCAATTGCTCGCGATCCATCACGCCTTCCTTGAGCCACTGACTGCCGATCCCGCCGTAGGTTGTAATCAAGCGCACCGGCACATGATCGACATGGAAGCGTGGGCACATGGCTTTGTCCAACACCTGCAGGCGCAAACCGATGCGGCGAGCGCCCAGCAGACAGGCGAAGGCACTCACCAGCCATTGCAGGTCCGCGATGAAGCCCTCGTAGCCTTGCAGATCACGGAACCCGGCGGCCAGTCCTTGCAGATCAGGGTCGGCGTCTTCATTCGGCAATTCGATGCACAGTGATTCCGCCAAAGGCTCGTTGAGCGACAGCAGCAACTCTGCGAAATCGGCGATGTGCAGCGGCAGTTGGCGCTGCCAGACCGCGAGATTGACGTCGTCTTCGAGGATTCGCGTCAGCGTTTTCGGCGTCACCCCCTGATGCTGATGGCGCGCCCGGTTTTGCTGCAGTTTGAGCGCAAGCATCAGGCGGCCTCTTCGTGCCAAGGGCCGAACGGGTCCGGCAGCCTGCGCCAACCATCTGCGCCAATGGCCATTTCTTCATCAGTCAGCAGGCAGGCGTCGAGCTCCGACTTGAGCTGTACGAAGTCGATGTTCTGGCCGATGAATACCAGCTCCTGACGACAATCTCCAACGCTCGGTGTCCAGTTCTCCATGATCGCTGCGGTACTTTCCTGATCCTGCGGCCATTGGTTTTTCGGCACGAAACGCCACCAGCGACCGGCGAAACCATGGCGCATCAAACCACCGGCCTGCGACCAACTGCCCGCGTCGCTGGGTTTGCTGGCGAGCCAGAAGAAGCCTTTGGAGCGCAGCAGTTTGCCGTTCGGCCATGGGCGATCGATGAAGTCGAAAAAGCGCTGCGGATGGAACGGACGGCGTGCGCGGTAGGCTGTCGAGGCGATACCGTATTCCGTGGTTTCCGGCACGTGCTCACCGCGCAATTCCTGCAACCAGCCTGGGGCCTGAGCGGCTTTCTCGAAATCGAAACGCCCGGTGTTGAGGATCTTCTCCAGCTGCACCTCGCCCATCACCATCGGGATGATCTCCGCCTCGGCGTTGAGGCGTTTGAGGATGGCCATCAGCTCTTCCCGCTCCTGGCGGCTGATGAGGTCGATCTTGCTGATCAGCAGTACATCGGCGAACTCGATTTGTTCGATCAGCAGATCGGTGATCGAGCGTTCATCTTCATCGCCCAGGGTCTCGCCTCGGGACGCGAGGCTTTCGGCAGCCTGATAGTCGAGGAGGAAATTCACACCGTCGACTACCGTGACCATGGTGTCGAGCCGCGCGACATCGCCGAGGCTCTGGCCCTGCTCGTCACGAAAGGTGAACGTTTCGGCGACCGGTAGCGGCTCGGAAATACCGGTAGATTCGATGAGCAAGTAATCGAATCTACCTTCGCGGGCGAGTTTGCTGACTTCTTCGAGCAGGTCCTCGCGTAACGTACAGCAGATACAACCGTTGCTCATCTCCACCAGTTTTTCTTCCGCACGGTTAAGGCTGACATCGCGCTGGACTTCGCTGCCATCAATATTGATTTCGCTCATATCGTTAACGATGACCGCAACGCGCAAACCTTCTCGATTACGTAGTACGTAATTCAAAAGTGTACTTTTTCCGGCGCCGAGAAAGCCCGATAGAACGGTCACGGGAAGTGGAGATGACATTGGATAATCCTCATCAGGTTGTGGCCGATGTGCGCTTTGGCCTGTTTTGGCGTAGCTCACCGCGTACTTGAGCTTCAAAACAGCGCTTTGGCAGAAGCAGACGCTTGCAATCGGCGAGCTCAGGCTCAATTCAAATTTATGTTATAGTATAACAATATAAATAAGCCAGCCTCGCTCTTGCCCAAACCGATAAAGCGCTGGAAGCTGCACGCAAACTACCCATCGGATACCGAGATGAAAATTGCCCTGAAATGCTCGCTGCTGAGTCTCGCGTTGCTATCGTGGGCCAACGCATGGGGACAAATTCCTGCACTCGCCAACTGCACACGCAGCGCCAATCTGCTGGCCTGCATCGATGCGCAGGGCAATACCTACAGCGTAAACACGGTGGGCAGCACGATTTACCTGCGTGGCTTTGAAAAGGGCGGCAATCGCTACTGGGCACAGACCAACAGTCGTTTCGGCCAGCTGACGTTCTTCACCGGGCTCACCTCTGACGGCGAAGCCTGGGTTGGCTACACCCGTCGCGTTGGCTGGACGACGATCAATCGCTTTTCCAGCTCTGGCGGCAGCAGCGCCAAGTTCACCTGCAGTCGGATCACCGGCTGCTAAACCTGCGCTTCTTGCTGCTCCTGCTGCCAGGCGATGTAGCTATCTACTGGCGGATTCTTCTGGAAGTAACGCTGCAGCCCTTCGAATAAACCATCCGCCACGGCCTGCTGATGTCGAGGCGTGACCAGGCGCTGGCTGTCACGGGAGTTGGAAATGAAACCGGTTTCCACCAGAATCGACGGCACGTCCGGCGACTTCAGCACGGCAAACCCTGCCTGCTCCACGCGCTTCTGATGCAGCGTGGTAATACCCGCCAGACTGCCGAGAACGGTGCTGCCGAGTTGCAAACTGGCGGCAATGGTGGCGTTCATCGACATGTCGAGAATCACGCCGGCGAGCATCGGATCCTTGTCCTTAAGGTTGAGCAGACTGGTCGCGCCCAGCAGATCCGCGCCGTTCTCTCGCTGTGCCATGAAGCGCGCAGTCGCAGACGTCGCGCCACCCTCGGACAGGCAATACACAGACGCTCCCGACGCCGTTAGACGTGGCGCCGCATCGGCATGCACTGAGATAAACATGTCGGCCTTGTGCTGGCGCGCTATATCCACACGTTTGCGAAGTGGCACGAAGAAATCATCATTGCGCACCAGTTTTACGTCGAAGCCTTTCTCCCTTTTCAGGCGTTTGGCGAGCAATTGAGCGATGGCAAGAACCACATCTTTTTCTCGCTCACCCTTGGCGCCAACCGCACCTGGGTCTTTCCCGCCGTGCCCGGGATCAACGACAACGATGATGTCGCGCTTGGGGTGAGCCTGATTCGAGGGTGTTTCACGTGGAACCATTGCCGGACTTGATGCCTGTTTGGCGTTTACCAGATCAAGCACCAAGCGGTGCCCTTGACCATCTTGAGGCGCCAAAAGGAAGCTGTTCAATAGCACCGGATGGTGCAGGTCGAGAACGATCCGTGTATCACCTTGACCAAAGTGCCCTGTTCGAATCGAACGAATCGCAGTATCGGCAAGCGTCAATTGACTGAGATCGCTACTCAAACTCGCCCCGGAAAGGTCGATGATCAAGCGTTCTGGAGCGCTCAGCGAAAAGGTTTTGTAGCGCACCGGACCGCTCAGATCGAACACCAATCTCAGCTTGTCATCCGAACGCCAGAGGCGTGCATTGCGAATTTGCGTAGCCGAAACGGTGAAGGGAAAAGCCAAAGCCGTGCTGGCCACAAGCAGGTTGAGCAGATGACGTCGGTGCATATGAAAGCCTGTTCATGAAAAAGGCATCGTGATTTGAATTGTTATAATGTAACATCTAATTCAATCAACACGATGGTTCCGAACATGAATTCGCTGACACTTCCGGATATTGCGACTCAAGCCGCTCGGCAGGCGTTACCGCTTGATTGGGTGGGAATGTGCGGCATTGCTCTGCCTGTTTTATTGCAAGGCCAACGTCTGAGCGCAAAAGCTGATGCAGGCGTGAGTCTCGATAATGGCGAGGCGCGCGGCATTCACATGTCGCGGCTATATCTCGCATTGGCGGCACTTGAGCGGCAGGATCTCTCTCCCTCCTTATTGCGCCAGGTTCTCGAGGATTTTCTGGTCAGCCACGATGGTTTATCCAACAGCGCCTACCTGAAAATCCACTGCGAAGTGCTGCTGAAAAGGCCCGCGTTAGTCAGCCCTCTAGCGGGTTGGAAGAGCTACCCAGTGAGCATTTCAGCGAGTCTGAAAAACCAAGTGTTCCACGTGGAACTGAAAATCGAGGTGCCCTACTCCTCAACTTGCCCCTGCTCAGCAGCGCTGGCGCGACAATTGATTCAGCAGCAATTCATCGATGATTTCGCCAACAAGCCACTGCAACATGCCGAAGTTTTGGCCTGGCTAGGATCAAGCCAAGGCATTGTCGCCACCCCGCACAGCCAACGCAGCACCGCGCAATTGCATATGCACCTCGACGAGTTCATCGACGAGCTTCCCCTGAGTGTGATCATCAATGACGCCGAAGCGGCGCTCGGCACCGCCGTGCAAACCGCCGTGAAACGCGCCGACGAGCAAGCCTTCGCGTTGGCCAATGGACAGAACCTGATGTTCTGCGAAGACGCCGCGCGACGACTCAATCTGGCTCTGCGTCGCTCCCCCGGCGTCAGTGGATTCCACCTGCGAGTGATCCACGCCGAAAGCCTGCACGCCCACGACGCGGTCGCCGAAAGCCACTGGCATCGAGAACTCCAATGATCCGTTGCCACACCCTGAGTTGGGGCGCACCCGGCCAACCACTGACTTCGCCACTGACCCTCTCGCTGGAACACGGCAGCCTCGGCGCCATCATCGGCGCCAACGGCTGCGGTAAGAGCAGCCTGTTGAAAGTCATCGCCGGATTGCAGAAGCCGTTATCGGGAAAGGTCGCACTGGGTGTTCCACGTCAGGGCGGTTTGGCGTTCCTACCGCAACAGCAACACCTCGACCGGCAGTTCCCCATCAGCCTCGAAGAACTGGTGGCCGCGGGTTTCTGGGGGCGTCGATTGTCGACGCAACTGCGAGCGCAACGACTCGTCAACGCCCTGGAAAATTGGCACTTGAGCGGATTGGAAAAACGTCCGCTGATGGCCCTTTCCGGTGGCGAGTTGCAGCGCGCCCTGCTCGCCCGCTTGAGTCTGACCGACGCCCAATTGCTGCTGCTCGACGAACCCCACGCCGCACTCGATGAACTGGGCCAGCAGTTACTCTGGCAACACATCCATGCCTGGCACTCCGAAGGACGAACACTGCTGATGGTCTGCCATGACCTCGCCGCCGTCCGCCAACACATCCCGCAGACACTGCTGATCAAAAACCGCGAATGCCTGTTCGGACCCAGTGCCGAACTGATCCAGCAAACACCCAATATGCAGGTGGCCTGATGCTCACCGTCGCCCACCTCTGGCAACCGTTCAGCGAGTTCGTGTTCATGCGCCGAGCGCTGCTCGGCGGACTGGTATTGGCCTGTAGCACAGCGCCGCTCGGTGTGTTCCTGATTCTGCGGCGCATGAGCCTGATCGGTGACGCCGTTGCCCACGGTATCCTTCCCGGCGCGGCATTGGGCTTCTGGCTCGCCGGTCTGAGTCTGCCCGCGTTGACCTTCGGTGGTCTGGGCGCCGGCCTGGGCATGGCCGGTCTCGCCGCCTGGATTACCCGTCGCACCGGCCTGCGCGAAGACGCCAGCCTCGCCGCGATCTACCCGATCTCGCTCGCCAGTGGCGTGCTGATTCTTGGCATCGCCGGCAAGCGCCTGGACCTGCTGCACTTGCTGTTCGGCTCGGCACTCGCCGTCGACGGTCCGACCCTTAACGGAATGTTGTGGGTGTCGGGACTGAGTCTGGTCGCCATGGCCTTGATCTACAAACCACTGCTGCTCGATACCCTTGATCCTCTATTCCTGCAAACCGTCAGCTGTCTCGGTCCACTCGCCCACGGCGTGTTCCTGACCTTGGTGGTGCTCAATCTGGTGATCGGTTTCCAGGCCATCGGCGCCTTGATGGTGGTCGGCCTGATGATGCTGCCCGCCGCCGCATCACGGTTCTGGACTCGTCGCCTGCCGAGCCTGATTGCCATCTCGGCGCTTATCGGCTGCCTCTCGGTGTGGTGCGGATTGTTGATCTCGTTCTACTACTCGCTGCCGAGCGGTCCGGCGATCGTGCTGGTCGCGGGTATCGGTTATCTGCTGTCCGTGGTGTTCGGGCCGGTGCACGGCTTGTTGCGCCGCCCGCCTTTGCTCACATCCCAATGAGGTGTTTCCCGATGCGCGCTCTACTCGTGTTGTTCAGCTTGCTGCTGTCGATGTCGTTATCGGCGGCGGAAAAATTGCCGGTGGTCACCAGCTTCAGCATCCTCGCCGACATGGTTCACCAGGTGGGTGGCGAGCATATCCAGATCACCAACATGGTCGGCCCGGACGCCGACGCACACACCTATGAACCGACGCCTGATGATGCCAAAGCGCTGCTCAAAGCCAAACTGATTATCAAGAATGGCCTGGGTTTCGAGCCATGGCTCGATCGCCTGGTGACCAGCACCGAGACCAAAGCCCCCGTCATCAATGCCAGTCATGGCGTAATTCCACGCTCGCTGGTGGAAGACGGCGAGACCATTCCCGACCCGCACGCCTGGCACAACCTGGCCAATACCGAACTGTACATCGCCAACATCACCAAGGCGCTGATCGCCGCTGATCCGGCGAACAAGGCCGACTACCAACGCAACAGCCAGACCTACCTGAAACAGATCTACGCCCTGCTCGCCGAAGCCAAGGCCAAGCTCGGCTCGCTGCCACCGGGCAATCGCAAGATCGTCACCAGCCACGATGCCTTCGGTTATCTCGGGCAGGCCTACGGCATCGACTTCATGGCGCCGCAAGGTCTGTCCACAGAGCGTGAACCGTCAGCCGCCGAAGTCGCCGCACTGATTACCCAAATCCGTCAGGCCAAGGTCAAAGCGGTGTTCATGGAAAACATCAAGGACGCGCGCATGCTCAAGCAGATCGCCGACGAAAGCGGCGCACACATCGGCGGCACCCTTTACTCCGATGCCCTCGCCGCCAGTGGCCCGGCCAGCACCTTTACCGGACTGTTCGAATACAACCTCAACACTCTTTACAACGCGCTGAGCCAACCATGATCCGCAAGAATCCTTCCGGCGATCTGCCGCAAATTGCCGAGTCGGCCTACGTCGACAAAACCGCGATCATCTGCGGCAAGGTGGTCGTTGGCGAGAACGTGTTCGTCGGTCCCTACGCCGTGATTCGCGCGGATGAGGTGGACGCCTCCGGTGCGATGGAGCCGATCACCATCGGCGCCAATTCGAACATCCAGGACGGCGTGGTGATCCATTCCAAATCCGGCGCCGCGGTGACCATCGGCGAATTCACCTCGATCGCTCACCGCTCGATCGTGCACGGCCCGTGCGTAGTCGGCGACCGGGTGTTCATCGGCTTCAACAGCGTGCTGTTCAATTGCGTGGTCGGTGACGGCTGTGTGGTGCGGCACAACTCGGTGGTCGATGGCCGCGATTTGCCGGGTGCGTTCTACGTACCCTCCACCACCCGCATCGGCCCCAATACCGACCTCTCGCAGTTCCCGCCGGTGAGTGTCAGCGCCTCGGAGTTTTCCGAAGACGTGGCACGCACCAATGTCGATCTGGTACGCGGCTACAAAGCCTTGCAGAACGAGTTCTGAATCATGAGCAGCGTGCTGATTCGCAACGCCAGACTGGTCAATGAAGGACGCGAGTTCGACGGTGATCTGCTGGTCAGCCATGGCCGCATCGTCAAGATCGCGCGCAGCATCGACGGTGAAAATGCCCGTGTGGAAATCGACGCCAACGGTCAATGGTTGTTACCGGGGATGATTGATGACCAGGTGCATTTTCGCGAGCCGGGGGCGCCGGCCAAGGGCTGCATCCACACCGAGTCGCGCGCAGCGGTGGCGGGCGGCATCACCAGTTTCATGGACATGCCCAACACCCGACCGGCCACCCTCACCCTCGAAGCGCTGGCGGATAAAAAACGCCGGGCGGCGATTAACTCCGTGGCCAACTACGGCTTTCACTTTGGCGTGAGCCAGGACAACCTCGACACCGTCGCCGCGCTCAACCCCTGCGAAGTGGCCGGGGTCAAAGTGTTCATGGGCGCGTCCACCGGCAACATGTTGGTGGACGATCCGAGGACTCTCGAGCGTTTATTCGCCGAAGTGCCGACAATACTGCTGGCGCATTGCGAACACACGCCGAGCATCGAGGCCAATGCAGCACGTCTGCGCGAACGCCTCGGCGAACACCTGCCCGCGAATATCCATGCACTGATTCGCGATTCCGAGGCTTGCTACCGCTCCTCTTCGTTGGCGGTGGAACTGGCCAGACGTCACGGCACCCGCCTGCACGTTTTACACCTGACCACCGCTCGCGAACTCGAGTTGTTCGAGGACAAGCCGCTCGCCCAGAAACACATCACGGCCGAAGTCTGCCTGCATCATCTGCTGTTCGATGACCGTGACTATCCGGCCCTCGGCAACCTGATCAAATGCAACCCGGCGATCAAGACACAAGCCGACCGAGACGCGCTCCGTCAGGCCTTGTTGAGCAATCGACTGGATGTGATCGGCAGCGATCACGCGCCACATACCTGGGCAGAAAAACAGCGCCCGTATGCCGATGCGCCGTCCGGTTTACCGCTGGTGCAACACGCTTTGCCGGCACTGCTGGAGCTGGTGGCCGATGGCGTGCTGCCGATCACCACGTTGATGGCGAAGACCAGCCATCGGGTGGCGGACCTGTTTGCGATTCCGGATCGAGGTTATTTGCGCGAGGGGTATTGGGCGGATCTGGTGCTGGTTGAGCCTGTGGCTCTTGAAGTGTCGCGGCAACCGATTCTGTCGCAATGCGGGTGGACGCCGTTTGCTGACAAGACTTTTCGCTATCGGGTGAATACCACGTTGGTGTCGGGGCAGATTGCCTGGCGAGAGCAGCGTATCAACGAAGGATGTCAGGGGCTGGCGCTGCGATTCATGCGGTGACAACCAAGACGCCTTCGCGAGCAAGCCCGCTCCCACAAGGATTGTGCTGTCCCCTGTGGGAGCGGGCTTGCTCGCGAAGCTTTTAAGCTCTTGGCTTCACGGTGCCGCAATCCTGACCCAGCCACACCGCACGGGTTTCCAGGCTGCCCTTCTGGTTGATCCCGATGGCGTTGAACGTGCCGTTGGCCACCGTGGTGAACTCACGATCACTGAGGAACGTGGCAACCCCGGTGCCTTGCGCTTTCGGGCAGCTGAAGCGGAATTTCCACTGGTTGCCGGTGCGCTCGGTGATCTGCTGTTTGCAGCCCGACTGCGGATCGGCCAAGGGAATATCGTTGGTCGCCACTTGCTGCGGCGTCAGGCAGGCACGAATGCCCTTGCCGCCGATGTTGATTCCGTTCTTTTCCAGCGCCGCGCGCTGTTGCGGGGTCATCTGGCCTTGCAACTGGCCAAGAATCGATTGCACATCCATGGGCTGGTCATCGACCTTGACGTTGCTTGAGGTCATTTCCCATAGCCCCGGCTGCAGCATTTGCGCCTGCGCAACCACCGGCATTGCCAAACCCAGGCCCAGCGCCAAACCCAGCAGACGAACGTTCATCGAAAAACTCCTGATCAGTAGTGGCCGTTAGACGTCGGCCGATTGCTTCGGTTCATGCACCAATTAAATAGCGACATTCGCCTCGGAACATGGTCTGTTACGCATTGAGTCTTCAGGAGCAAGGCTGCCCCATGGATTATTTTGGACCGCACATTTTCGGTTATCTGATCGCCCTGATACATAGCCTCGGCTTGATCGCCGCCATCCATGCGGTGCTGACCGTACGCACCGCCCAAGGCTCGATCGCCTGGGCATTGTCGCTTATTTTCATTCCCTACCTGACCCTCATCCCTTATCTGGTTTTCGGCCGCAGCACCTTCGACGGCTATATCAAGGCGCGGCGTCAAGCCAACGAACAGATGCGTCAGGCGATCTCCGAGTTGAACTGGCGCCCGTGGGTTGAAGAAGCCCTCACCGCCCGCGCCTCGAAGGCCTACGCCTCGCTGCGCGCCATGCCCAAACTGGGACGCATGCCGTGCCTGGCGAACAACCAGGTGCAACTGCTGGTGAATGGCCACGCGACCTTCGAGGCGATCTTCCACGCCATCGATCAAGCGCGCGAAGCCGTACTGGTACAGTTTTTCATCATCCATGACGACCGCCTCGGTCAGCGCCTGCGCGATCTGTTGCTGAAGAAAGCGGCTGAGGGCGTGGCGATTCATCTGCTCTACGACCGGATCGGCAGCCACGCCCTGCCCCACAGTTATGTGCAGGCGCTGCGCGATGGCGGTGTCGAGGTCAAAGCCTTCGCCACACGCAGCGGCTGGCTCAATCGCTTCCAGGTGAATTTCCGCAACCACCGCAAAATAGTCGTGGTCGATGGCGTACTCGGCTTCGTCGGCGGGCATAACGTCGGCGATGAATACATGGGCGAGAAACCGCCCCTGGCGCCGTGGCGCGATACCCATGTTCAGGTGCGCGGGCCGGTGGTGGCCTGCATGCAGGAGTCGTTTGCCGAGGATTGGTTCTGGGCCGCGCGGACGTTGCCACCGCTGATCCTGCCAGACGTTTACCCGGAGGACGGCGTGCTCTGCCAGTTGCTGGCAAGCGGTCCGGCCGACGCCTACGAAACCTGTTCACTGTTCTTCGTCGAAGCCATCCACGCGGCGACGGAACGAGTGTGGATCACCAGCCCCTACTTCATTCCCGATGAAGCCGTGTTCGCCGCGTTGCGCCTGGCGGTGCTGCGCGGCGTCGACGTGCGCCTGCTGCTGCCCTCACGCCCTGATCACCGCATCGTCTACGCCGCGTCCAGCCTGTATGCGTTTGAAGCGGTGCGTGCCGGCGTGCGGGTATTCCGCTACGAGCCGGGGTTCCTGCATCAGAAAGTGGTGTTGATTGACAGCGAAATCAGCGCCATCGGCAGCGCCAATCTGGACAACCGCTCGTTCCGGCTGAATTTCGAAGTGATGCTGCTGACCGTCGACAGCAAGTTCGCCGCCCACGTGGAACAGATGCTCAACGAAGACTTCGAGCAGGCTTATGAAGTCGCCAAAGAAGAAAGCCGGGAGATCCACCGCCTGCAACAGCTCGGCATGCGGATCGCCCGGCTTATTTCACCGATTCTTTAACCGGCCGCTCGCTCGAACGAGCGAACGGTCGTCAGGCCTCAGGGGTGATAAATGTCGTCGCGGGTCCAGGGCAGTTCATGGCTGCCATCCGGATGCGCCTTCACCGCAAGAATCTGGTGCAGGTTGATCCAGCCACGCGCGAACGCGTAGGCACATCCAGCCAGATACAGCCGCCAGATACGCAACGCCTGATCCGGCACCAGTTTCCCGGCCGCTTCGAGGTTGTCCTCCAGCCGCTCGCTCCAATGGTCGAGTGTGCGCGCGTAGTGCAAACGCAGGCTTTCCACGTCGACGATCTCCAGTCCGGCTTCGCTGATCTCGGCCGAGATCATCGCCAGGTGCGGCAGCTCGCCGTTGGGGAACACGTATTTCTCGATGAAGTCGCCAGCACCGCGTCCCACGGGACGGCCATCGGTGTGTTTGGCGGTGATGCCGTGGTTCATCACCAGACCGCCCTCCTTCACCGCGCCGAACAGGACCTTGCAGTACTCGGCCAGGTTGGCGTGGCCGACGTGTTCGAACATGCCGACGCTGACTACCTTGTCGAAACGCCCGTCCTGCGGCAGATCGCGGTAGTCGAGCAATTGCAGCTCAACCTGATCTTCCAGGCCCTCGGCCTTGACCCGCTCTCGGGCCAGTTCCAGCTGTTCCTTGCTCAAGGTGATGCCGAACACTTTGGCGCCGAATTCACGCGCGGCGTAACGCGCCAGACCACCCCAGCCGCAACCGACATCCAGCAGATAATCACCGGGCTGCAAACGCAGTTTGCGACACAGATGTCGGAACTTGGCCTGCTGTGCCTGTTCCAGAGTTTCGCTGCCGGTTTCGAAATACGCGCAGGAATACGCCATGTCGCTGTCCAGCCACAGCTGATAGAACGCGTTGGACAGGTCATAGTGATAGGAAATGGCTTTGGCGTCGGTTTCCTTGTCGTGCACCGCACGCACTGGCTGCGCGCTTTCGTCTTCATCGAGCAAGGCGCTGCTCAATTCGTCGCAGACCCGGATGACCTCGCTGATCGAGCCCTCCAGTTCCAGCCTGCCTTCGACAAACGCCGCCCCCAGCGCGTCGAGACTCGGATGGGTGAACTGGGTGACCATCGTCGGGTCCTTGACCACAATGGTGACACTGGGCGTCGGCCCCAGGTTGAACTCATGGCCATCCCAGAGTCGCAAGCGAAGCGGAAGCTGCAGATTCTGTAAGGCCGGTGGAAGTTGCGCGAGCATGGAAAATCCCCCTTGTTTCAGACGTCAGATCTGAGGGTAGACCATCCTTGAAAAATAGCAGGCTATCGATTTAATTAGCCGAGACTATCGTTCCAGGCGCTCCTGCATGCCGTCATGCACCCACTACTGCTTTAGCCCAGGTAACGGCGTGAAGTGTGCGCCCTCTCCATAGATGACTGCCTATTCGGCGCACAGTTCGCTGAAACTCACTTCAGTGATCATCCTTGAGCTTGAGCAATGGCTCCTGAAACCGCAGCAGCCGTCCGGCATTGCCCAACACCAGCAGCGTGCTGAGGTTGTGCAGCAGCGCGGCGATCATCGCCCCGGCCGCGCCGAGCCAGCCGAACGCCGCAAACACCACGATCGCCAGGGTCCAGCCCAGACCGATGATCACGTTGACCTGCAAGGTTCGACGGCACTGACGACTCAGCCGCACACAGGTGCCCAGACGGCGCAGATCGCTGCCGATCAACACGATATCCGCCGAGGCCAGCGCGATGTCGGCACCGCCGGCGCCCATCGCCACACCCACCACCCCGGCCTTGAGCGCCAGCGAATCATTGATGCCGTCGCCCACCACCATCGGCCGGAAACCGTTGTCGATTTCCTTGAGCACGCGGTTGAGCTTGTCCTCAGGCAGCGCCTGCGCTTCCACCTCTTGCAGGCCGACCTCGCGGGCCAGGGTCTGCGCAACACTCTGGCGGTCGCCGGTCAACAGCAACTGGCGACCCAGCCCCAGTTCGCGCAATTCAGCGAGGGCAAAGCGCGCTTCTGGTTTGACGCTGTCGGCCAGCAACAGCCAGGCGACAAACTCGCCGTTCAGTGCCAATCCGGCAATCGGCCCGTCGTGCTCGGGAACGATGGTAGTGACGATGCCCAGTTGCGCGAACAGTTCGGGACGTCCCAGCGCCGCCTCGCCTTGCGCGGTCATGGCCACGACCCCGAGGCCCTGACGCTCGTGAATGTCCGTCAGCGGCAGGCTCTGCTCCTGACTGACCAGCCCCGCCAACGCCCGGCTGACAGGATGACTGCTGGCCGCACCGAGACTGGCGGCCAGCGCCATCACCGAGGCCTGATCCAGACGCGGGCTGCTGATCGATTGCAAACGCAAGGTGCCGTAAGTCAGCGTGCCAGTCTTGTCGACCACCATTGATGTGAGGTCTGCCAACTCCTCAAGGAACGCCGAGCTGCGAATCAGAATGCCGTGGCGCGCCGCCACCGCAACCCCGGCAATAGCTGTGGCCGGTGCCGACAGCACCAAGGCGCAAGGACATGCGGCTACCAGCACCGCGAGCATCGCTTGCGCGTCATGGGTGACAAACCACGTCACCGCCGCCAACAGCAATACCAGCACCATGTAGCTGCCAGCATAGCGTTCAAGCAGACGGGTGATCGGCGGCTTCGAACGCTCGGCGTTCTGCATCAGCGCGATGACTTTGCCCAGCGTCGATTGATCACCGGTGCGGGTCACCTCAATGCGCAGCAAGCCATCGAGGTTGATCGCGCCGCCAAACACCGTCATGCCCACTGCCGTTTCCACTGGCACCGACTCGCCGGTAATCGACGCCGTGTCGAGGCTGGCTTGGCCGAACAACACCCGACCATCCGCGGGCACACGATCCCCGGCGCGCACCTCGACCGTGTCACCGGGTTGGAGGGTGCCGTTGTCGACTTCAATGATCGAGCCGTCCGCTTGAATCTTGCGGGCGTGGCTGCGGGTCAATTGGCCGAGAGCGTGAATCGCTTCCTGCGAACCGATCACGCTGCGCTCTTCCAGCACGTGGCCGAAGATCATGATGATCGGCAGCAACGCGGCGGTCAGCAGATCGCCAGTCGCCCACGCACCGAGCATCGCCAAAGCAATCAGTTGATCGGTGATGCCGTGCAGGCTCGGATAACGCAAGCTGTACCACGCCGAGCGCATCACCGGCACCGCCACCAATAGAGAAGCGAAACCCAGCAGCAACTGACTGACACCGGTTTGCTCCGGCACCATCCAGCGCCAGATCAAACCGAGGCCGAGCAAGCCCAAGGCGAGCATTGCCAAAGTCAATTGGCGCGCAGCGCGGCGCTGTTCGGCCGAGGACAACAGGCTCGGTGCAGCGGTGGTCGCAGTCATTTACTGGCTCCCTGAATGATCAGGCGGGAATCGTCTTTCGGATCGACCGTGGTCACCGAACCGGCCTGACCAAGAATTTTCGGCATGCGTTCGCGGTACAGCCGCAGGAGCATCTGCGGGTCGGTGCCTTGTTGTTGCGCCTTGGCCAGGCTCATGACCGTAGCAGTGTCGGCAGAGGCTTTGGCCAAGCGTTCGCCTGCCTGTGCATGGGCCACTTGCAGCGTGCGGTCGGCTTGCTCGTTCGCAGTCTGGGTGAGTTTTTCCGCCTCGGTGCGTGCATTGGCGACGGCTTTGTCGGCTTGCTGACTGGCGGTCAATACCGCATTGAAGGCGCTGACGGCCGGATCCGGCAGACTCGACTGCACGTCGACCCGCGCCACTTCGATCCCGATGCCCTGCCCACTCGCCTTCAACTCAGCCAGACGCTGGTTGATGCCTTGCACCAGATCACCGCGCAGACGCTCGCGTCGTTCGGCGGCCTGATTATCGGCACCGATCAACTCGGGCCGAGCGACCAGAATCGTATCCAGATCCCGAGCAGCGGTCAGGGCCACAGCGCTGCGGGTGACCAGCCGATCCAGTGCTGGCAGCACATGATCACCCTGCAGCACGAAGTCATAGGGATCGCTGACTTTGTAAAACACCCGCACATCCAGTTGCACCACGCCGGCGTCGCCGGTCAGTAAATAGCCGGAACCGGCCAGTGCATCGCTCAGTGGCGTGGCGAAGGTTGCTACACGATCAGCCTTGATCGCCTCACTGCTGCGCAGCAGGTTTTCCACTCGGCGCTCGATGACCCGATCCGCTGCCGGCAGCAAAACCACCTGCTCGAACGGCTGCGGCCAAGCCAGCAACAGCCCGGCATTCTGGACGCGGTGCAGTGCGCCAAAGTGCAAGACCACCGCGCGATTTTGCGGATCAATCTGCCGCACATTGGAAAACGCCCACGCCAACGCAGCCAATACCGTTACCGCATATAAGGCGAAAAACGCCAGGCGTCCGGCCTGAATCCACGGACTGCTCAACGAATGTGTTCCACGTGGAACTTCATCACTCATGGCTGCGATCCGGATTTGTTTTCAACAGTCGGCGGGCCGTCCACCAGCACGCGGAATGGCGCGGCGTCGGTGCGCAGGATCAGCTTGGTGTCCGGCGTAACGATGGTGCCAAGGGTATCGAGTGAGCGCAGCAGGTTGTACAGCTGCGGCGAGCCAGCATAGGCACGGCCGTAGATTTGCGCGGCTTCGACCCGCGACTGTGCTTCGATTTCTGCGGCCTTCACCGTGGCATCGGCCTGGACAATTCGCGCATCGCGCTCGGCCGCAGAACGGATCTGCGCGGCTTCTCGCTTGCCGATGGCGGTGCGTTCGGTGGCGATTGTTTCACGCTCGGCGCGCATCCGATCAACCGTGGCCGTGAGCGTGACCGAAGGCAAGGTCAGGCGTTCGATGCCCACCTGAACCACTCGCACGCCGTAGGTGGCCAGCAACTGCTGGTCGATCTGCTGACGCAGTTGCGCTTCGAAATCGGCGATACGCACTTTGCTGGCATCGGTATTCACCAGATCCGCCAGGTCGAAACTGCTGGCGGTGGTTTCCAGCGCCGAACCAACAAAGGTGCGAATCTGCCGCGCCGCTTCGTCCGGCTGGTTCTGCACCGCGCGCATGAAACGCTGCACATTGTCCGGGTCGCCCTGCACCTGCCACGCCACGTAGGCCTGAACGATGATGCGCAAACCGTCGCGGGTGCCGACATCCTGCAAACCACTCGAGGTGGTACGCAGGCGCAGATCCACCGGGATCGCCGCTTCGAACGGCGCCGGCCAGCGCCAGCTCAAACCCGGCTCAAGCAGCACCCGCGACGGATTACCGAAACGGGTGATGACGGTGGCCTCGCCCGAGCGCACCTGGACCAGGCTTGCCGCCGCGATGGCAAACCCCACCAGCAACAACGCCCAACCCATGCGCCGCCACGGGAATGGCCCCGCCTCTTCCGGCGCTCCGTGGTGATGGTGATGATGCCCATGATGATGGTGGCCGGCATGACCGTGATCGTGGCCGCTGTGGTCATGCGAATCGTGAGTGTGCGACTGGCTCAAGGGGCAACTCCTGGTTGAGCGGTGGTGCGCGCAGGCGTCGGATCAGCCGGCAGCGTAAACGTACGCAGATCGATGGTCGGCGCATTGCTGCTGCCGCCTAAACGGTGGTCGAGTACCAACAATTTGGCCTTGCTCAAACCCAGGCTGAGCTGACTCAGATATTGCTCGAGCACGAATGCCTGGCCAGCGCTGGCATAGGCTCTCTGCTCAGCGCTGAACTTCAGGTCTGCCGCCTGCGCCGTCGAATTGATTTGACGGGCGCTGGCACTGGCCTGATCGCGGGCGAGACTGGCCTGCAGCTGCGCCTGATTACTGGCTTCTGCCGCAGCGCCGCGCTCACGGGAGATCAACGCCTGCGCGCCGATCTGCGCGGCTTGCACGCCGTGATAAGCATTGGCGGCGCCGGCGGGTGGATGAATTGCTTCGACCACGGTGGCGAGAATCTCCACACCGCTGTCGAGTTTCTGCAGATCGCCTTGCACCGCATGGCCGATTTCTTCGCCCAGCCCTACCCGGTCAGCACCGAGCAAACCGTCGAGGGTGCGCGAGGCAAAATCGTGCACCAGAATCCGGCTCGCGGTGCTGCGGATCAACGTCGGCACATCAGCGTTGTTGTAAGTAGCGGCCAAGGCGTCCTGATCTCGCAGGCCGATGCGATAGACGAAGCGCACGTCCATGTTGACGATCTGAAAGCTCTGCTGATCGCCACGGCTGCTGGCGATCACCTGGGATTTGTCATTGACGTGGCTGGCATCCCACAAGCGGTTGGCGGTCATCGGCGCCGGGCCTTCGGCAGGCTCAGCCTGGGTTGGCGCGGGAGCATCGCCGACGCTGGTTGCCAACTCGTGCACCACGCCATTCTCGACGCTCAATACACGGCCCAATGGCCACGGCAGACCGGCGTGCAATCCGGGGCCAAACACTTGCACCGGCTTGCCGAAGCGCTCGTAGATACCGCGCCCTTGCAGTGGGATTTCGTGGATACCGGTCAGTAACCAGCCGACCGCAGCGACCAGCGCCAGCACCGGCGGGAAGGCCCGGCGCATATAGCTGAACGCCCAGATCTGGCGCAGATCGATGCCGAACCGGTTGTGCAGTTCATGCTGCAAGGCGAGCAACGGCTGCGGTGGCCAGCGCAGCATATCGGCAACAAAACTGCGCGCCAGCAGGGTCGGTTCGAGCTGCTCGCGTCGAGGGCTGAACACCGATAGAAATGCGCGCAATAGCAACTCGATCGCGACGAATGCCGGCAAGATCCCGATCAACACCGCAAGCCGTACTGGCCACACCGACGCCTCGCTGGCGAACAGCAGGCACAACGCGCCCAGCACCAGGCTGATGATCGCCACTCGCGCCAGTTGCGCAAGGGACCCGGCTTCCGGCCATTGCGCTGGACTCTCCTGAGCCAGTTGCCGCTCCAGCACCAACAAGCCGAAACCCAACAGCAACATCAGCGCCGCGCCCACCGTGGCCGACAACCCGACCGCAGCGGCAGGCAATGCCAGATTCCACACCTGCCCGACGGCGAGCACCACCAGTACTGACCAGCCGCCCAGCCACAACGTGGCCGCGCCAATCTGACCGAGCAGGTGCAGGCCGCATTGACTCAACCGCTCCAGCAGCCGTTCGTACCAGCCATCCGGCGCTACTGGCTCCAGCTCCTCGGTCAGCGCCACCGATACCGGCGGGTCAATCACCCCTGCACGCCATTGCTTCACCCACCAAGCCGACTGCAAGCCGGCGACCAACACCAGCAAAGCCGCGCCCAAATTCACCAACAAGGCCGGCCAGATCGATTGCGCGGCAAACAGCTCGACAAACAACGCCAGCAGCCACCCTGCCCCGGCCAATCCGCCGAGGCCGATGGCCAGACGACGCAAGCGTCGCCCCTGTGTGGCCGCTTGTTGAAAGCGCGGCAACCCGGTCACTTGCGTGCCATCGACATCCAGATCGACTTGCATATCACCCCAAAGCCATTGATTCACCGGTCTTATCGTTACGATATAACGAAAAGCGTGAAATATTCGTACACAAATTCGCTTATCTAAAGATGGGCAACCTGTCGCTTGCCTGAAGCCTTGACCGAAATGTCCGGAAACGCACATATTACGTTCGTAATTTTATCGACCGACTACTTTTAGCGATCCGCATCCCCAACGAGGAGCAACAGCATGAGCAACTACGATGTGGTCATTCTGGGCGGCGGCCCCGGTGGTTATAACGCAGCGATCCGCGCCGGCCAGCTGGGCCTGAAGGCAGCCTGCGTGGAAGGCCGCGCCACCCTCGGCGGCACCTGCCTGAACGTCGGCTGCATGCCGTCCAAGGCCTTGCTGCATGCTTCGGAGCTGTACGACGCGGCCATGGGTGCGGAATTCGCCAACCTCGGCATCGAGGTCAAACCCACGCTCAACCTCGCGCAAATGATGAAACAGAAAGACGAAAGCGTGAGCGGCCTGACCAAAGGCATCGAGTTTCTGTTTCGCAAGAACAAGGTCGACTGGATCAAGGGCTGGGGTCACATCGACGGCCCGGGCAAAGTCAGCGTGACCGACGATCAAGGCAACAAGACCGAATTGAGCGCCAAGGACATCATCATCGCCACCGGCTCCGAGCCTACGCCCCTGCACGGCGTCGAGATCGACAATCAACGCATCCTCGACTCCACGGGCGCGCTGTCGCTGAGTGAAGTACCCAAGCATCTGGTGGTGATTGGCGCCGGGGTGATCGGCCTGGAGCTGGGTTCGGTCTGGCGCCGCCTCGGCGCCCAGGTGACCGTGGTCGAATACCTCGACCGCATCTGCCCGGGTGTTGATGGCGAGGCCGGCAAAACCCTGCAGCGTGCGCTGAGCAAGCAAGGCATCAGCTTCAAGCTAAGTTCCAAAGTTACCAGCGCCACGACTTCGGCCAATGGCGTGCAGCTCAGCGTCGAACCCGCCGCCGGTGGCAGCGCCGAGTTACTGGAAGCCGACTACGTGCTGGTCGCGATCGGCCGGCGCCCGTACACCAAAGGCCTGGGCCTGGAGAACGTCGGCCTGAGCACCGACAAACGCGGCATGCTCGCCAACCGACAGCACCGCACCGAGGCGGCGGGCGTGTGGGTAATCGGTGACGTGACATCCGGCCCGATGCTCGCGCACAAGGCCGAAGACGAAGCGATGGCCTGCGTGGAACAGATCGTCGGCAAGGCCGGCGAGGTCAACTACGAGCTGATCCCCAACGTCATCTACACTCGGCCGGAGCTGGCCAGCGTCGGCAAGACCGAAGAGCAGCTCAAGGCTGAAGGGCGCGCTTACAAGGTCGGCAAGTTTCCGTTCACCGCCAACAGCCGGGCCAAGATCAACCATGAGACCGAAGGCTTCGCCAAAGTCCTCGCCGACGAACGCACGGACGAGATCCTCGGCGTGCACCTGGTCGGACCGAGCGTCAGTGAAATGATCGGTGAATACTGCGTGGCCATGGAGTTCAGTGCGTCTGCCGAAGATATCGCGCTGACTTGCCATCCGCACCCGACCCGCTCCGAGGCGCTGCGTCAGGCGGCGATGAATGTCGAGGGGATGGCGACGCAGATGTAGATGGTCACCCGAACCCTGTGGGAGCTGGCTTGCCAGCGATGGCGTCAGTCCTTTAACCGTTGCGGTCGCTGACACACCGCTATCGCTGGCAAGCCAGCTCCCACAGTTGACCGTGTTCCTGCTGGAGGATTGCGGTCGAATGTGGGAGCAACCCGCTCTACAGCGGAAGATGCCCCAACGGCAACGCCCCCGGCGTCTTCACCGTGTGAATCGCAAAGTTGCTGCGAATGTCACTCACCCCCGGCAGCTTCAGCAGGCAGCCGCTGAGAAAGCGGTCGTATGCGCGCAGGTCCGGCACCACCACCTGCAACAGAAAGTCCGATTCGCCCGACACCAGAAACGCCGAGATCACCTCCGGCAGGGCGGTGACTGCCGCGTAAAAGGCTTCGGCCTGCTCATCGTTGTGGCGCTCGACCTTGACCCCGACAAACACCGTCAGCCCCAGTCCCACTTCATCGCGATCGAGGTTGGCCTGGTAGCCACGAATCACCCCGGCCTCCTCCAGCATCCGCACCCGGCGCAAGCAAGGTGACGCCGACAGGCCGATCTCGTCCGCCAGCTCGACATTGCTCAGCCGTCCGTTGCGCTGCAAGGCAGCGAGAATCTTGCGATCAAAAGCGTCGAGTTTCATCTTTGGCAGATCCTGCTGGTCAAGGCACAAAAAGAAAGCAGGTTATGCCAATCCCAAGGGTTTTTGAAGCTGACTTCGCAAGCACCTGCCCCGCCCTTGCGCCATAGACTTTGCTCACCGAATCGATAACGAAAGGGCTGCGACATGACGAGTTTCTGGCTGTTTTTTCTGGCATTGGCGGTGGTCTTCCTGTTGCCCGGCCCGGACATGATTCTGTTGCTGCAAACCGGTGCCCGCCAGGGTCGCGGTGCGGCGCTGGCAACCGCCGTTGGCCTGGCGATCGCCCGGGGCTGTCACGTGGCATTGGCGGCATTGGGTCTGGCGGCGCTGTTCAAGGCGGCGCCGTGGACGTTTGATCTGGTGCGCCTGGCCGGTGCGGCGTACCTGCTGTGGATCGGCATTCAATGCCTGCGCAGCAGCCTGCTGCCGAACCTGAATACGGCTGCCGTAACTGACACCCAAGGACAATGGCGCGAGGCGATTCGCCGTGGCCTGCTGACCAATCTGCTCAATCCCAAGGCCTTGCTGTTCTGCTCGGTGCTGTTGCCACAATTCATCGTCAATGACGGCACAGCAGTGCTGACCCAGTTTGCCATCCTCGGCGGGTTGCTGGTGGGCATCGGGCTGCTGTTCGACAGTGCCTATGCCCTGACCGGCGCGGCGCTGGGCCGTTGGCTGCAACACAGTCCAACCGCCCAACGCGTTCAGCAATGGCTGTTCGGCAGCCTGCTGATCGGCTTCGCCGTACGCCTGACGTTTATCCAGCAGGCCTAGGGTTTGCGGGACTTGCGCCGACGACTGAACAACACCAGCACGCCAGCACTGATTAACAGCAGGACACCGACCACCGGCCACTTGTACGGACGCAACGAATTGCGCACAGCGTCGGTCACTTGGGTGACGTAACGCTTGTCGGCGTTTTCGAAATCCGGATAGGGGCACTGATTACCGAAGTCCACCGCCCACGGCACGTACGGGCCTTCATTGACGTAGCGTCGATACAGCGCGCTCTGCTCTTCCAGGCTGCTGTTGAAACCCGCAGCGTTACACAACACCGCCGCAAACGCCTGACTGGTGTGCGGCAAATTATCCGCGGCCCGGCTGGCCAGCGCGGTGGCGACAAAACGGTAGTGATAACGCTCATCCGGCTGCGCTTCACTGGCCTTCTGGCGCTGGACTTCAGCCTCGGCCACCAGCGGCCCGACTTTCAGCTCGGTGTTTTCCAGGCTGTAGTTGCCGCCAAACGTGGCGTAGTCCGGCGCCATCTCGTAGCCGAGAATGTCCATGCCCCATTCACGCGCGGTCCACGCCGCGTTGTACAAGGCACTGGCGCGTTTGGTCGGCCACCACGCAGCGTCAGCCTTCATCCTTTGCTCGCCGTACAGACGGGCCTTGTGCTGCAGATCGGGATTGTCGAAATAGCCGACCGCTTCCTCGTAATGCCCTTCACGCAGCAAGCGTCGCCCCAGCAGATTGCGCAGGCTGGCGGCGACCGGCAGCGGCACGTAGTTGTCGCGCTGCTGCTGGGTCAGCGCTGGGGGCGCCGGCACGTTGTCATCGACATAGCGTTTGAGCTCATCGACCGTCAGCACGCGCTCGGCCACTGTCGCTGCGTCGAACCAATAGATGCTGTTGCTGCGATACAGCTGCACGAACGCTTGCAGGTATTCGCCACGTTGCAGCGCCAGAATCGCACTTTCGCCCTCGACCCGGCATTTCGGCTGGACGGTTTCGAAGTCCCAGTCAGGGGTGCGCCGGTAGCCCCAATCTTCGCTCTGCGGGAACGCCTGCGCGGCTTTGGCATAGGCGGCAGCTGCGGCATTTTTATCGCCGTCACGCACCGCCAGTTTGGCCCGCAGCCACCACGCCAGTCCGCCGTCACCGGCGTTTTCAAGGAAGGCCTTGGCGCTGGCGTAATCACCCTGTTGATAATTCATCGCTGCCAGTCGATCGGCGTTTTCCAGGTTGCCACGGGTGCTGTTCTGCAGCAGCTTGATCAGTTTCTTCTCGTTCGGCGGTTGTTCGTCGAATGACCAACCCATGCGGCTGATCAACGAAGCGGTAACCAGTTGCTGCACGGCTTTGCGCTCCAGCAACTTGGCCAGTTGCGGCTCGGGCAGTTCGGCCAGCTCATTCATCAGTTGTTTCAGCGAGGTGTAACCCACGGCCGAACCGTGCAGGTTCTGCGCTTCATACAGTTCGATGGCGCCGTTCCAGTCGCCGGCGTTGCGCAGCACCCGCGCCTCTTCACCGAGGCTGGCCACACCGAGTTCCAGCGGATCACTGAAGCCATCGATGCTCAGTTGTCGAGCCTGACGGAAGGCCCCACGTGCGTCCTCCAGCACTTCGATGACATCGCCCGCCTCGGCACTCATGGCAAACCAGGCACGGCCCAGGGAATACGCCGCCCAGGTGCTGCGCAGCGGGCGCTGATCGGCCGGCAGTGCCAGCACTTTGTTGAAGTATTCGATCGCCAGCGGATGATCGCCAGTGGCAAACGCCACCGCGCCGGCCACGTACAAACGGATTTCCGCTGGCAGGCTGGCGCCCTGCGCCTCGACCTGACGCGCATCGCTCAGGCCACGCAGTTGCTTGACCAGCGCCTGTTGTTCGGCGCTCAGACCGACCTGCTCGGCTTTTTCGCGCACCGCAGCAGGCTCGCTTGCGTCGCCGTACATGTCGTCGGGATTGTGCGTCGCAGCGGTGACGTTCTTCAGCCCGGCAATGGTCTTGCCGAGGCGGCTGATCTCGAAGTTGAAGTTGCCCTCCGGCAAATCGGCCAGGGTTTGCCCGCGATTGTCGAGCAGGCGCATCGGGAAGTCCGGGCCGCAGGCCAACGCCGAACCCAGCGGCAGGCTGAGGCTCAGGCAGAGCAGATGGCGGGGCCAGTTACGGGTCAACATGCGAACCTCCTTGATCAATAAATGCACAGCGCGCCCAACCGATGGCGCGTTGTCCACCCGCCGGCAAACGACCGTCGCGCAGGCGGGTGAAGGTAAGCAGATCCGCGCTCTGTTGCAACGAGTAACCGGCGAGCGCATCGGCGCCTTCGCAAGCGCTGGCCTTGACGATGATCCGTGCGGGCCAGGCACTGTCGAGGTTTCCGACATTGCGCAGGGCGATGTCCTGCAGGCCATCGTGGTCGCTGAACGCCAGACCGAGTTGGCTGCTCAACGCATCGCCGCGGGCCACGGCGCGCAACGTGGTCAGGCTCCAGGCCCGACGATCATTGGCCAGCGGCAGGCGAAACCAGATCAGCCCGGCCAGATGTTCCGGCGGGTCCTCGCGCAGCGCTTTTGCAAGTCGGCTCAGTTGCAACGGATCGGCGAGCAGTTCCCGGCGTTGCCCTTCACGCTCGATCGGTACTTCGCTTTCCACCACCGGGGCACCGTCGGCATCCGGCAGCAGCGCCACGCCATAGGCCGGCAGCGCCAGATAGAACGATTTGCTGCTGATTTTGCCCCAGGCGCTGGCCCAGCGCCGAGCCTGCTCGGGGTCGAACAAGCCGCGTCGCGGATCGCTGACGGCGTGCACCTGCAGCACGCTGTTGTCGACTGTGGCCAACAACGCCGGCAGCTGTGAACTGCCGAGCCACGCCGGCAGCGCGGTGATGCTCAGCGGCAACGATGCGGGCAACGCGGAACGCAGATGTGTGAGGAACTCGATGTATTCCGGCAGACGCGCATTACCCGCGTCATGATCGATCTCGACGCCACTCAGGGTCAGTCCCTGCGCCTGCCAGTCGGCGACAACCTGAAGAATCTGCGCCGTGATCTGCGACTGATCCAGACTTTTGAGCTGACCGTCGAGACGAATCACCGCCATCAGAGGCCGGCCATCGTGCTTGAGCAACGGCGCATCGATCCGCGCCCGATGCCAGCCGTCACTGGGGAATGCCTGCAAGGCCAGCACGCGCAGGGTCGAAAAGTCGCTGCGGCTGTCTTTCAGCGCGAGCTCATGGGTGGACGTCCATTGCCGTTGCCAGACGTAGAGTTGCTGATCGAGTGGCGCTGCGTCCTGTCGTTCACAAGCGCAGAGCAACAACACCGCCAGCATGGCCGACAACCCGACGATAACGCGCATACCTTGCAGATCCCTGAGACATCAGGCTGCAAGGGTACACAAAAGCACTCAAGGCTTGCGGGCAATGATCACCTGACTCTTCGCCACCACCGCGTCCAGCGCCTGCTTGATCTGTGCACCACGGGGCGAATCGAGCACCGCTTGCCAGGTATTGGCCCAATGCTCGAGCAACGGGTGATCGGGGTTACTGAATTCGACCTTGGCTTCCCAGAACAACAGCATCCACATCGACCAGTAAAAGCCGTACTGACTGTGGCTGATGATCTCCAGCCCGGCGTCACTGACCATCGCCTTGAACTGCTCTTCACTGATGATGCGAATGTGGTTGGGTTTCTGGAAATAATCCGGCGAGGCAATGTCTTTCTGCAAATCTTCCGAGCTGGGATGCGGCACGCTCAGCAGGTACAGCGCTCCCGGCTTGCCGACCCGTACCAGTTCGGCGAGAAATTGCGCCGGATCGTCGACATGCTCGATGACTTCGGTGGAAACCACGCGGGTGGCGGTGGCATCGGCAATCGGCAGCGGGTTGCAGTCGGTCACGTGGCATTCGACGCTGCGTGCCGGGGTATCGCTCAGACGCTGGCGGGTGGCCTCGACTTTGGCCGCGTCGATGTCGGCAATGATGATCTTCGCCCCGCGCATGCCGCAGAAATGCACATTACCGCCGTCGCCACAGCCGACATCGAGCAACGTGTCATCGGCGCTCACCCGAAAGCCTGTGAACAGCTCGTCGGTCTCCTGATTGAACCAGCCACTGAGCTTTGCGTCGTACAGGCCGAGCATGTACGGATCAACCTTGTCGGCGGCAGATGGCACAGCAACCGGTGCGGGAGACGTTGCCGTGAGTTTCTTCAAAAGGCTCAGCATGAGGTAGCTCCAGAGGATGGGACGGCGGTTCGCGACGTACCGAGGCGGCGCACCAGCGCGGCGCCGCGATTGCGCATCGGCATTTCGATGAATCGGTAATTCAATTCGCTGAGCAGCGCGATCAGACCGCCGGCGATCAGCACCGTGAGAATCGGGTGCCCGGCCGGACTGGGCAGCCCCGCGTCCTGCAAGCGGAAGATCAATTCACGGATCAGCAGATAGGCCGGAATATGGATCAGGTAGATGCCGTAGGAACGGCTGCCGATCCACGCCATCAGCCGTTGCAACCTTCCGCGCGGCAGCAGGTAATCGCGGTTGTACGAGGCAATCCACACCAGCAGCGCGCTGAGCATGGCGATCGAGCCGATGCGGTAAGAGGCGAACGTGAAGCGGTCGGTGGCCATGTAACTCAGCAGCAACGCCAGCACAGTCAGTACCGAAACTCCGGCCCACGGCCGCCGCAGGAACCTCGGTTCCCAACGGGAATACCCCGGCTGCGCGCTCCACATCGCCAGTAATACGCCGAGGGCCAGGGCATCGGTGCGCACCACCATCAGCAAGGGCGTGCGCAACGTGAACAGTTGCACCGCGACCAGCGCCAGCAATACCCAGCCCAGATGTCGGCGACACACGACAATCAGCAGCGGGAACAGCAAGTAGAACTGCTCCTCCAGTGCCAGGCTCCAGTAGACGAAACTGCTGCCGTATTCGTACTGAAAGAAACTGTCGGCAAAACGGAAATTGGCGTACTGCAACACCCCAGCCAGCGTTGCCTGCAGATTGGCGTGCAGCGTGCCGAACGCACCTGAGCGATTGAGCAAGACACAGGCCAGCAACATCAGCGCCAGCCACAGCCAGGCCGAGGGCAACAAACGAAAAGCCCGGCGCAGCCAGAAATTGCGTGTCTGCTCCCAGCACTGTCGACGGCTCGTGCAGCCTTGCAGCACGGGGATCAGGCTGCGGGCGATGACAAATCCGGAGATCGCAAAAAACAGGTCAACGCCCCACCAGGACTGCGCCCAATGGTGGACTGTTTGCAGCAGCGGCACGGTGTCGGTGAACAGGCTGCCCTGCAGGTGATGAAACAGCACACCGAGCACCGCGATCGCGCGCAGTACCTCGATGTCCATGATCCGTTTGCTGTTCATGCCCCGCGCATCTCGGGGTCTGCGGCAACCCGGCGTCCGAACAACTGCCCCAGAAACACCTGCAACCGCTGCTCGGCCACTGCCTGACTGCAGAAATCCTGCAGGCTGCTCACCGCCTGAGCGGCCATCTGTGCATAACGTTGCGGATCTTCTTTGGCGACCACATAGCTGGCGCGATAGGCCGTGCACAACGACGTCCAGTTAGTCACATAACGCAGGGTGCGGAAGGCCTTGCGCGGGTCATGCGGCCAGGCCGTGAGCTCGTCGGTGGAGTCGATCAGAAAGGCGTTGTCGGCACTCAGGTAATCGATCATTGCCGTCGTACGCGGCGCCACCGCCGGTTTGCCGCAGGACATGAATTCCATCAACGGCAGGCACTGGCCCTCGCCATAGGACGTGTTGACCACATAGCGGGTCGCCTGCACCAGACGCTCATAATCGGCGTCCGCGAGGTAGCCGTAGATCAGCACGATCCGGCAGCGGTAGGACTGATTCTTGTACAGGTGGTGGAGGATGTCGCTCAGCGCTTCTTCGGCATCGTGGTGCGTCAGTTTCAGCACGAGCGTTGCGTCCTCGACCTCGCGGAACGTCACGCAGAATGCACTGAGCATGTCCTCCCAGTTCTTGCGCCCATCGCCGGGATTGAACACTGAGGTGTAGACCACGCCGTCGAGCAGCAACTCCTGCTCCCTGACCGGCGCATGAAAATCGAGTCCCTTGCCCGTGCGCAAAGGCCGGGGGGCGAATGCGTTCAAGTCAAGTTTGCGACTGTCGGCCACCAATCCCTTGATCTTCAACCGTACCGGTCCATTCGGTGGCTGGCCCTGCAACGGCGCACCGCGGGCGGCAAAGCGATCCCATACCGGCGCAGGCACCGCGACGATCGGGTAATCGCTGTCCATTGCCTCGCGCACCGCGTTAACGGTGTAGCTGGAATGGGTGATCGCCGCTCCGCAAGCCTGCAGCACCGTGCGCCAGTCGTTGCGCGGCTCACCGGCAAACGGCTCATTGGGGATGGTGCTGAACTCCCACGCAAACACCGGCAAAGTCGGACACATCAGGTGTACCGGCGTGCGATGGGGCGGCGAGAACGACAGGAAGACGCACGGCTCGCCACTGGCGCGGCATTCCTCGTAAAGCGCGTCGACTTCGGTCAGCGGATCGGCCACTTCCACCACGCGTCCGAGACGCTCGAGTACCGGGCGATATTCCTTGAGCACGAAGTAATAGCTGTACTCCGAGCGCCCCAGATTCTGTGCAATGGTGTGCTGGTTGGTTTCCGAATGAATGATGATCAGCATGAGGCGTTTTCCGTCACTGACGCAGCATTGGCGGGATGCGGTGCAAGCCCGAAAAATTCCGCCATGCGCGTTTGCACGGGGGCAAAAGCGCAGTAGTCATGCATGCGCTCGACCGCTGCCGCCGACATCTGCCGGTACCGCTCCGGCTGGTCTTTGGCCATGCGGTAGCTGTCCTCGTAGGCTTGTTTCAGCGAAGCCCAATCCGGGCGGTGGCGCAGGGTGCGGTAAATCAGCCGCGAGTCCTGCGGCCAGATGGCGGGTTCTTCGCTGGACTTGATCACGAAGGCGACGCTGTCATCGATGTAGTCTTCCATGGCCGTGTGGTCCGGGGCGATTACCGGTTTGCCACTGGACATGAACTCCATCAACGGCAGACACAGGCCCTCACAGCGCGAGGCGTTGACGTAGTAACTGGCAGCGGCGTAAAGCCGGGTGTACTGGGCGTCATCCAGATAACCGTGCAACACCACCACCCTGCAGGCAAAGGGTGAGAGCTGCGCCAACAGGGTCATTAATTCGCTGTAGTAAGAGGCCAGATTGTTCTGGGTAATTTTCAACACCAACGTGGCATCGGCCGTTTCCCGAAATGCCCAGCAAAACGCGGTGATCAGTTGATGCCAGTTCTTGCGGCCATCTTTGGGGTTGAATACGGTGACATAGACCACACCGTCGACCGTGGTGTCGACCACCGACGTGGTGTCCGGCAGATCCAGCGGCGGCGGTTCGACCACTGCCACCGCCTGTGGACCGGCGATACTCGGCAGCTGTCGCTCCAGCCAGGCATGCGCCCTGCGTGAGAAAAGATCACGCAGTCCCTCCCAATACCAGTGATGCAGAAACTTCACCCGCGGCTGTTGCTGTTCGCGGCCTGCATCCAGACGCCACTGGCGCAGGTAGTGCCGGGCGATGACCAGGCGCCGTTTGACGGTCAGCGGAGGAGGTCGCTGTGCCTCGATCGCGGCCAGTTGCTCGGCGGTCAGTGGTTTGGGCAGCAGGTCATCGGCTGAGAGCGCCAGCGTACGGCTGTCGAAAATGCAGCCCTTGATCGCCAGCGGCGTGCCTGGATTGACCGGCGCCGGAACTTGCTGCTGACGAATCGCCGCAAAGTTCTCCCACAACGGTGTCGGCAAAACCAGTACCGGAAAGTCCTCGCCCAGCGCCCGGCGAATCGCCCGGGCAGTATGGCTGGACAGAGTAATCACCCGCCCTTGTCGGGCCAGCATCTGCGTCCAGTCGTGGCGCGGATCGTTGTCCCAGATCTCGTCCGGGATCGAATCGAACTCCCAGGCAACCACACACAGGGTCGGACACTCAAGATCGGTCGGCGTATTTTGCGGCGGGGTGAAAGAGAGAAACAGCATGTCTTCGCCCGCCTCGCGCAATTGGCGAAAGAGCGGATCAACCTCGGTGATGGCGGACACCACATGCACCCGCCCAAGGCTTTCCAGCACTGGGCGATAAGCCTTGAGCACGAAGTAGTAACTGTATTCGGGACGCCCGAGACTCTGGCTGATGGAACGGTCGTTGACGTCCGAGTAAAGAATGAAGTTCATGGCATCCCACGATGAAGCCGCCATCCCGGCTGCTTCAATCCATGACGGCGAAGCGCTGAATCGTGGTCGGCATGCCGACACTCGTCCTGCATCTTCCAGCCCGTCTTTGTTCTTGTTTTTAGTGGTCGGTCTGACTGGGGCTGAACAACCCCTGTTGAACGCGACGAGGGGCATTCTAAACACATCCGTCGCGGATTCGTGAACCGCCCGGCGAGAATAAATCCGTCTACTCTGACGAGAACTGACCAGTCACGGTTTGCACTGTTGAAATTGCCAAGCATTTGGCACAGATTGGTAACAAACAACTACAACAACGACTTCGCCTGTCGTCCTGTCGGCCTTTTTCATGCGGCCTGACAGACTTCCCCTCAAAGCCTGTGGGAAAGTGGCGAATGTTAAAGACCAAGGGGTCGCTGTTTGAAAAAGCGTCTGTTCGTCACGGGCCTCAGTGGGTTCGTGGGACAACATATCCAGTCGCGTCTGTCCCAGTCTGACTCGACGTGGGAACTGCTGCCTGCCATCGCACCCTACGATCTCACGTCAGCGGCGAGCCTCGTCGACCTGTGGCCACAATTGCCCGACGCGGTGATTCACCTCGCTGGTCAGACCTTCGTTCCTGAAGCCTTCCGTGACCCGGCCCGCACGCTCGAGATCAATCTGCTGGGTACCCTCAATCTGTTGCAGGCCCTCAAGGCCCGCGGATTTCGGGGGACCTTCCTGTATGTCAGCTCTGGCGACGTCTATGGGCAAGTCGACGAGAGCGCCCTGCCCATCACCGAACTGCAACCGCCCTGCCCGCGCAACCCCTATGCGGTGAGCAAGCTCTCGGCCGAGTTTCTCAGCCTGCAATGGGGCCTGAGTGAGGGCTGGCCGGTGCTGGTGGCGCGGCCGTTCAACCATATCGGCGCCGGACAGAAAGACAGCTTCGTCATCGCCAGCGCCGCACGCCAGATCAACCGCATCAAGCAAGGCTTGCAGGCAGCACGACTGGAAGTCGGCGACATTGACGTCACGCGCGACTTCCTCGATGTCGGCGATGTGATCGCGGCTTATTTCGCCCTTCTGGAAAAAGGCACACCCGGGCAGGTCTACAACATCTGCTCGGGCCGCGAACAAAGCATCCGCAGTCTGATCGAGCAGTTGGGCGATCTGGCGCAGGTCGAAGTGCAACTGGTGCAGGATCCGGCACGCATGCGGCGCGCCGATCAGCGTCGCGTTTGCGGCAGTCACGCAAAGCTGGTCCAGACCACGGGCTGGGCACCGGCAATCACCACACAACAATCCCTGCGGGCGATCCTGTCCGACTGGGAGCAGCGAGTAAAACAACAATGAAAAGTGCACTGATCACGGGGATCACCGGCCAGGACGGCGCATATCTGGCCAGGTTGCTGCTCGACAAGGGTTACAAGGTTCACGGCCTGGTAGCACGCCGTAGCAGCGATTCGCGCTGGCGCTTGCGCGAGATGGGCGTCGAAGGCGACATCGTCTACCTGGACGGTGACATGGCCGATGCCTGCTCGGTACAACGTGCAGTCATTCAGTCGGCGCCGGACGAGGTCTACAACCTCGCTGCACAAAGCTTCGTTGCCGCTTCCTGGAATCAGCCGGTGACCACCGGCATCGTCGATGGCCTGGGCGTCACCCACTTGCTCGAAGCGATCCGCCAGTTCAGCCCGCACACACGTTTCTATCAGGCCTCCACCAGCGAAATGTTCGGTCTGATCCAGGCCGAACAACAGGACGAGAACACCCCGTTCTATCCGCGCAGCCCCTACGGCGTGGCCAAACTCTACGGTCACTGGATCACCGTCAACTACCGTGAAAGTTTCGACCTGCACGCCAGCAGCGGCATCCTCTTCAACCACGAGTCGCCGCTGCGCGGCATCGAGTTCGTCACCCGCAAGGTCACCGACGCCGCCGCCCGCATCAAACAGGGCAAGCAGCAGGAACTGGCCCTGGGCAACATCGACGCCAAGCGCGACTGGGGCTTTGCCGGCGACTACGTCGAAGCCATGTGGCTGATGCTGCAACAGGACAAGCCTGACGATTTCGTGGTCGCCACTGGCGTCACCACCACCGTGCGCGAGATGTGCCGCATCGCCTTCGATCACGTCGGCCTGAACTACCGCGACTACGTGAAGATCGATCCGGCGTTCTTCCGCCCGGCCGAAGTCGAAGTGCTGCTCGGCAACCCGGCCAAGGCGCAGCGTGTGCTGGGCTGGAAACCGAAAACCGATCTGGACACCTTGATCCGCATGATGATGGATGCGGACATGAAACGCGTCGCCAAGGAGTAGGTCATGCTGATCCCCGTGATTCTGTCCGGCGGTGCCGGTACTCGTTTGTGGCCGGTGTCCCGCGAGGGCCATCCCAAGCCGTTCATGACCCTGCCCGACGGCCAGTCGCTGCTCGGCAAGACCTACCAGCGGGCGGCAGCACTGCTCGACGGCTGGGGCGACATCGTCACGGTGACCAACCGCGAGTACTACTTCCAGAGCAAGGATCACTATTGCGCCGCCCATGTGTCGCGCCATCGCGGGCACTTCCTGCTGGAGCCGACCGGGCGCAACACCGCCCCGGCGATTGCCGCTGCGGCCCTGTCGCTGCAGGCGCTGCACGGCGACGATGCAATCATGGTGGTTATGCCCGCCGACCATTTGATCGTTAATCAGGAAGCGCTCAAGAGCGCCGTCGAACACGCGGTCAACCTGGCGAAGGACGGTTATCTGGTGACCTTCGGTGTTGTGCCGACCGCCCCGGAAACCGGCTTCGGCTACATCGAAACCGGCGCACCGCTGGACGCCAAAGGCGCAGCGAAAGTGCAGCGTTTCGTGGAAAAGCCCGACCTGCAAACCGCCACCCATTACCTGGAAAGCGGCAACTTCCTGTGGAACTCGGGTATGTTCTGCTTCACCACCGCGACACTGATCAACGAGCTGCAACTGCACGCGCCAGAGCTGCTGGAACAGACCCGCGCCTGCATGCAGGCCAGCGCCCCGGTGGAAACCATCGGCTGCCTGCAACAGGAACTGTCACCGGCACTGTTTGCTGAAATCACCGACATCTCCATCGATTACGCCTTGATGGAGCGCTCGGAGAAAGTCGTGGTGGTGCCCGCCGGTTTCGACTGGAGCGACATCGGTTCGTGGGGTGCCGTGGCAGCGCTGGTACCGGCCGATGCCGACAACAATCGCGCCAGCGGCGAAGCGGTGTTCATCGACAGTCACAACAACTTCGTGCAGAGCGAAGGCCGGCTGGTGGCTGCCGTGGGTGTGGATAACCTGATCATCGTCGACACCGCCGACGCGGTGCTGGTGGCCCATGCCGATCGCGCCCAGGATGTGCGGCGCGTCGCCAAGCAGCTCAAGGAAAAATCCCACGAAGCCTATCGCCTGCATCGCACGGTCAGTCGTCCGTGGGGCACCTACACCGTGCTCGAAGAAGGCCCGCGTTTCAAGATCAAGCGCATCGTGGTCAAGCCCGGCGGCAAGCTGTCGCTGCAAATGCACCATCACCGCAACGAACACTGGGTGGTGGTCGAAGGCATGGCCAAGGTCACCAACAACGGTACCGGCACTCACCTGGTGGCCAAGAACGAATCGACGTTCATTGCCGCCGGCCATCGCCATCGCCTGGAAAACCCCGGCGTGATCGACCTGGTGATCATCGAAGTGCAAAGCGGCGAATACCTGGGTGAAGACGATATCGTGCGCTTCGAAGACCAATACGGCAGGACGGTTTGATGCTGCTTTCCCTGTACCGCTCGCTTTACAGCTATCGAGGATTCATCCTCGGCAGCGTACAGCGAGAGTTTCAAGCGCGTTATCGCAATTCGCTGCTCGGTGCCTTGTGGCCCGTGTTCAATCCACTGTCGATGATCATCGTCTACACCGTGATCTTTTCTCACATCATGCGCGCCCGCCTGCCGGGCGTGGATGACAGCATGGCCTACAGTGTCTATCTCTGCGCCGGGCTGCTCGCCTGGGGAATGTTTTCGGAAATCACCCTGCGCAGCCAGACCATGTTTCTGGATAACGCCAACCTGCTGAAGAAAATCAGCTTCCCCCGCATCTGCCTGCCGGTGATCGTGCTGTGCAACGCGGCGATCAATTTCGCCATCATCATCGGTCTGTTCCTTGGATTTCTATTGATCAGCGGGCGTTGGCCCGGTATGGCGCTCTTGGCGCTGATTCCCCTGATTGCACTGCAGATGCTGTTCTGCGCTGGTCTGGGCATGATCCTCGGCGTGTTGAATGTATTCTTTCGCGATGTCGGCCAGCTCTTCGCCATCTGCCTGCAGTTCTGGTTCTGGCTGACGCCGATCGTGTATCCGATCACCATCCTCCCGGAGTGGGTCCAGCGGCTGCTGCAACTCAACCCGATGACCAGCCTGATCGGCAGCTATCAGAACCTGTTCCTGTATGGGCAATGGCCGGTCTGGAACTCGCTTTTACCGGTGTTCATCGTCGCGGTGGTGATGTGTCTGATCGCCCTGCGGTTGTTCCGCCAGCGCGTCGGTGAAATGGTGGATGAACTCTGATGGGACTTATACGCGTAACGGGCCTGGGCAAGGCTTATAAACAGTATCCGACACGCTGGAGCCGTCTGGCGGAATGGCTGATCCCGTTTTCCCCGGTGCGCCACCGCGAGCATTGGGTGCTGCAGGATGTCGCTTTCGAGATTGCCCCCGGCGAGGCCGTGGGTATCGTCGGCGCCAACGGTGCGGGCAAAAGCACTTTGCTGAAGATGATCACCGGTACCACTCAACCCACCTGCGGCAAAATCGAGATTGAAGGGCGCGTAGCGGCATTGCTGGAGCTGGGCATGGGTTTTCACCCGGACTTTACCGGGCGCCAGAACGCGATCATGGCCGGACAATTGCTGGGCCTGCAGGTTGGCGAAATCGAAGCGCTGATGCCTGACATCGAACACTTCGCAGAAATCGGCGAAGCCATCGACCACCCCGTGCGCACCTACTCCAGCGGCATGCAGATGCGCCTGGCCTTCAGCGTCGCCACCGCGCGGCGTCCGGACATTCTGATCGTCGACGAGGCCCTGTCAGTGGGCGACGCCTACTTTCAGCACAAGAGCTTCGAACGCATTCGCAGCTTCCGCAAGGCCGGCACGACCCTGCTGATCGTCTCCCACGACCGCTCGGCCATCCAGTCGATCTGCGATTCGGCGATCCTGCTCAAGGACGGCCACATGGCCATGTACGACAAACCGGAAGTGGTGCTCGACTATTACAACGCCTTGATGGCCGAGCGCGAAGGGCAGATCGTGCGCCAGGAAATGCTCGCCGGCGGCGAAGTGCAGACCGTGTCCGGCACCGGCGAGGCAGGCATTCTGAGTGTGCGCCTGCTGGACGAACACGATCGCGCCATCGACGCTGCCGAGGTCGGCCAGCCAGTGGTACTGGAAGTGCAGGTCGAAGTTCGGCGCGACATTGAACGGCTGGTGCTCGGCTTCATCCTCAAGGATCGTCTGGGCCAGATGATGTATGGCATCAACACCCATCGCCTGAACAAGGCCCTGACCGATCTGCGCGCCGGCGAACGCTTCACTTACCGCTTCGCCTTCGTCATGGGGCTGGGCAAGGGCAACTATTCGGTATCGTTGAGCCTGTCGCGCCTGGACTCGCATCTGGACCGCAACTTCGAATGGCGCGATTACGGTCTGGTGTTTCACGTGATCAACAACCGCCAGGAAGATTTCGTCGGCTGTTCCTGGCTCAATGCCAAGACGACGATCACCCCTCACACCGAGGCAGCGCTGACCGAGCGTGCGCCATGACCCGCCTGTTGGTCGAGTGCACCCACGTCTTCAAACACCCGAAGATCAACTCCGGTATTCAACGCGTGGTGCGCAACGTCATCAAGCAATTGCCGGAGCGGGTGGGTGATGTCGAGTGCCTGCCGGTCATTTCGCTGAGGGGCCGGCTCTATCGGGTCACGCGCCTGGCCCCGCTGGACGCGCCGCTGTTAAACGCCATTGCGACATTCGGCGAACGACTGGAACGCCTTGCGCACCGTTTCTGGCAATGGCATCAGCGCCTCGACAGCCGCCTGCAGGCAAAAACCCCACGACGCCTGTTGTACGTCGGCTATCGGCTGAGCGCTTTCGTGGCATTTGGCGTACCCCTGCGGCTGATCGAGCGGATCAACCGCCAGCAACTGCCAAAACGCTGTGCCCCCTTGCAGCATCAGCCCGGAGACCAACTGGTGCTGCTGGATTCGTCCTGGCACTCGGACTTTTTCTCCCACGCCGAACAGCTCAAGCGCGAGGGTGTCGGTATCGTCGCGGTCATCTACGACTTGATACCGCTGACCCACCCGCAGTTCTACGACACGCGGCTGGTGCAGGTCTTCAGTGAATGGTTCGACTGGATCACCCGCACGGCCGACGGCTACCTGGCCATTTCCGCCACGGTACGCGATCAGGTGCGCGCCGAACTGCAGCAACGGATCGGCACGGTACAGGCCGAAAAACGCTGGTTCGATTATTTCCACCTCGGTTCCGAACTGGATCTGCACAGTGCCGGGGAAACCGTCGAACCGCGCCTGCAACAGCTGTTCAATACACCGGTGCCGCTGTTCCTGATGGTCAGTACCATTGAGCCGCGCAAGAACCACGCATACCTGCTCGATGCCTTCGAACGGGCCTGGACCGCCGGCTCCCCGGCGCGTCTGTGCATCGCCGGGCGCATCGGTTGGAAGTGCGACGCCCTGCTAGCCCGGGTGCGCAGTCATCCCGAACTGAATCGCCGCCTGTTCATGTTCAACGACTTGAGCGACACCAGCCTCGAACATGCCTACGCCCACGCCAGTGCGCTGGTATTCCCTTCGTTTGTCGAAGGCTTTGGCCTGCCGCTGGTGGAAGCCATGCAGCGTGGCTTGCCGGCGATGGGCAGCGACATTGCGGTGTTCCGGGAAATCGGCGGCGAATTCATGGCGTATTTCGATTTGCAGGATCCGCAAAGCCTCGCTGACTTGATCATGCGATTCCTGCAGAGTGGCCAATTCCCCGCTGCTCGCGATGTGGCGGACTGGCGCTGGATCGACTGGCACGAGGCGAGTGCGCAACTTGCCGAGCGCACCGTACGCAATGCAGTGCAAGCGCCATTGGCGCCAGCGAGGCCGCATGCGCATTGCCCTTAATGCCCGGATCCTGCAGGCACCGCGCACCGGCATCGGCCATTACGTCGCCGAGTTGGTGAATGCGTTGCGCAGCGATACCGATATCGAAATTGAGTTGTTCCACGGCTGGGGCTGGAGTTCGGCCTTGCCGGAGGCGGCGATGCCCGGTTATTCGCGCCTGACGCCACTGCTGCGGCAGATCCCCGGGGCTTATCAGGCGCGGCGCTGGCTGGAACAAAAGCGTTTCGATCAGGCGCGCGCGCATGGCATCGATCTGTATCACGAACCGAGTCTGTGGCCACTGGCCTTCGACGGCCCGACCGTGATCACCCTGCACGACCTGACGCACCTGCATTACCCCGAAACTCAGCCGCCGGCACGTTTGCAAGAGATCGAGCGCCGACTGGCTACCGGCGTGCGGCAGGCACAAGTGATCCTCACCGATTCACAAGCGATCGCCGACGAAGCTCAAAGCTGTTTCGGCCTGCCCGCTGAACGTTTCGTGGTCGCTCCCTTGGGCGTAGCCGAGCGCTTTCATCCGCGTGACGCACACACCATCGACCCGGTACTCAAGGCCCATGCCGTTACGGCGCGAGAGTATTTCCTCTGTGTCGGGACGCTGGAGCCACGCAAGAATCTGCGGCTGGCCCTGCGCGCCCATGCCTTGCTGCCGGAGGCCGTGCGCCAACGCTTTCCGCTGCTGATCGTCGGCATGGCTGGCTGGCAGCGCGAACAGTTCAGCGCCGAACTGCGTCAGGCATTGGCAAGCGGGCATGTGTGCCTGCTCGGCTACTTGCCCGATGAACACCTGGCCCAGCTGTTGGCCGGTGCCCGAGCGCTGATTTTTCCTTCGTTATACGAAGGCTTTGGCCTGCCGGTGTTGGAGGCGATGGCCAGCGGCACGCCGGTGTTACTCACCCGCGCTTCGGCCATGCCGGAAGTCGCGGGCGACGCGGGCAACTATATTGAACCTGACAATGCAGACGGCTTGCGCGACGCGCTGATCCGTCTGCTCGACGATCAGGTGCATTGGCAAGCATGCCGAGAAGCCGGATTGCAGCGGGCGCGGCTTTTTTCCTGGCAGCGCTGCGCACAGGCCACGGCCGGTGCTTACCGCCAGGCCATGGGAGGTTGAATGCGAGTTCTTCATTTTTTCAAAACCTACTTGCCTGACTCGGTCGGCGGTATCGAGCAGGTGATATTTCAGCTGTGCGAAAGCGGTGCGCATCACGGTATCGACGGCCAGGTGCTGACACTCAGCGCCGACCCGACCCCGCCGGTGGTGCAACTGGGTCAACACGAAGTGCATCGCGCCAGACTCGACATCCAGTTCGCCTCCACCGGGTTTTCCTGGAGCGTGTTCAAACAGTTTCGCGAGCTGGCCGCCGAAGCCGATGTGGTCAACTATCACTTTCCGTGGCCGTTCATGGACCTGGTGCACTTTGCCAGCGGCATGAACAAACCGAGCGTGGTGACCTACCACTCGGACATTATTCGTCAGAAGCATCTGCTCAAACTCTACCGACCGCTGATGAACCGCTTCCTCGCCAGCGCCGACCGGATTGTCGCGGCCTCGCCGAACTACCTGCACACCAGCGACGTGCTGCAGCAGTTTCAGAACAAGACCCGGGTGATTCCATACGGTTTGAACAAGGCCGGTTATCCACAGGCCGACAGCGAACGGATGAATCGCTGGCGCCAGCAGCTTGGGGATAAGTTTTTCCTGTTCGTCGGGGTCATGCGTTATTACAAAGGTCTGCACATCCTGCTCGACGCCTTGAAGGACGTGGACTACCCGGTGGTGATCGTCGGTGCCGGGCCGCTGGAACTGGAGTTGCACGCCCAGGCTGCTGCGCTGGGGCTGCGTAACATCCACTTCCTCGGGCGCCTGGGCGATGAAGACAAGGTCGCCCTGCTGCAACTGAGCTACGCCATCGTGTTCCCGTCGCATCTGCGTTCCGAAGCGTTCGGCATTTCGCTGCTCGAAGGCGCGATGTACGGCAAACCAATGATCTCCAGCGAAATCGGTACCGGCACCAGCTACATCAACATCCACAACGAAACCGGGCTGGTGGTGCCACCGAGCGACCCTCAGGCGTTTCGCGAGGCAATGCGCAGCCTCTGGGAAAACCCCGAACGCGCAGCAGCCATGGGCATAAAGGCCGAGACGCGTTACCGGCAGTTGTTTACCGCCGACGAGATGGGCCGCAAGTGGACCGAGCTGTATCAGGAGCTGCTGGAGGAGAAAGACCTGTCTTACGCCTGATCCCGTTGCTGAAACACATCACCCTGTGGGAGCGGGCTTGCTCGCGAAAGCGGTCTTTCAGTAAACAATGATGTCGACTGATCTGACGCCTTCGCGAGCAAGCCCGCTCCCACAGGGGGGTGTAGTGATTTCAAATGAGCCGTTAGAGATCTAGCACCAACAACTGCTCACTCTGCGCCGGCACCGCGCAACAAATCAGCACCTGCCCCGCTTCCGGCAGGTCTGCCGGGGGCTGTGGATAATTCACCGCGCCACTGACCAGACGTGTCTTGCAGGTGCCGCACGAACCTCCCCGGCAACTGAACTCGGGGCGCAGGCCACGGCTTTCTGCGAGCTCCAGCAGACTGCCGCCGTCCGGCTGCCAGCGCGCCTCTTTGGCAGAACGCTCGAACATCACCGGCACTGACGTGATGGCGGCCGGTGGTTGCTCGATGACCGCCGCATCCGGGTCCGGCTGGCGCCTGAGCGTCGACGGGCCGAAGGTCTCGGCATGGATCCGCGCGTCGCGAATGTCCAGCTCGCGCAGACTGTCGTAGACACTTTGGGTAAAAGCGCCGGGCCCACAGACAGCAAAATCGATCTGGTCGTAATCCTCGACCTCCAGCAGATCGCGCAGCAGTGCCCGATCAATGCGCCCATGGCGGTCGAAATCCTCGCCCTCGTGCGCATCGGCTTCCGGCTGGCTGAGCAGGCGAATCACCCGTACCGCATCGCCAGCACTTTCCAGCACGCGATCGATTTCCTCGCGAAACGGCTGATCGGCCAGGCTACGCGAACTCTGCAGCAACCACGTCGGCCGAATCCGCCGGGTGCGCAGACCTTGGTACACCACCTCACGCAGCATCGACAGCAACGGCGTGATGCCAACCCCCGCCGCCAGCAGCACCAGCGGCCGGTGTTCCAGTGGCGCCACCGTGAAGTGCCCCTGTGGCGCCCGTGCCTCAAGGACATCGCCGACCCGGACCTGCTGGTGCAAGTGGCCTGAAACCAGGCCCTCGCGTTTCACACTGATGCGCAGGAAATCATCCGATGGCGCACTCGACAGGCTATAAGTGCGAATATGCGTTTCACCATCCAGAGTGAAACGCAACGGCAGATGCTGGCCAGCCTGAAACACCGGCATCCCTGCGCCATCGTCTGGTTGCAGATAGATCGAGCGGATGTGCTGGCTCTCCCTTTCGATGCGGGTCACCCGCAGCGGCCGCCAGCGGTCACCCAGCGCTTTGGCCTGCAAGCGTGCATCGGCCTGGGCCCAGGTGCCGGTCAGCAGACTGGTGGGCGACATGCCGTCGAAGCGCCAGCGCAGGGCCAGTGCCGCCGGGCGCCGCACCAGTCTCTCTACCTCGAATGTCCAGAGGCGCTCGGCGCCTTGGAACGCTTCGATCTGCGGCCCGTCGAGGATGATTTCGGTCCTCCCGCTCAGTTGCAGCACATCGCCTGTGGAAAAGTCGATGAACAGCAGGCCGGCCTTGGGATTGAGCAGCAGGTTGCCGAGCGTGTTGAAGTGCAGGTTGCCGGCAAAATCCGGGATGGTCAGACGATTACCTTCAACCCGGACAAACCCGGCCTGCCCGCCACGATGGGAAACATCCACCGCACGTTGTCCGTCCACATCGACGTAACTGGCGACAAAGAAGGTATCGGCGCCTTCGATCATGGCTCTGGCTGCGTCATCAAGACCGTCGTCGTGCTGCGCTGGCCGCGTCTGCGGATCGCTCAGCGGCACGCGCTGAAACTGGCGCAGTTGAATGTATTGCGGACAGTTGCCGAAAGCCTGATCCACGCTCACCTCGAAACCCTGAACGGTCAGATTGTCGACATGACCGTTGAGGCGATTGCGGCGGCGGGTATGCAACTCAATGCCAAGCAACCCGATCGGCTCGCCATTGCGCAATTGCGCCGGATCATCGGCAGCGGGTTGGCTGGCGAAATGGAGGTGCTCGGGATCAGGCGAATGCGCAAATCCCGGCGCGCCTTCGATCACGCTGGCCCATGGGCGCCCGTCAGCATCGACCGCGCCGTACAGCATGAACGGTAACTGCTCATAAAAGGCGCGGTGCTGATCCGGCATCCAGTCGCGAATCACTTTTCGACCGAAGGCCTCCATGCGCTCGGCAACGCCGACATGGGCCTGCAGTTGTTGCTCGCCAGCGTGCCACGGTGAACGTTCCATCACGCATCTCCCCGCGCCGCCGGCGCATTGTGGTTAACTCGATCAGATCGGGCCGCCCCCTTAGGCAGTCTTTTGCAGACCGGCGACCGTGCGCGGCATGCCGACAAAACCGGGCAAGGCTTCGACACGCGCCAGCCAGGCACGCACGTTGGTGTAGTCGTCCAGCGACACGTTGCCTTCCGGCGCATGGGCGATGTAGCTGTAGGCGGACACGTCGGCGATGGTGGGTTCGCTGCCGGCCAGGTAAGTGGTCTTGCCCAGTTCCACCTCCATCACTTTGAGCAGGTTGTGCGCACGGGTAATCGCTTCTTCAGCATTCAACTGTGCGCCAAACACCGTCACCAATCGTGCAGCAGCAGGTCCGAAAGCAATCGGCCCTGCAGCGGCCGACAACCAGCGCTGCACCCGTGCTGCAGCGACCGGATCGGTCGGCAGCCAGCGGCCATTGCCGTACTTGAGCGCCAGATACACCAGAATCGCGTTGGAGTCGGCCAGCACCACACCGTCATCGTCGATCGCCGGCACCTGACCGAAACTGTTGATCGCCAGATACGGCGCCTGCTTGTGCTCACCCTTGGCCAGATCGACCAGGATCAGTTCAGTCGGCAGTTGCAGCAGGGACAACATCAGCTCTACCCGATGGGCGTGGCCGGAACGCGGGAAGTTGTAGAGTTTGATCGCTTGCATGGTCGACTCCGCTGGAGGGGGCGCCGTTCGGGATGGCAGCGCCGATGGAGGCCATCTTCCCCTCATCCTTGAAGCAACAGAATCACCAGCAGTCGCAATCGATTATTTCACCTGATGAAATAAAGCCGCGTTTTGCAGCGCCGGATGCTCTCGCAAGGCCTTCACCGCATGGTCGACAAAACTGCGCACCCGCGCTGGCGCCTTGCGTCCGCCCTGATACACCACGTGAATCGGCAGCGGTGGCAGTTCGAAATCGGCGAGGACAATTTCCAGTTCACCGCAGGCCACCTTGCCGGCGACCTGATAGGACAACACCCGGGTCAGTCCCAACCCCAGGCAGGCCGCAGTAATCGCCGCCTGGTTGGCGGTGACCACCAGCCGAGGCTCGGGTCGCACGCTAAGCGCTTCGCCCTGATCCATAAACGGCCAGTTGCGCAACTGGCCGATGGCCGACGTCGTCACCACCGGTGCACCGGCCAGTGCATGCGGATGCGCGGGACGGCCGTGTCGAGCCAGATAGTCCGGCGAACCACAGATCACCCGCCGCACCTCGCCGACCCGGATCGCGTGCTGATTGCTGTCCGGTAACTCACCAATGCGTACCGCGACATCGATGCCCTCCTCGACCATGCTCACCACCCGATCGACCAACAGCGCATTGATCGAAACATCCGGGTATTGCGTCAGATAAGCCGCCATCAGCGGTGTGACAAACAGCTCGCCGAACAATACCGGCGCGGTCACCGTCAATTGCCCACGCGGCTGGGCATGACTGCCGGCCGCCGAATCCTCGGCTTCCTGCACCTCGGCGAGAATTCTCCGACAGTCTTCCAGATAACGCTGACCGGCCTCGCTGAGGTGCACAGTGCGTGTCGTGCGAATCAGCAACTGTGTACCGATGCGCTGCTCCAGCGCCGCCACGGCGCGGGTGACACTGGCCGCGGACAAGCCAAGACGCCGCGCCGCCGCCGAGAAGCCCTGCTCCTGGGCCACGGTGGCGAAGATCTGCATTTCCTGGAAGCGGTCCATGGAGGTCCTCGATTCAGATACAAAAATCGCAGCCGAGGCTGCGATTTTTGCGGGTCAATGTCAGCTGTGGATAACTTATTCCACCGTCACCGACTTCGCCAGGTTGCGCGGCTGGTCGACGTCGGTGCCCTTGAGCACGGCGACGTAGTACGACAGCAGCTGGAGCGGGACGGTGTACAAGATCGGCGAAAGGATGTCGTGGATGTGCGGCATCTGCACCACGTGGGTGCCTTCGCCGTTGGTCATCCCGGCTTTCTCGTCAGCGAATACGATCAGTTCACCACCACGGGCACGGACTTCCTGCAGGTTGGACTTGAGCTTCTCCAGCAGTTCGTTGTTCGGCGCCACGGTGACCACCGGCATGTCGTTATCCACAAGCGCCAGAGGGCCGTGCTTCAGTTCCCCAGCCGGATAGGCTTCGGCGTGGATGTAGGAGATTTCCTTGAGTTTCAAGGCGCCCTCCATTGCGACCGGGAACTGCGCGCCACGGCCGAGGAACAGGGTGTGATTCTTCTCGGCGAACAGTTCGGCGATTTTTTCCACGGTGCTGTCCATCGCCAGCGCTTCGCCGAGACGGGTCGGCAGGCGACGCAACTCTTCCACCAGCGTGGCTTCAACGCCTTTGCCGAGCGTGCCGCGTACCTGACCCAGCGACAGGGTCAGCAGCAACAGGCCGACCAGTTGCGTGGTGAACGCCTTGGTCGAGGCTACGCCGATTTCGCGACCGGCCTGGGTCAGCAGCGTCAGGTCGGATTCACGCACCAGCGAGCTGATGCCGACGTTGCAGATCGCCAGGCTGGCGAGGAAGCCCAGCTCTTTGGCGTTGCGCAGCGCGGCCAGGGTGTCGGCGGTTTCGCCGGACTGCGAGATGGTGACGAACAGGGTATCCGGCTGCACCACCACCTTGCGGTAGCGGAATTCGCTGGCGACTTCGACCTGGCACGGGATACCGGCCAGTTCTTCGAGCCAGTAACGCGCGACCATACCGGCGTGGTAGCTGGTACCGCAGGCGACAATCTGCACATTGCGCACTTTGGCGAACAGTTCGGCAGCCTGTGGACCGAAGGCCTGCACCAGCACCTGATTGTTGCTCAGGCGACCTTCTAGGGTACGTTGCACCACGACCGGCTGTTCGTGGATTTCCTTGAGCATGTAATGACGGAACTCGCCCTTGTCAGCGGCTTCGGCACCATCGCTGTACTGCACGGTCTGGCGCTCGACGGCGTTGCCGTTGACGTCCCAGATCTGCAGGTTATCGCGGCGAATTTCGGCGATATCGCCTTCTTCCAGGTACATGAAGCGGTCAGTGACCTGACGCAGGGCCAATTGGTCGGACGCGAGGAAGTTCTCACCCAGGCCCAGACCGATCACCAACGGGCTGCCACTGCGTGCAGCAACCAGACGATCCGGCTGTTGTGCGTTGATCACGGCCAGACCGTAGGCGCCGTGCAGCTCCTTGACGGTGGCTTTCAGCGCGACGGTCAGGTCAGGCTGATCCTTGAGTTTGTGGCTCAGCAGGTGCGCGATGACTTCGGTGTCGGTGTCCGAAGTAAACACGTAACCCAGCGCTTTCAGTTGCTCACGCAGGGCTTCGTGGTTCTCGATGATGCCGTTGTGCACCACCGCGATATCACCGGAGAAATGCGGGTGCGCGTTACGCTCGCACGGTGCACCGTGGGTCGCCCAACGGGTGTGGGCGATACCGAGACGACCGACCAGCGGCTGCGCGGCCAGCGCCGCTTCCAGCTCGCTGACCTTGCCCGGACGGCGCATGCGCTCGAGCTTTTCATCGTTGGTGAAAACTGCCACACCGGCGCTGTCATAGCCGCGGTATTCAAGGCGCTTGAGGCCTTCAAGCAGGATGGCGGTGATATTACGTTCAGCAACTGCGCCGACAATTCCACACATGCTTATTTCTCCTGACTGACAGCCGCGCAAATCACGCTGATACCGCGGGCCTGAATCTGATCGCGCGCATCTTCAGGCAGGCGATCATCGGTAATGAGGGTATGGACGCTGCTCCACGGCAGCTCCAGGTTGGGAATCTTGCGACCGATCTTGTCGGCCTCGACCATCACGATGACTTCTCGCGCCACGTCCGCCATCACCCGGCTCAGGCCAAGCAACTCGTTGAACGTGGTGGTACCGCGCACCAGATCGATGCCATCGGCGCCGATAAACAACTGGTCGAAGTCGTAAGAGCGTAGTACCTGCTCGGCCACCTGGCCCTGGAAGGACTCCGAATGCGGATCCCAGGTGCCGCCGGTCATCAGCAGCACCGGTTCGTGTTCGAGTTCGCTCAAGGCGTTGGCCACGTGCAGGGAGTTGGTCATCACCACCAGACCCGGCTGCTGGCCAAGCTCGGGAATCATCGCCGCAGTGGTGCTGCCACTGTCGATGATGATGCGGGCGTGCTCGCGGATACGTTTGACGGCGGCGCGGGCAATCGCCTGTTTGTACTTTGAAACGCTTTGGCCCGGTTCAGCGACCAATTCCTGCGGCATGGTGATCGCCCCGCCGTAACGGCGCAGCAACAGACCATGGCTTTCCAGTGCGGCCAGATCCTTGCGAATCGTAACTTCAGAAGTTTCGAAGCGCTTGGCCAGTTCATCCACACTGACTTCGCCCTGCTCATTGAGCAAGGCAAGGATATTGTGTCGGCGTTGAGGCGTATTGCGTTTCGACATGACGGTCTAAGTTTCGATTCGAAAGATAACGGAAGCAATCAAAACCTATCGGCCATAAATCGTCAAGCGACAGATCGAAAATTTTAGAAACGACATAGACGAATGTGGGAGCGGGCTTGCTCGCGAATGCGGAGGGTCAGTCACTGAAATGTGAAACTGAAACACCGCATTCGCGAGCAAGCCCGCTCCCACATTTGGATTCAAGCATTAAGTGCAGCTGTGGATAACTCAGCTTTTCTTGATCTTCTCCGGCCGCTTCCAGCCGTCGATATTTTTCTGCCGCGCCCGACCAACGGCCAACTGGGCGTTATCCACATTCTGGGTGATGGTCGAACCAGCCGCGGTAGTTGCCCCGGACGAGATATCCACAGGTGCGACCAACGAGTTGTTGGAGCCGATGAACACGTCCTCGCCCAACACGGTTTTCCACTTGTTGGCGCCATCGTAGTTGCAGGTAATGGTGCCCGCGCCAATGTTGGTGCGGGCGCCGATTTCCGCGTCGCCCAGATAGGTCAGATGCCCGGCCTTGGCGCCCTCACCCATGCGCGCGTTTTTCAGTTCGACAAAGTTACCCACATGCGCGCGCGCTTCTAGCACTGTGCCCGGACGCAGACGGGCGAACGGACCGGCATCACTGCCTTCACCAAGAATGGCGCCTTCGATGTGGCTGTTGGCCTTGATCACCACGCCTTTGCGCAGGGTGCTGTCCTTGATCACGCAGTTCGGGCCGATCACCACGTCGTCCTCGATGACAACATTACCTTCGAGAATCACGTTGATGTCGATCAGCACATCGCGACCGACGGTGACTTCGCCACGCACATCGAAACGCGCCGGGTCACGCAGGGTCACGCCTTGCGCCATCAGCCGGCGGCCGGCGCGCAGCTGGTAATGCCGCTCCAGTTCCGCCAGTTGCTTACGATCATTGGCGCCCTGCACTTCCATCGGGTCGTGCGGTTGTTCAGTGGCCACCACCAGACCATCGCTGACCGCCATTTCGATCACGTCGGTCAAGTAGTACTCGCCCTGGGCATTGTTGTTCGACAGGCGGCTCATCCAGTCGGCCAGGCGATTGGCCGGGACGGCGAGAATGCCGGTATTGCCTTCGGTGATTGCGCGCTGGGCTTCGCTGGCATCTTTGTGCTCAACGATGGCTGCGACCTTGCCGTCAGCATCACGCACGATGCGGCCGTAACCGGTCGGATCTGCCAGCTCGACGGTCAACAGGCCCATCTGCCCCGGTACGACATGTTTAAGCAGGCGCTGCAGGGTTTCGACCTCGATCAATGGCACGTCACCGTAGAGGATCAACACGGTGTCGGCGCTGATGAACGGCACAGCCTGAGCCGTTGCATGACCAGTGCCCAATTGCTTGTCCTGCAGCACGAAATTCAGATCGTCAGCCGCCAGACGCTCACGCACCACATCGGCACCATGGCCGATCACCACATGAATGCGCTGTGGATCGAGCTGCCGTGCGCTGTGGATAACATGCCCAAGCATGGAATTGCCGGCTACCGGGTGCAGCACTTTCGGCAACGCCGAACGCATACGGGTGCCTTGACCGGCCGCGAGGATAACGATTTCGAGAGACATGACTGGCTACCAATCCTGGGTGGTCAGCAACTGCGACCGGGTTGTAAAAATTGGAAAAGAAAAAAGGGTAGCCGAGGCTACCCTTTTTTATCAATCGCACAACAAGTGGCTGACGGATTAACCGCCAAACTTCTTGCGGATCTGCTGGACGGTGCGCAGCTGAGCTGCAGCCTCGGCCAGACGTGCGGACGCAGCTCCGTAGTCGAAATCTGCGCTCTTCTCGTGCAGAGCAGCTTCGGCAGCCTTGAGAGCTGCCTGGGCTTGAGCTTCATCCAGGTCGGCGGCACGTTGCACGGTATCGGCAAGCACCTTGACCATGTTCGGCTGAACCTCGAGGAAACCACCGGAGATGTAGAACACCTCGGCTTCCCCGCCTTGCTTGATCAGGCGGATCGGACCTGGCTTCAGATTAGTGATCAGCGGCGCGTGACCCAGAGCGATACCAAGATCACCCAGTGCACCGTGCGCAATCACCATCTCGACCAGGCCGGAAAAGATTTCCCCTTCCGCGCTGACGATATCGCAATGGACTGTCATAGCCATCTGATTGCCTCAACCTAAATTAGCGCCCGTTGCCGGGCGCCGGGATTACAGTTTCTTGGCTTTCTCGATCGCTTCTTCGATGCCGCCGACCATGTAGAACGCTTGTTCTGGCAGGTGGTCGTAGTCACCGTTGAGGATGCCTTTGAAGCCAGCAATGGTGTCTTTCAGGGAAACGTATTTACCCGAAGCACCGGTGAAGACTTCAGCCACGAAGAACGGCTGCGACAAGAAGCGCTGGATCTTACGAGCACGGTTTACCAACTGCTTGTCGGCTTCCGACAGCTCGTCCATACCCAGGATCGCAATGATGTCCTTCAGTTCTTTGTAACGTTGCAGAACATACTGTACGCCGCGAGCGGTGTCGTAGTGGTCCTGGCCGATTACGTTCGGGTCCAGCTGGCGCGAAGTCGAGTCGAGTGGATCGACCGCTGGGTAGATACCCAGGGAAGCGATGTCACGGGACAGAACGACGGTAGCGTCCAAGTGGGCGAAAGTGGTCGCTGGCGACGGGTCAGTCAAGTCATCCGCCGGTACGTATACCGCCTGGATCGAGGTGATCGAACCGTTTTTGGTCGAAGTGATACGCTCTTGCAGAGTACCCATCTCTTCGGCCAGGGTCGGCTGGTAACCTACTGCGGAAGGCATACGGCCCAGCAGTGCGGATACTTCAGTACCGGCCAGGGTGTAACGATAGATGTTGTCGACGAACAGCAGAACGTCGTTACCTTCGTCACGGAACTTCTCGGCCATGGTCAGGCCGGTCAGTGCTACGCGCAGACGGTTACCCGGCGGCTCGTTCATCTGACCGTAAACCAGTGCCACTTTGTCCAGAACGTTGGAATCCTTCATCTCGTGGTAGAAGTCGTTACCCTCACGAGTACGCTCACCCACACCGGCGAACACGGAATAACCGCTGTGCTCGATGGCGATGTTACGGATCAGTTCCATCATGTTTACGGTTTTGCCTACACCGGCACCACCGAACAGACCGACTTTACCGCCCTTGGCGAACGGGCAAACCAGGTCGATAACCTTGATGCCGGTTTCCAGCAGGTCGTTGCCGCCCGCTTGTTCAGCGAAGGTTGGCGCAGGACGGTGAATGCCCCAGCGCTCTTCGGTGTCGATCGGGCCAGCTTCGTCGATCGGGTTGCCCAGTACGTCCATGATCCGGCCCAGGGTCGCTTTACCGACCGGTACGGAGATGGCTGCGCCAGAATCCTTGACTTCCAGACCGCGCTTCAAGCCTTCGGTGGAACCCATCGCAATGGTACGAACCACGCCGTCGCCCAGCTGTTGCTGAACTTCGAGAGTAGTCCCGGCCGCGCTTTGTACCAACAGCGCGTTGTAGATGCTCGGTACGCTGTCGCGTGGAAATTCCACGTCGATAACGGCGCCGATGATTTGAACGATACGTCCGCTACTCATAGCTGGATCCTCTGAATATTTGAACCGTTAAACCGC
>Ga0207696_1000179_pt1 | contig 99732 bp, 72 predicted proteins | sample KBSS54metaG_FD_184403 | JGI IMG/M metagenome (GOLD analysis project Ga0207696, IMG submission 184403) | Switchgrass rhizosphere microbial communities from Kellogg Biological Station, Michigan, USA - KBS S5-4 metaG (SPAdes) (version 2) | ecosystem: Host-associated > Plants > Roots > Rhizosphere >... | reverse complement strand
ACTTCACAGTTATAAGTATCCTGCAGCCACTTGAGGATCACCGAAGTGTCCAGGCCGCCGGAATACGCCAGAACGACCTTGTTTACGTCCGCCATGCCATCACTCCACGGGGTTCTACGGAAAGCCGAGGAGTCTACCGCTCAAATGCAATAATTTACAGAGGCGCGACAGCTTAAGACGACAAAGCGACAGAATCTGTCGACAGCGCGACGATGACCAGCGGGTCAGGAAGTCGCCGCGGCGTTGGCAGGCGTACTGGCTTGCGGTGCTGGCGCGGTAGTCGGCGCCACTCGCGCGAGCTTCACGCTGACCCGACGATTCTTCGCCCGGTTGGCCGCATTGTTGTTCGGCACCAGCGGGTATTGCTCGCCGTGGAAACGCACGGTGATCTGCGATTCGGCGATGCCGTTGGCCTTGAAAAAGTCGACCACCGCCAGCGCGCGACGACGCGACAGCTCACGGTTGGTCAGACGGTTGCCGCTGTTGTCGGAATAGCCATCCAGTTCGATGTGATTGACCGTCGGATCGGCCTTCATGAACTCGAGCATCACCTGCAGCTTGGCTTTGGCGGCGGCATCCAGATCTGTGCCTTCGCCGGGGAAGCCGATCTGCGATTGCTTCACCTGATCGAAATTCTGCGGCAGCAACTTCGCCACACACGTCTGGTAATCATTGAACGCTTTGCTGAACTTCACCGGCAGCAGACGCACTTCCGAAACCCGGCCATCGCCGGACGCACGGCGCACCACCGGACTGCGACCGTCCAGCAAACCGCTGATCAGCCCCCCGGCTTGGGATTGCGAACTGTTGAACAGCACGTTGCCGGTGCCGATCCTGACGCTGCCCAGATTGATGTCGTTGCGCCCCGGCTGCCATGGCGCCGCCGCCGCGAGCAACGTCGCCGAACCGCCGCCGAGCATGGCGTTGTAGGCATTGAGGCGGAATATCGCCTGCTCGCCGGCTTTGCGCACGAACTGGCCCGAGCCGAAATCGGTGATCGGCTGGGTCAGGCGGCACTCGAACTTGTCGCCCTCGACCGTCCACTCAATGTTCTCCAGACGCGTCTGGTAGGTCAGCGCCATCGCGGGGAGGCTGGCAAACACACTGAGCAAGGCTAAATATCGCTGGCGCACGGGAGGCTCCATTGGCTTCTGTAACACAAAGACCGATTCACACTATGTTTACGGCATACCTACGGGATATCGGAAGGTTCCTGCAAAACTTGATAGCGGGTGCCTGCAAGAGTCTTTTCCGGTAGCATTCCCCTCAGTTTGACCCGCCTGGAATCCCCTCATGTCCGACCGCCTGACCCTGCTGCGTCCCGACGACTGGCACATTCATCTTCGCGATGGTGCCGTGTTGACCAATACCGTTGCCGATGTTGCGCGCACCTTTGGCCGCGCCATCATCATGCCCAACCTGGTACCACCGGTGCGCAACGCCGCTGAAGCCGACGGCTATCGCCAGCGGATTCTCGCTGCCCGCCCGGCCGGCAGTCGTTTCGAACCGCTGATGGTGCTCTACCTCACCGACCGCACCCAGCCCGAAGAAATTCGTGAGGCCAAGGCCAGCGGTTTCGTGCACGCCGCCAAACTGTACCCGGCCGGCGCCACCACCAACTCCGATTCCGGCGTGACCAGCATCGACAAGATCTTCCCGGCGCTGGAAGCCATGGCTGAAGTCGGCATGCCGCTGCTGATCCACGGCGAGGTCACCCGTGGCGATGTCGACGTCTTCGACCGCGAAAAGATCTTCATCGATGAGCACATGCGCCGTGTGGTCGAGCGTTTCCCGACGCTCAAAGTGGTGTTCGAACACATCACCACCGGCGACGCGGTGCAGTTCGTCAACGAGGCTTCAGCCAACGTCGGCGCCACCATCACCGCGCATCACCTGCTGTACAACCGCAACCACATGCTGGTGGGCGGGATCCGGCCGCACTTCTATTGCCTGCCGATCCTCAAGCGTAATACCCATCAGGAAGCCCTGCTAGACGCCGCCAGCAGCGGCAGCGCGAAGTTCTTCCTCGGCACCGACTCGGCGCCGCACGCCCAGCACGCCAAGGAAGCCGCCTGCGGCTGCGCCGGCTGCTACACCGCGTACGCCGCCATCGAGCTGTATGCCGAAGCGTTCGAACAGCGCAACGCGCTGGACAAGCTCGAAGCGTTCGCCAGCCTCAACGGCCCGCGTTTCTACGGTCTGCCGACCAACACCGATCGCATCACCCTGGTTCGCGAAGAATGGACCGCCCCGACCAGCCTGCCATTTGGCGAGCTGAACGTTATCCCGCTGCGCGCCGGTGAAAAACTGCGCTGGCGCCTGCTGGAGGAACACGCGTGAGTGAAGACCATTTCGACGACGATCTGGACGGTCAAGGTGGCGGCGGCGGTTCCCGCCACCCAATGGCAGCGCGTTTTCGCGGTTACCTGCCGGTTGTCGTCGACGTAGAGACCGGTGGCTTCAATTCGGCCACCGACGCTCTGCTGGAGATTGCCGCGACCACCATTGCCATGGACGAAAAGGGTTTCGTTTACCCGGACCACACCTACTTCTTCCGTGTCGAGCCGTTCGAAGGCGCGAACATCGAAGCGGCAGCGCTGGAATTCACCGGGATCAAGCTCGATCACCCGCTGCGCATGGCGGTCAGCGAAGAAACTGCGCTGACCGACATCTTCCGTGGCATCCGCAAGGCGCTGAAGGCCAACGGCTGCAAGCGCGCGATTCTGGTCGGCCACAACAGCAGCTTCGACCTCGGCTTCCTGAATGCTGCGGTTGCGCGTCTGGACATGAAGCGCAACCCGTTCCACCCGTTCTCCAGCTTCGATACCGCGACGCTGGCCGGTCTGGCTTACGGTCAAACCGTGCTGGCCAAGGCCTGTCAGGCAGCGGACATCGACTTCGACGGCCGTGAAGCGCATTCGGCGCGTTACGACACCGAGAAGACCGCCGAGCTGTTCTGCGGCATCGTCAACCGCTGGAAACAGATGGGCGGCTGGGAAGACTTCGACGACTGATCCTCGTTCGGGCGAATCCCGCGCATAAAAAAACCGGCCACATGGGCCGGTTTTTTTGTTTAATGCTTATAGAGCTTAAATTCTCGATCAATCCACATAACATAAAAAATTCGATCGTTCTTGTATCCCACCATCGCTACGCGCTCAAAAGCCCGAAACACCAACAATCTGACATCATCTGTCAAAAATGGTGGGATCCCCACTTTCAGGCTGTTTCTTTCGATCGTCTCACAGCCATATCGATGTCTATGCTCTTGACGAAGATCCCTCCAAGGCATTTTCCCAAGGATTCTAAGTCGTTCAAGCATTTTTGACCGCTCGACGACCTCGCAATCTTGAATACACCAACCATTCTGCAGAAATTCAAATGAGAAAACCGGAGGCTTGGCTTCAGACGTATCGATCTCAACGGGGGCTGTCCTTGCCTTGACTTTACCCGCTGGTTCGCTTTCCCTGCGCTTTAACTTTCCCATTTGTCAGTTCACCAAATGATCCCGGAAATACTCCTGCATGTCGCTGGTTGGAATTTCTCTACTAAACTCTCCTTCCTTGAAGTGCTTACGCCAAGGCATCTCTTCATGTGTCAACTGTCGAAGCTTCCATGCCGAGAACTGACCATAAACATCAAACACCTCGTTGAGCAGACTTTGTTGTTCTGCAGTGAAAACACCGGGATTGAAGTCATTTGGTAGAGGAATGGGACCGGAGCCAAACTGGCTAAACTTACGATACAAATCCGGCACCACCGGTCCGTGCATCCATGCTTCCAGCTTTTCAGGAAAAAGAGCTTTTCCATGGAGGGCCAGGCTGAATCCCTGAGCGTAATAGACCAGTTTTTGGATTTTGAGATTGGAAATCTCACCATCCTGCCCTTCCAAGCAAAGGAAATAATCCGCAACATCCAAGCTACTAGGCATTTAAATCCCCTTGTATATCATGCAAGTCCTTTGCATTTTCCATATCTAAAATGAGGCGCGATTCTGACCAAGTCAACAACCGCCGTCAATTTTGTATTGACAGGAGGCGCCTTACTTGTTCCATCACAACCTTAATCGAATACTGTTTTTTTATCCAGCCCTTTGCATCCTTAAATGGCACCTACGCAACGCGGTTTTCTAACCCCGCGCATAAAAAAACCGGCCACATGGGCCGGTTTTTTTGTACCGCGACGTTGCGCCTTACAGGGCAGCAGCGTTCTCGGTCAGGTAAGCCGCAACGCCTTCTGGCGAAGCGTTCATGCCTTTGTCACCTTTTTTCCAGTTGGCAGGGCAGACTTCGCCGTGCTCTTCGTGGAATTGCAGAGCGTCGACCAGACGGATCAGCTCTTCCATGTTACGGCCCAGCGGCAGGTCGTTGATGATCTGCGAGCGGACAACGCCCTTGTCGTCGATCAGGAACGCGCCACGGAAAGCCACGCCGCCTTCGGACTCAACGTCGTAGGCCTTGGCGATTTCGTGCTTCATGTCGGCAGCCATGGTGTATTTCACCTGGCCGATGCCGCCATTGTTGACCGGAGTGTTGCGCCAGGCGTTGTGGGTGAAGTGCGAGTCGATCGACACGGCAACCACTTCCACGTTGCGCGCCTTGAAGTCGGCCATGCGGTTGTCCAGAGCGATCAGCTCGGACGGGCAGACGAAGGTGAAGTCCAGTGGGTAGAAGAACACCAGGCCGTATTTGCCTTTGATGGCCGAGGACAGGGTGAAGCTGTCAACGATCTCGCCATTGCCGAGTACGGCCGGGACGGTGAAGTCTGGGGCTTGTTTGCCTACGAGTACGCTCATGGATATCTCCTGGTGAATAACTTGAAGTTCAGGGCCCGGGCCAGCCTGCCACCTTGAGGCGACAGCCCTGTGACACGAACCCTCTTCGCAAGGGCCGACCATCATACACTGCGTTTTTCGCCTGTCCTTAACGGTTTTTTGCCCAAGGCGGATAACGGACCAGCATTTTCGGGGCCAGGCAATTCGCCATTAATCACCGTTCGTCAGTGACCGGCCTTTCGATCGAAAACCATTCAGAAAGCACTTTGACAATCATTCTCGTTAACATTAAGATCCATCGCAATTGAGTCACAACCAGCGACGGTTCTCACTTATGTATGTTTGTCTCTGCACTGGCGTCACCGACGGACAAATCCGCGAAGCGATCTATGAAGGTTGCTGCAGCTACAAAGAAGTCCGCCAGGCCACCGGCGTCGCCAGCCAATGCGGCAAATGTGCGTGCCTTGCCAAGGAAGTGGTTCGCGAAACCCTGACCAAGCTGCAAACCGCTCAGGCTGCGATCCCCTACCCTGTAGAATTTACGGCGGCATAATTACCCCCCATTTCAAAAAACCGGGCATATGTCCGGTTTTTTTATGCCCGCAAATCAAGCGCTTAGGCGTTAGACGCGGAACACAAACATTCTTATTCAGATTTAATTTCATTTATTATTCAATAACTTAGGTTTGACACTTATAAGTACCAAGCTCAAACTCCGCCTTATATACAGCTAATACAGGGCAGGACTCCCATCATGAAAGGCGACATTACAGTCATCCAGCATCTCAACAAGATCCTTGCCAATGAGCTGGTCGCGATCAATCAGTACTTCCTGCATGCCCGCATGTATGAAGATTGGGGCCTGAACAAGCTGGGCAAGCACGAGTACCACGAATCCATCGACGAGATGAAACACGCGGACAAGCTGATCAAGCGCATTCTGTTCCTCGAAGGCCTGCCGAACGTGCAGGATCTGGGCAAGCTGCACATCGGCGAGCACACCCAGGAGATGCTGGAATGTGACCTGCGTATCGAGAAGACCGGCCACGCCGATCTGAAAGCCGCCATCGCCCATTGCGAATCGGTTGGCGACTTTGGCAGCCGTGAACTGCTCGAAGACATTCTCGAATCCGAAGAAGAGCATATCGACTGGCTGGAAACCCAACTGGGCCTGATCGATAAAGTCGGTCTTGAGAACTATCTGCAATCGCAGATGGGCGAAGAGTAAATAAGCGCCCGCTGAATTCGCGACACTAAAAAGCCCCGCCCTCTTTCGAGGTGCGGGGCTTTTTATTGGCAAATCCCGGATCAGATGCAGATCCCTGTGGGAGCGAGCTTGCTCGCTCCCACAAAAACCGGATCAGGCTTCGGACTTGGCCGCAGCAGCCTTGGCCGATGCTTCCTTGACCAGAGTCTGCAGCTCACCGTTGGCGAACATTTCAGCCATGATGTCGCTACCGCCGACCAACTCACCGCCGACCCACAGTTGCGGGAAAGTCGGCCAGTTGGCGTACTTTGGCAGGTTGGCGCGGATTTCCGGGTTCTGCAGGATGTCGACGTAGGCGAACTTCTCGCCACAGCCCATTACAGCCTGCGCAGCTTTCGCGGAGAAGCCACACTGCGGGGCATTCGGCGAGCCTTTCATGTAAAGCAGAATGGTGTTGTTGGCAATCTGCTCTTTAATCGTTTCGATGATATCCATGGAGCACCTCGGCTGAACTTTCCGACTCATGGGTCGGCACGGTGACGCATTGTAACGGAATCCCGAGCGCCATGCTCGGTCTCCCCGACGGTCACGTTCAGGCCGCCGCCACCGTCACCGGTACGCCATTGAGCGCGGCGTTACCCGACAACTCGTCGAGCTGGCATTCATCGGTCAGGTCGTTGGCACTCGATCCCGGCTGCCCACTGGCGATTGCCATTTGCACGCCCGGCCGAGCATGTCCCCAACCGTGCGGCAGGCTGACCACGCCCTTCATCATGTCCAGACTGCCGAGCACCTCGACCTCGATCTGCCCTACCCGCGAGCTGACGCGAACTAACTGACCATCGTTGAGCCCCCGGCTGGCGAGGTCATCCGGGTGCATCAGCAATTGATGTCGTGGCTTGCCCTTCACCAGACGATGGTAGTTATGCATCCACGAATTGTTGCTGCGCACATGGCGCCGGCCGATCATCAGCAGCTCATCGGCCGCCGGCGCCTGCAAGGCCGCAAAGCGTGCGAGATCGGCGAGAATTTCCGGCGGCGCAGCCTGCACCCGTTGATTCGGCGTCTTGAGGCGTGCAGCCAGATTAGGCTTCAACGCCCCAAGATCAATCCCGTGCGGATGATCGAACAATGTCGCCAATGACAGCTTTTGCTCGGACGCATCGCCATACAGGCCCATGCGCAGCCCCATGTCGATCATCTTCGCCGGCGGCATCGTCGGTTTCAGTTCCTTGCCAGTCTTCTCGGCAAACGCCTTGGCCAGGCCGACAAAGATCTCCCAGTCGTGTAATGCGCCGTCGGGCTTGGCGAGAATCGCGCGGTTGAAGCGGGTGACGTTGCGTACCGCGAACAGATTGAAAGTAGTGTCGTAATGATCGTTCTCCAGCGCCGAGGTCGACGGCAGGATCAGGTCGGCGTAACGCGTGGTCTCGTTGATGTACAGGTCGATGCTGAGCATGAACTCCAGGCCATCCAGCGCCTGTTCCAGTTGCCGGCCGTTTGGCGTCGACAACACCGGATTGCCGGCCACGGTGATCAGCGCGCGAATCTGCCCTTCACCTTCGGTGAGCATCTCTTCAGCCAGCGCCGACACCGGCAGCTCGCCGCCGTACTCGGGTCGCCCGGAGACCCGGCTTTGCCATTTGTTGAAATGCCCGCCCGAGGTCGATGCCACCAGATCCACCGCAGGCTCGGTGCACAACGCTCCGCCAACCCGGTCGAGGTTGCCGGTGACCAGATTGATCAACTGCACCAGCCAGTGGCACAACGTGCCGAACGCCTGAGTCGAAACGCCCATGCGCCCGTAGCACACCGCGCTCGGTGCCGCCGCGAAATCGCGCGCTAGTTGGCGGATCTGCTCGGCTGGCACGGCGCACAGCGGGCTCATGGCTTCGGCAGTGAACGTGGCGACGGCTGCGCGCACTTCATCAAGGCCATCAACCGGCAAGTGACTGTCACGGGTCAGGCCTTCGCTGAAAAGCGTATTGAGTAAGCCAAACAACAGCGCCGCGTCGCCACCCGGCCGCACAAACAAGTGCTGATCGGCGATAGCTGCCGTTTCGCTGCGCCGTGGATCGACCACCACCACTTTGCCGCCGCGGGCCTGAATCGCCTTCAGGCGTTTCTCGACATCCGGCACGGTCATGATGCTGCCGTTGGATGCCAGCGGGTTGCCGCCGAGGATCAGCATGAAATCGGTGTGATCGATGTCCGGGATCGGCAGCAGCAAGCCATGGCCGTACATCAGGTAACTGCTCAGGTGATGCGGCAACTGATCGACCGAAGTCGCCGAGAAGCGATTGCGCGTCTTCAGCAGGCCGAGAAAGTAATTGCTGTGGGTCATCAGCCCATAGTTGTGCACGCTCGGGTTGCCCTGGTAGACCGCCACCGCATTCTGCCCGTGACGCTCTTGAATCGCCGCCAGACGCTCGGCCACCAGCGCAAAGGCCTCGTCCCACTCGATCGGCAGCCATTCGCTGCCGACCCGGCGCATCGGCTGGCGCAGGCGATCGGGATCGTTCTGGATGTCTTGCAGGGCTACGGCCTTGGGGCAGATGTGCCCACGACTGAACGTGTCAAGCGCGTCACCCTTGATCGAGGTGATCGCGACGTTGCCATCGGTTTCGGTGGTCTCGATGGTCAGACCGCAGATGGCTTCGCACAGGTGGCAGGCACGGTGATGGAGAGTCTTGGTCATGGCCAGTCTCTGTCTTGTTCTGGGCAGGCAATCAGGCCCGCGGGAACAAAACTATGGCCCCGGCGCAGATCCTGCGCCAGCGACGTTCGTCTTGTGAATCGACGGTTATCAGGCGAGCCGATACACCGCCATGCTCAGTTCGACGGCAGCTGCGGCGGCGCGGCCAACTGAATTTCCTGAATGGTTTCGATCTGCTCGTGGGCGACGTGCACGCCGGTGAGTTCGCCGATCAACCGCCAGTGCTCGTCGAGCCCGGCACTGATGGTCGCCATGCGATCGATCATGTGGCGGCCGGCGGTCTTGACCACTTCGTCCTCGCTGCGCAGCAGCTCGAAAGACATCGAAGTGACCGACGCGGTGAGATGGGTCAGTGAGCGAGCTGTGTGGCCCAGCAGTTCCATTAACAGTTTTTCTTTCGATTCCATGCGGAGGCTTCCTGCGTCGCTCGAAACTTATTTATAACCCAGCACTTTGCTTTAGCAAATGTTTCAGTCTGAGCATCCGACCAAGTGATGGCATGGCGCCACGGTCGTAAACCGACCTGGTCGACGTGATCCCCGCCACGCCGCATTGCCAAGCCCGGCGAGGCCGGTGTACAAAGAGGCTCGCTGCTGTCCTGAACCCGGCTTCAAATGCGTACTGCAACATCCCGTACGCCCTCCGAATTCCGCAAAAACCGTAGCCTATTGGCGTAACGCGACATTTAGTGTCAATATCGCGCCTTCCCCTATTTCGTCGCCCCGTGCGGCTTACGCCGCAGGTCTCGCCCGTTGTTCCGTTAAACAAGGCTTTGAGCATCTGCGGTCTGTAGCAAAAAGGTAGTCAATGATGAGCGCAAGGCACTTTCTCTCCCTGATGGATTGCACGCCCGAAGAGCTGGTCAGCGTGATCCGTCGAGGCGTTGAGCTCAAGGACCTGCGTAACCGCGGCGTACTGTTCGAGCCGCTGAAAAACCGCGTCCTGGGGATGATCTTCGAGAAATCCTCGACCCGTACCCGGATTTCCTTCGAGGCCGGCATGATCCAGCTCGGTGGCCAGGCGATCTTCCTGTCGCCACGCGACACCCAGCTGGGCCGTGGCGAGCCGATCGGCGACTGCGCCATCGTCATGTCGAGCATGCTCGACGCGGTGATGATCCGTACCTTTGCCCACAGCACCCTGACCGAATTCGCCGCCAACTCGCGCGTGCCGGTGATCAACGGCCTGTCCGATGACCTGCACCCGTGCCAGTTGCTGGCCGACATGCAGACCTTCCTCGAACACCGCGGCTCGATCCAGGGCAAGACCGTGGCCTGGATCGGCGACGGCAACAACATGTGCAACAGCTATATAGAAGCGGCGATCCAGTTCGACTTCCAGTTGCGCGTTGCCTGCCCGCAGGGCTACGAGCCTAATCCTGAATTTGTCGCCCGCGCCGGCGATCGCGTGACCATCGTCCGTGATCCGCAAGACGCCGTGCGCGGTGCGCATCTGGTGAGCACCGATGTCTGGACTTCGATGGGTCAGGAAGAGGAAACTGCCAAGCGCCTGAAGTTGTTCGCTCCGTTTCAGGTGAACCGCGCCCTGCTCGATCTGGCGGCCGAAGATGTGCTGTTCATGCACTGCCTGCCGGCGCACCGCGGTGAAGAAATCAGCCTCGACCTGCTTGATGACCCGCGTTCCGTCGCCTGGGATCAGGCAGAAAACCGTCTCCACGCACAGAAGGCCCTGCTCGAGTTCCTCGTCGAACCGGCATATCACCACGCATGAGCCATGAATTACTGCTGAACCTGCGCAACCTCGCTTGCGGCTATCAAGATCAACGCGTGGTGCAGAACCTCAATCTGCACCTCAACGCCGGTGACATCGGCTGCCTGCTCGGCTCGTCCGGCTGCGGCAAGACCACCACCCTGCGCGCGATTGCCGGTTTTGAACCGGTGCACGAAGGTGAAATCACCCTGGGAGGCGAAACCATTTCCAGCGCCGGTTTCACCCTGGCGCCGGAGAAACGCCGGATCGGCATGGTGTTTCAGGATTACGCGCTGTTCCCGCACCTGAGTGTTGCAGACAACATCGCCTTCGGTATCCGCAAGCACCCGAACAAGGAGCGCGTCACCGAGGAGCTGCTGGAACTGGTCAATCTGAAGAATCTAGGCAAGCGCTTTCCCCACGAGTTATCGGGTGGCCAGCAACAGCGTGTCGCCCTAGCCCGGGCACTGGCGCCGGAGCCGCAATTGCTGCTGCTCGACGAGCCATTCTCCAACCTCGATGGCGAACTGCGGCGCAAACTCAGCCACGAAGTGCGCGACATCCTCAAGGCCCGTGGCACCAGTGCGATTCTGGTGACTCACGATCAGGAAGAAGCCTTCGCCGTCAGCGATCACGTTGGCGTGTTCAAGGAAGGTCGTCTGGAGCAGTGGGACACGCCCTACAACCTCTACCACGAGCCGGCGACGCCGTTTGTCGCCAGCTTCATCGGTCAGGGTTATTTCATCCGCGGCCAGCTCGGCAGCCCGGAATCGGTGCAGACCGAACTCGGCGAACTGCGCGGCAACCGCGCCTACACCTGGCCGGTGGGCGGTGCGGTGGATGTGTTGCTGCGTCCGGATGACATTGTTTATGCGCCGGACAGTGGGTTGAAAGCGCGGATCGTCGGCAAGACGTTCCTGGGTGCCTCGACCCTGTATCGCCTGCAACTGCCGACCGGTGCGCAGCTGGAATCGATCTTCCCGAGCCATGCCGACCATCAGGTCGGCGCGGATGTGGGGATTCGGGTCGCCGCCGAACACCTCGTCCTGTTCCAGGCCAGCGGCAGTACCGCGGCACAAATCCCGGCGGTGGAAAACGGCGTCCGCCGCTACAGCGCCGCCCTCTGATCCGCCCCGGATCAAAACTGTGGGAGCGGGCTTGCTCGCGAATGCGCTGTGTCAGTCAACGAAGAGGTCGTCTGACACCCCGCATTCGCGAGCAAGCCCGCTCCCACATTTGGTTTTGGGTTCAACCCAGGATCAGAGTGCCGCTGGCCACCAGCGTCGCATTCCCGCCGATCTTCACCCGCTCCCCCTCCAGCCGACAGAACAACTCCCCGCCCCGCGCCGAACGCTGGCACGCGGTCAAACTGGATTTGCCCAAACGTTTCGACCAATACGGAATCAGGCTGCAATGCGTCGATCCAGTGACCGGATCTTCATTGATGCCGATCGCCGGGGCGAAGTAGCGCGAGACGAAATCGTGCTGATTGCCGCGCGCGGTCACGATGGCGCCGAGCCACGGCAGTTTTGCCAGCGCGACCATGTCCGGCTTGCAGTCGAGCACTGCCTGCTCCGACTCCAGCACCACAAACAATTCATTGGAACCGAGCACATCCACCGCCTCGACGCCCAGCGCACGCTCGACATCCAGCGTCACGCCAATTTCTGAGGGCACAATCGACGGGAAGTCCAGCCACAGGCGATCGCCCTCGCGGCTGACGCTCAACGGCCCGGACTTGCAGATGAAGTCCAGCCGCTCGGCGTTTTCCTTGTAGACCTCGAACAACACATAGGCGCTGGCCAGTGTGGCATGCCCGCATAACGGCACCTCGGTGGTCGGGGTGAACCAGCGGATGTGCCACGCCGCGCCTTCGCGCACCACGAACGCGGTTTCTGCCAGATTGTGTTCGGCAGCGATCTTCTGCATCAAATCGTCCGCGAGCCATGCATCGAGCCGATACACCATCGCCGGGTTGCCACTGAACGGCCGATCACTGAACGCATCAACCTGATGAAATTCGAGCTGCATAACCTTCTCCCTGAGTGAGTCGGCAGAGCATGCAGCCACGCTGCGCTCAGCGCCAGTGACAGAACCGGGCAATTTTCTTCATACAGAACGCAAGTTCATGCACGACCGATGTCGGCAAATTTGGCTTGGGTGTGTTCAGCCAGAACCGCCGGCGCCAATTCGACTTCCAGACCGCGTCGGCCAGCACTGACATAAATAGTCGCAAAGCCCTGGGCCGAGTTATCGATGAAGGTGCGCAGACGCTTCTTCTGCCCCAGCGGACTGATGCCGCCTAACAGGTAACCGGTGGAACGCTGCGCCGCAGCCGGGTCAGCCATTTCGACTTTCTTGACGCCCGCCGCGTGTGCCAGACCTTTGAGATCAAGACTTCCGACGACCGGCACCACCGCCACCAGCAATTCACCTTTTTCACTGGCAGCGAGCAGCGTCTTGAACACCCGCGCCGGCTCCAGCGCCAGTTTCTCGGCGGCCTCCAGCCCATAGGACGCGGCCTTGGGATCATGTTCGTAACTGTGCACGCGATGTTCGGCACGAACTTTTTTCAACAAGTCCAACGCAGGGGTCATGGCAGCTCCAGGTTCGGCATCAACAGAAAAATCCTGCGCCGGATTCTAGGCCATCACCTCGCAAAAGGCTCTAGCGCAAGCCCCGTTTTCCGGGCTTTGCAGGCAAATCGCCGGGCTACCGCCTCCTTCCTCCGCAGGATCATTCAGCAGGCTGATAGTTTAATTGTGACCGACGGTTCACTTTCGACCTTTGACAGGTTTGTTTCTTGTCTATATTTTTTCGAATCTGAATAATGTAAGAATTATCATCACCGCAGCACCCAGCAGTAAACCGGGAACAGGATGGGGATCCTGCCCCGGGGAAAATCGCGCCTTGCCCTGACGGCAAACGCGCCAGACAACAACAAAAATCGAGGTTTTCAATGACAACTGCTTTACAGCAACCATCGCTTTCCGGCCAATGCCTGGCCGAGTTTCTGGGGACTGCACTTCTGATCTTTTTCGGCACCGGCTGTGTCGCTGCGCTCAAAGTCGCGGGCGCCAGCTTCGGCCTGTGGGAAATCAGCATCATCTGGGGCGTCGGCGTGAGCATGGCGATCTACTTGACCGCCGGGGTTTCCGGCGCGCACCTGAACCCCGCCGTGAGCATTGCCCTGAGCATTTTCGCCGACTTCGAAAAGCGCAAACTGCCGTTCTATATCCTGTCGCAGATCGCCGGCGCGTTTTGCGGTGCGCTGTTGGTGTACACGCTGTACAGCAATCTATTCTTCGATTACGAACAAACTCACCACATGGTGCGTGGCACCGCCGCCAGCCTTGAGTTGGCCTCGGTGTTCTCGACCTTCCCCAATCCGGTACTGTCCACCGCCCAGGCATTCCTGGTCGAGATGATCATCACCGCGATCCTGATGGGCGTGATCATGGCCCTGACCGATGACAACAACGGTCTGCCGAAAGGCCCGATGGCTCCGCTGCTGATCGGTTTGCTGATTGCCGTCATCGGCAGCTCGATGGGCCCGCTGACCGGTTTCGCGATGAACCCGGCGCGTGACTTCGGTCCGAAACTGATGACTTTCTTCGCCGGCTGGGGTGAAATTTCCTTCACTGGCGGTCGCGATATTCCGTACTTCCTGATTCCGATTTTTGCACCGATTGTCGGTGCCTGCCTCGGCGCTGCCGGGTATCGCGGGCTCATCGCCCGTCACCTGACCGGCGCCACACCTGCTACAAAGGATGCAGAACCGGCCATTGACGGCAAACCAAGAACTTCTTGAAACAGTCGGCGCGGGCTCCTGCCCATTTCGAACCCGCGCCCCGGCCCACTCTCCCTTATTTAGTCCAAGGCAATCGACATGACCGACATTCAGAATAAGAACTACATCATTGCCCTCGATCAGGGTACGACCAGCTCCCGCGCGATCATCTTCGACCGCGATGCGAACGTGGTCTGCACCGCCCAGCGCGAATTCGCCCAGCACTACCCGCAAGCCGGTTGGGTCGAGCACGATCCAATGGAAATCTTTGCGACCCAGAGCGCGGTGATGGTTGAAGCACTGGCCCAGGCCGGCCTGCATCACGACCAGGTCGCCGCCATCGGTATCACCAACCAGCGTGAAACCACCGTGGTCTGGGACAAGACCACCGGTCGTCCGGTGTACAACGCCATCGTCTGGCAGTGCCGCCGCAGCACCGAGATCTGCCAGCAGCTCAAGCGCGATGGCCACGAAGAGTACATCCGCGACAACACCGGTCTGGTTACCGACCCGTACTTCTCCGGCACCAAGCTGAAGTGGATCCTCGACAACGTCGAAGGCAGCCGCGAGCGTGCGCGCAATGGCGAACTGCTGTTCGGCACCGTCGATAGCTGGCTGATCTGGAAATTCACCGGTGGCAAGGTACACGTCACCGACTACACCAACGCCTCGCGCACCATGCTCTTCAACATCCATTCGCTGGAGTGGGATTCGAAGATGCTGGAAATCCTCGACATCCCGCGCGAGATGCTCCCGGAGGTCAAAGCCTCTTCGGAAATCTACGGTCGCACCAAGAGCGGCATCGCCATCGGCGGTATCGCCGGTGACCAGCAAGCGGCACTGTTCGGCCAGATGTGCGTCGAGCCGGGCCAGGCGAAAAACACCTACGGCACCGGCTGCTTCCTGCTGATGAACACCGGCGACAAAGCGGTGAAATCGCAACACGGCATGCTCACCACCATCGCTTGCGGCCCGCGTGGCGAAGTGGCTTACGCTTTGGAAGGCGCGGTGTTCAACGGCGGTTCGACCGTGCAGTGGCTGCGCGATGAACTGAAGATCGTCAACGACGCTCACGACACCGAATACTTCGCCAATAAAGTGAAGGACAGCAACGGCGTGTACCTGGTACCGGCCTTCACCGGTCTCGGTGCTCCGTACTGGGACCCGTATGCCCGCGGAGCACTGTTCGGTCTGACGCGCGGCGTGCGCGTGGATCACATCATCCGCGCCGCGCTGGAATCGATCGCCTACCAGACCCGCGACGTACTCGACGCCATGCAACAGGACTCCGGCGAACGCCTCAAGGCCCTGCGCGTGGACGGCGGCGCGGTCGCGAACAACTTCCTCATGCAGTTCCAGGCCGACATCCTCGGCACCCAGGTCGAGCGTCCGCAAATGCGCGAAACCACTGCACTCGGGGCGGCGTATCTGGCCGGTCTGGCGTGCGGATTCTGGGGCAGCCTCGACGAACTGCGCGGCAAGGCCGTGATCGAGCGCGAGTTCGAACCGAGCCTGGAAGAAGTCGAGAAAGAGAAACTGTACAAAGGCTGGAAAAAAGCCGTCAGCCGCACCCGTGACTGGGCGCGTGAAGACGCTGAATAAGCCAGTCTGAAGACTGACTTAAGCTGTCCAAACAGCGTGAAAGCGTAGCGAGCGAAGGCAAGACAAGGCAAAAACAGGCGAGGACGCGGAGTTTACGGGTTTGTAAATGAGCAGTCCGAGCCTGTTTTTAACGCAGGATTGCCGAGCGCAGTAGCTTTCACGTTGTTTGGAAACTGGTCGGGAGGAGATTCCTGCGTCATCATGGGCAAATTTTGCACGGCAGCCCAAAGGAAGCCCCATGAATCTGCCTCCCCGTCAGCAGCAAATCCTCGAGCTGGTCCGCGAACGCGGCTATGTGAGCATCGAGGAAATGGCTACGCTGTTCGTTGTTACACCGCAAACCATCCGCCGCGATATCAATCAGCTCGCGGAAGCCAATCTGTTGCGTCGCTACCATGGCGGCGCGGCCTATGATTCCAGCGTCGAAAACACCGCCTACGCGATGCGCGCCGACCAGATGCGCGACGAAAAACAACGCATCGGCGAAGCCATCGCCGCGCAGATCCCCGATCACGCCTCGCTGTTCATCAACATCGGCACCACCACCGAATCGATTGCCCGCGCCCTGCTCAATCACAACCATCTGAAGATCATCACCAACAACCTGCACGTCGCCTCGATGCTCAGTGCCAAGGATGATTTCGATGTGCTGCTGACCGGCGGCAACGTGCGCCGTGACGGCGGTGTGGTGGGTCAGGCGAGCGTGGACTTCATCAACCAGTTCAAGGTCGATTTCGCGCTGGTGGGTATCAGCGGCATCGACGAAGACGGCAGCCTGCTCGACTTCGATTATCAGGAAGTGCGCGTGTCGCAGGCGATCATTGCCAATGCGCGGCAGGTGATTCTGGCGGCGGACTCGAGCAAGTTCGGGCGCAATGCGATGATTCGATTGGGTCCGATCAGCCTGATCGACTGCCTGGTGACCGATCAGCAGCCGGTGCCGGCACTGGCGCAACTGCTGAGCCAGCACAAGATTCGTCTGGAAGTCGTTTAAACCCGTTCAACATTCCCCTGTGGCGAGGGGATTTATCCCCGATGGGCTTCGAAGCAGTCCTAAAACCACCCAATGCGGTGTGCCTGAGACTCCACGGTAGTTGATTGAGGGGCCGCTACGCGGCCCATCGGGGATAAATCCCCTCGCCACAAAGATCATCCCCACCTCAATAATGTTCGAAAATTTTCTTTTGGCCGCCCTTCGATGAGTTTTTTCAATCGAACGCGACTGGCTGCGCGCGTCTTTATGGGCTACCATTTTCGCAAATGAACATTTATGTTCGATTTCCAAGACAGAAAATCAAAAGAGCCCGAGGCCAGCCGATGTCCACATCTACCTTGCGTACGCCCCCTATCTCCGAGATCTACGACGTTGCCGTGATTGGCGGCGGGATCAATGGCGTGGGGATCGCAGCGGATGCCGCCGGTCGCGGTCTATCGGTGTTCCTTTGCGAAAAGGATGACCTGGCCAGCCACACCTCGTCGGCCAGCAGCAAGCTGATCCACGGTGGCCTGCGCTACCTCGAACATTACGAATTCCGTCTGGTGCGTGAAGCGCTGGCCGAGCGCGAAGTGCTGCTGGCCAAGGCGCCGCACATCGTCAAGCCGATGCGCTTTGTGCTGCCGCACCGTCCGCACCTGCGTCCAGCCTGGATGATCCGCGCCGGCCTGTTCCTTTATGACAACCTCGGCAAGCGCGAAAAACTGCCAGGTTCGAAAAGCCTGAAGTTCGGTGCCGACAGCGCACTGAAAATCGAAATCACCAAGGGCTTCGAATATTCCGATTGCTGGGTCGATGACGCCCGCCTCGTCGTTCTGAACGCCATGGCCGCCCGGGAAAAAGGTGCCCACGTACACACCCAGACCCGTTGCGTCAGCGCCCGCCGCGCCAAGGGCCTGTGGCACCTGAATCTGGAACGCGCCGACGGCAGCCTGTTTTCGATCACTGCCAAAGCCTTGGTGAACGCCGCCGGCCCGTGGGTCGCCAAGTTCATTCGTGACGACCTGAAAATGGAATCGCCGTACGGCATCCGCCTGATTCAGGGCAGCCACATCATCGTGCCGAAGCTGTACGAAGGCGATCACGCGCACATCCTGCAAAACGAAGATCAGCGCATCGTCTTCACCATTCCATACCTGAACCACTTCACCCTGATCGGCACCACCGACCGTGAATACACCGGTGACCCGGCGAAAGTGGCAATCACCGACGGCGAAACCGATTACCTGCTGAAAGTGGTCAACGCGCACTTCAAGCAGCAGATCAGCCGCGACGACATCCAGCACAGCTACTCGGGCGTGCGTCCACTGTGCAACGACGAATCCGACAACCCGTCCGCCGTGACCCGCGATTACACCCTCGCATTGTCTGGCGGTGGCGAAGAAGCACCGCTGCTGTCGGTGTTCGGCGGCAAACTGACCACCTACCGCAAACTCGCCGAGTCAGCGATGGCCCAGTTGATGCCGTACTTCACCCAGATGCGCCCGAGCTGGACCGCCACCGCGACCCTGCCCGGCGGCGAAGACATGACCACCCCGCAAGCCTTGAGCGCGCAGATCCGCGACAAGTTCGACTTCGTCCCGACCGAGATCGCCCGCCGCTGGGCCACCACCTACGGCAGCCGCACCTGGCGCATGCTCGAAGGCGTAGAGTCGCTGAACGACATGGGCGAACATCTTGGCGGCGGGCTCTACACCCGTGAAGTCGATTACCTGTGCAGCGAAGAATGGGCTACCACCGCCAACGACATCCTGTGGCGTCGCAGCAAGCTGGGCCTGTTCACTACCCCGGCCGAGCAAGAGAAGCTGGCGGCGTACCTGGGCAAGGTCGAGCAGAACCGCAAGATTGAAGCGGCGTGATATGAACATCGCTTAAAACGGAGCCCCTGAATTGAGAGATTCAGGGGCTTTTTGCTGCGTGACTTACTTTGCCTGCCACTAACCCTGTGGCGAGGGAATGTGGGCTCGAACGATCATCAATATGAGGGCAGCGATTAAAAGAGCGTTCGGATTTCCGAACGCGACCTCCCGGTCGATTCGGATAACCGGATCAGTTTCATCGAAAAACACCGACACAAAACTTTAATCACCTTATAAATCAAGCCATTAGCCACTATCGACTGCTCTGGCACGACTCATGCTCTACACTCTCTCGACGAATGCCTGCCGTGCCAACACTTCAGGAGCCGTCAGGCATTCGAAGCACAAAAGGGCCGACGAACTGGCTCCATAAAAAAAACAATTCGAGGAAAATTTGATGCGCATCGTTCCCCATATCCTGGGCGCAGCCATTGCGGCCGCTCTGATCAGCACGCCAGTTTTCGCCGCCGAACTCACCGGCACCCTGAAGAAAATCAACGATTCCGGCACCATCACCCTCGCTCACCGCGACAGTTCCATTCCGTTTTCCTACATCGCGGATGCTTCCGGCAAGCCAGTGGGCTACTCCCACGACATTCAAGTGGCCATCGTTGAAGCCCTGAAAAAAGACCTGAACAAGCCAGACCTGCAGGTCAAATACAACCTGGTGACCTCGCAAACCCGTATCCCGCTGATCCAGAACGGCACCGCGGATATCGAGTGCGGTTCCACCACCAACAACGCCGAACGTGCCCAGCAAGTCGACTTCACCGTCAACATCTTCGAAATCGGCACCCGCCTGCTGGTCAAGAAAGACAAGGATGGCAACCCGTCCTACAAAGACTTTGCCGACCTCAAAGGCAAAAACGTCGTGACCACCGCCGGCACCACGTCCGAGCGCATCATCAAAGCGATGAACGCCGACAAGCAGATGGGCATGAACATCATCTCCGCCAAGGACCACGGCGAATCCTTCAACATGTTGGAAAGCGGCCGTGCCGTTGCCTTCATGATGGACGACGCCCTGCTGGCCGGCGAAGAAGCCAAGGCCAAGAAGCCGGACGACTGGGTCATCACCGGTACTCCGCAATCGTTCGAAGCCTACGCGTGCATGGTTCGCAAAGACGACCCGGCCTTCAAGAAGGCTGTGGATGACGCCATCGTCGGCCTGTACAAATCCGGCAAGATCAACGAGATCTACAAGAAGTGGTTCGAAACCGCGATTCCGCCAAAGGGCCTGAACCTCAACTTCCCGATGAGCGACAAGGTCAAGGAACTGATCGCCAACCCGAGCGACAAGCCGGCGCCTGACGTAAAAATCTGATTCCTGACTAACCTTATCCCCTGAGGGAGCCACCCTCCCTCAGGCGTCTGTTACCTGCTGGTTTTACAGTGGAACACTCGACCTGGCGGTTTTCGAGCCGATCGCGTGTGCCCGGCGTTCAACGTCGGACGGGAAAGGATCTTCCCCAAGCGGGTGCTTGTACATCGATCGATTTCGAGGGGAGACCCTAATGAATTACAACTGGGACTGGGGCGTGTTCTTCAAGTCCACCGGCGTGGGCAGCGAGACTTATCTCGACTGGTACATCGCCGGCCTGGGCTGGACCATTGCCATCGCCATCGTGGCATGGATCATCGCCTTGCTGCTGGGCTCCATTCTGGGGGTCATGCGCACGGTGCCGAACCGCCTCGTATCGGGCATCGCCACCTGCTACGTCGAACTGTTTCGCAACGTGCCGCTGCTGGTGCAGCTGTTCATCTGGTACTTCCTGGTGCCCGATCTGCTGCCGCAGAACCTGCAGGACTGGTACAAGCAGGATCTGAACCCGACCACCTCGGCCTACCTGAGCGTGGTCGTATGCCTGGGTCTGTTCACCGCCGCCCGGGTCTGCGAGCAAGTGCGCACCGGCATCCAGGCGTTGCCACGCGGCCAGGAATCCGCCGCCCGCGCCATGGGTTTCAAGCTGCCGCAGATCTACTGGAACGTGCTGCTGCCCCAGGCCTACCGCATCATCATTCCACCGCTGACCTCGGAATTCCTCAACGTGTTCAAGAACTCCTCCGTGGCGTCCTTGATCGGCCTGATGGAACTGCTGGCGCAAACCAAACAGACCGCCGAGTTCTCGGCCAACCTGTTTGAAGCCTTCACCCTGGCCACGCTGATCTACTTCACCCTGAACATGAGCCTGATGTTGCTGATGCGCATGGTCGAGAAGAAAGTCGCAGTGCCCGGCCTGATCTCCGTGGGGGGTAAATAATGGACTTCGATTTCAGCGGCATCATCCCCGCGATCCCGGGCCTGTGGAACGGCATGGTCATGACCTTGCAACTGATGGTCATGGGCGTGATCGGCGGCATCGTGCTGGGGACGATCCTCGCACTGATGCGCCTGTCGTCCAGCAAACTGCTGTCGCGCGTCGCCGGCGCCTACGTGAACTACTTCCGCTCGATCCCACTGCTGCTGGTGATCACCTGGTTCTACTTGGCGGTGCCGTTCGTGCTGCGCTGGATCACCGGCGAAGACACCCCGATCGGCGCGTTCACCTCCTGCGTCGTGGCTTTCATGATGTTCGAAGCCGCGTACTTCTGTGAGATCGTCCGGGCTGGCGTGCAGTCGATCCCCAAAGGCCAGATGGCCGCAGCCCAGGCGATGGGCATGACTTATGGCCAGACCATGCGTCTGATCATCTTGCCTCAGGCGTTCCGCAAGATGACCCCGTTGCTGCTGCAACAGTCGATCATCCTGTTCCAGGACACCTCGCTGGTCTATACCGTGGGCCTGGTGGACTTCCTCAACTCCGCCCGTTCCAGCGGCGACATCATCGGTCGTTCCAACGAGTTCCTGATCTTTGCCGGTGTCGTCTACTTCATCATCAGCTTTTCCGCCTCGCTGCTGGTCAAGCGTCTGCAAAAAAGGTTTGCCGTATGATCTCCATCAAGAACATCAACAAGTGGTATGGCGACTTCCAGGTGCTGACTGATTGCAGCACCGAGGTCAAGAAAGGCGAAGTGATCGTGGTCTGCGGTCCGTCGGGTTCGGGCAAGTCGACCCTGATCAAGTGCGTCAACGCGCTGGAGCCGTTCCAGAAAGGCGACATCGTCGTCGACGGCACCTCGATTGCCGACTCCAAGACCAACCTGCCGAAACTGCGTTCGCGCGTCGGCATGGTGTTCCAGCATTTCGAGCTGTTCCCGCACCTGACCATCACCGAAAACCTGACCATCGCGCAGATCAAGGTGCTGGGCCGCAGCAAGGAAGAGGCGACCAAGAAAGGTCTGCAACTGCTGGAACGCGTCGGTCTGTCGGCACACGCCCACAAGCACCCGGGGCAACTGTCCGGCGGTCAGCAGCAGCGTGTGGCGATCGCCCGTGCGCTGGCGATGGACCCGATCGTCATGCTGTTCGACGAACCGACCTCGGCGCTCGACCCGGAAATGGTCAACGAAGTGCTCGACGTGATGGTGCAACTGGCACACGAAGGCATGACCATGATGTGCGTGACCCACGAAATGGGCTTCGCGCGCAAAGTGGCTGATCGCGTGATCTTCATGGACGCCGGCAAGATCATCGAAGACTGCCCTAAAGAGGAATTCTTCGGCGACATCAGCGCCCGCTCCGAACGCGCGCAGCACTTCCTCGAGAAAATCCTGCAGCACTAAAAGCAACAGACTGAACTCTGTGGTGAGGGAGCTTCTGTGGTGAGGGGATTTATCCCCGATGGGCTGCGAAGCGGCCCCAGCATTCCAAAGTCAGACCGCATGCAATGGTTTGACGACTGCTGCGCAGCCGATCGGGGATAAATCCCCTCGCCACAGAGTCCACCTCGAAACCAGCGCGGATTCACCAATAAGTGTGGTGGTTGACCCAAGGCAACTGTGATGAAATGCGACCCCAATCTCTATCGCGCAGCGCCGCCATCACTTGCCGTGAAGCCCCGTCTGATTCGCCATCTGTTCCTGCCGCCGCTGATCATCATCCTGATGATCGGACTGGGTTACATCGGCTTCTGGACCAGTGAACATTTCGGCATCCGCAGCCTCAGCGAAAACGGCCAGCGTCAGCTCGAACTGCACGCGCGCACCGTCGAAAGCGAAATCAGCAAATACACCTACCTGCCCAGCCTGCTGGAACTGGAAACCAGTGTCCCGCAACTGCTGGCCGACCCGACTCCGGAACACCGGCAAACGGTCAATGCTTACCTTGAAGGCCTGAACCGGCGCAGCCGCAGTCGGGCTATCTACGTGATGGACACTACCGGCCGCGTCATGGCCACCAGCAACTGGCGCGACGTCGACAGTTACCTCGGCGAAGACCTGTCCTTTCGCGCCTATTTCCAGAACGCCGTGCGCGGCGAGCCCGGACGTTTCTACGGCATCGGCAGCACCAGCGGCGAACCCGGTTATTACCTCGCCCACGGTCTGGAAGAACACGGCAAGATCATCGGCGTCGCCGTGGTCAAGGTGCGCCTCGAAGCGCTGGAAGAGCGCTGGCAACGCGCCCGCCTGGAAGCCTTCGTCAGCGACGAGAACGGCATCATCATTCTTTCCAGCGATCCGGCGCGGCGCCTGAAATCGGTGGTCCCGCTGAGCGATGAAACCAAAGAGAAGCTCGCCCGCAGCCTGCAGTACTACTGGTTCCCGCTCAACGAACTGCAACCGCTGGCCCGCGAAACCCTGGCCGACGGTGTGGAGAAACTGACCTTCCCGGCCAACAGCGAACTGAGCGCCGATGACGACAGCATCAGCTATCTGGCGCAGACCCGACCGCTGAGCGACACGCCATGGAATTTCACCCTGCTCACGCCGTTGCAGGACTTGCGCCGCGAAGCGATCAATCAGGGAATCCTGGTGGCCGTGGCTTTCGCGCTGGTGGCGTTCCTGCTGATCGCCTGGAACGAGCGGCGCAAGGTCATCGCCACCCGCCTCGCCGCCCGCGAAGCCCTGCAGGAAGCCAACAATCAACTGGAGCGTCGGATTACCGAACGCACCGGCGACCTGCGCGCCAGCAACGAACGGCTCAAGAGCCAGATCCGCGAGCGACGCCAGGCAGAAGAGACCCTGCGTCGCGCTCAGGACGAACTGGTGCAGGCCGGCAAACTCGCGGCCATCGGCCAGATGTCGACCAGCATCGCCCACGAACTGAACCAGCCGCTGGCGGCGATGCGCACCCTGTCCGGCAACACCATTCGCTTTCTGGAACGCGGCCAGCTCGATGTCGCCAGCACCAACCTCAAGACCATCAACGACCTGATTGACCGCATGGGCCGGATCACCGCCAGCCTGCGTTCGTTCGCCCGGCGCGGCGACAACGAAGGCCAGGCCAGCCTCGGCAAAGCGGTGGACGCGGCCCTGCAACTGCTCGGCGCGCGGGTCGAGAGCATAACGCTGCAACTGCATCGTCAGTTCAGCGACGTACAGGTGCAGATCGACCAGACCCGCCTCGAACAGATTCTGGTCAACCTGATCGGCAACGCCCTCGACGCCATGCAGGCGCAACCCGCACCGCAGCTGTGGCTCGATGGCGAAGAGTTCAACGGCAAATATCGCCTGCGGGTGCGCGACAACGGCCACGGGGTCGACGCCGAAGCACGCAAGCATCTGTTCGAGCCGTTCTTCACCACCAAACCCGGCGAACAGGGTCTGGGCCTCGGCCTGACCCTCTCCGCCAGCCTCGCTGCCGCCACCGGCGGACACCTGGGTGTCGAACACCCGGCCAGCGGTGGTACCACCTTCGTTCTCAGTTTACCGTTGGTAAGCCCTACTCCTGCCGAGCCAATATGAACCACGACCTTAGTGTGCTGATCGTCGAAGACGACCCCCATGTGCTGCTCGGCTGCCAGCAGGCGCTGACCCTGGAAGACATTCCCTGCATCGGCGTCGGCAGTGCCGAAGAAGCGCTGGAGCGGGTCGGCGACAACTTTGCCGGGATCGTCATCAGCGACATTCGCCTGCCCGGCATCGATGGCCTGGAACTGCTGACGCGCCTCAAGGCGCGCGACCGCAGTTTGCCGGTGGTGCTGATCACCGGTCATGGCGATATCTCCATGGCCGTCGGCGCGATGCAGAAAGGCGCCTACGATTTCATGGAGAAACCGTTCTCGCCGGAGCGCCTGGTGGACGTCGCTCGTCGCGCACTGGAGCAACGCAGCCTCGCCCGCGAAGTCTCCTCGCTGCGTCGGCAACTGGCCGAACGCGATTCCCTCGAAGGCCGGATCATCGGGCGCTCGCCAGCCATGCAGAACCTGCGCGAACTGATCGCCAACGTCGCCGACACCTCGGCCAACGTATTGATCGAAGGCGAGACCGGCACCGGCAAGGAACTGGTCGCCCGTTGCCTGCACGACTTCAGTCGTCGGCATGCCAAGCAGTTCGTCGCGCTGAACTGCGGCGGCCTGCCGGAAAACCTCTTCGAAAGCGAGATCTTCGGCCACGAGGCCAACGCCTTCACCGGCGCCGGCAAACGGCGCATCGGCAAGATCGAACACGCCGACGGCGGCACGCTGTTCCTCGACGAAGTGGAAAGCATGCCCCTGCCCCTGCAGATCAAACTGCTGCGGGTGTTGCAGGAACGCACCCTCGAACGCCTCGGCTCGAACCAGAGCGTGGCGGTGGATTGCCGGGTGATTGCCGCAACCAAATCCGACCTCGACGAAGCGAGCAAGGCCGGCGAGTTTCGCAGCGACTTGTACTACCGCCTCAACGTGGTGACGCTGGAGCTGCCGCCGCTGCGCGAGCGCCGTGAAGATATCCTGCAACTGTTCGAACACTTCACCCAGCAGTCGGCGCTGCGTTTCGACCGGATATTGCCCGAGCTGGACAACCATACCCTGTCGAACCTGATGAGCCACGACTGGCCGGGCAATGTGCGTGAGCTGCGTAACGTCGCCGAGCGCTTTGCCCTCGGCCTGCCGGCGTTCAAGAAGTCCGGCGCCAGCAGCGGCGGTCAGGGGCTGGCGTTCGCCGAAGCGGTGGAAGCCTTCGAGCGCAACCTGCTCAATGACGCCTTGCAACGCAGTGGCGGCAACCTGACCCAGGCCAGTCAAGAACTGGGCATGGCCAAGACCACGCTGTTCGACAAAGTGAAAAAGTACGGGCTGAGCCACTGATGGATCTGATACTCAAAGCGGCACTCGGCGCGGCGGTGGTGCTGATCCTCGCCGCGCTGTCGAAGACCAAAAACTATTACATCGCCGGACTGGTGCCGCTGTTTCCGACCTTCGCCCTGATCGCCCACTACATCGTCGGCAAAGGTCGTTCGATCGACGATCTGAAGGCGACGATTGTGTTCGGCATGTGGTCAATCATTCCGTACTTCATCTATCTGGCGACGCTGTACGTGATGGTTGACCGCATGCGCCTGGAGGCTTCACTGGCGGTGGCGGTGGTCGCGTGGCTGATCGCGGCGACCGTGCTGGTCACGGTCTGGGTGCGCCTGCACAGCTGATCACAGCCTTGGCTTCACTCAGGATCTGCCGGCTCGCCCCGGATACACCTGCCTACTCTTTGAGTGACAGTGATGGCCCCTTCGCGAGCAAGCCCGCTCCCACATTTGAAATGCGCTCCCCTTGTGGGAGCGGGCTTGCTCGCGAAGAGGCCCGAATCAACACCGCCAAAACCTCAGCTACAGCAGGTTGCCGCTTGCCACCGGCTCGATCTGCGCCCAGTGCGAGGTGTCTTCACGGTGCTCTTGCAAATACGGCAAAACCGCCGCCAGCAAGGGCGCCTTGAACGCCTCCTGAAAGCGATGAGCCAGCCCCGGAATCAGCTTCAACTGACTGCCACGAATGTGCGCCGCCAGATGCACGCCGTGCATCACCGGCAACAGCGGATCGGCCGTGCCGTGCACCACCAGGGTCGGCACCCGCAGTTGATTGAGCAAGGCCACCCGGCTCGGCTCGGCAAGTATCGCCATGATCTGCCGTTTCACACCTTCAGGGTTGAACGCCCGGTCGTAGGCTACCGCCGCCTGATGCAGCAACGCTTGCCGGTCATCGGTGACCGCCGGGCTACCGAGCGCCGCCAGCAGATCGGCCTGCTGCTCCAGCGCCACCTCGCGATTCGGCGCACCACGCCGCGCCAGCAATTGCACGAGCGCCGCACTCGGTGCCGGCAAACCTTCGGCGCCGGAACTGGTCATGATCAGCGTCAGACTCTCTACCCGCTGCGGTGCCATCGCCGCCAGATGCTGGGCGATCATCCCGCCCATGCTCGCGCCCAATACGTGAAACTGGTCGATGTGCAGCGCGTCCATCAAGCCCAGTGCATCGTCGGCCATGTCCGTCAGCGAATAGGGCGCCGACACCGGCAAGCCGAGTTTATAGCGCAGCACTTCAAAGGTCAGGTTGGCCTCGACCGGGGCCTGCCGCCAGGTCGACAGGCCGACATCGCGGTTGTCGTAGCGGATCACCCGAAAGCCCTGCTGACACAGCGCAACCACCACTTCGTCCGGCCAATGGATCAACTGACCACCCAGGCCCATGACCAGCAACAGCGCCGGATCCGAGGCACGGCCGATGCTCTGGTACGCCAGGCTCACCTGTGCCAGATCGACCCGTTCAGTCGGTACATTGACGTCGCAACGCGAAGCCGCCATCGACGGCAGGCCGAACAACAGCGCGGCCAACAGAAAAAATAAACGCATGAAGAAACACCGAAACGCAGAACCCCAGTAGAGCGCGAGTCTGATGAAGTTTGTTCAAGCGCGCTGCCACAGTTGCGTGACAGTTTGATGAAGATTGCCGAGCGGTCATCCTGCACAGCGTTCCGACGTCCGACACGATCTTCTACGCCAACGCGATGAAGGCAACGAATCAGGCCGGAGCGGTCTGTACATCCTCTGAAACAAAACCACTACCCAGCGATAACCATGTACCGCATGGGGCTGTGAGAGCGCGCCTCTAATAGGCACGAAGGCCGGGATTACCCGGTCTGCATGCCCTCTGGAGCCTTGTCGCATGTCCCACGCACTGCCCTCTGCAACGGCCGACTTCGGCCTTGATCAACGATTACAGCCATACGTCGATCAAACGCTTTACCTGTTGGCGACGGCTCGTTTGAACGACTGTCACCAGCAATGGCTGGATCTCCTGGCCCACCATCCCCAACAACCCGAAAGCGCCTGGTGGGATGTCCGCGCGCCCGGCACTGCGCTGTCGCGGCGCGAGCATGCCCTGAGCCTCTATCACCGGCATTTCGAGGCCGCGCTTCATTGGGCGGGGGCCGAAGGCAGGCTCGACGCCACACAACGACAGAGGCTGTCGCAGCTCCTCCCCCCTTCGAACAAGGTCGCGGCGGACCTGCGGGTCGCGCAACCGGTACTCAACCGCGTCGATAACAGCCGCCTGCGTGTGTACGGCACGTTGCTGATCAAGCTGGAGGAAACGCTGCTGCTTTATCTGCCCACGCACTCGCAACCGTTGATCCGTTTCGAACAGCAGACCGCGCTGGAACGCTGGCTGATTGACCAGCAGCCGGATCCGTTACGCATCACCTCGCTGGACTTCATCGAGTTCGGTAGCGATCCACTCACACGCGCAATTGAACCACTGCTGTCCACATCGGCAAGCAGCGGTGCCAGTTGGGCCGCGCTCGACAAATTTTTCCCGGTCGCGCCCACCCTGCCGGAGAGTGCCGGGCAAACCGTCGATGAAGTTGCGCCCTTCGGTTTGCTGGTTGCCGATATTCCCCTGGACGCGCGCCGGCAGACGCTGGCGCTTGAACAACGTGCGCTCGACCGCTTGTTTGGCGACGCCGAGCTGAACAGCCCGCAACGTCAGCAACTGGCGCAACGATTCGACGCTTTGAGCGAGGCGCAGCAAGCCAGTCATGACGCGGCATCCGCCCTGCTCGACAGCCACCATCCGCTGACGATGCTCGAACTGCGCCAGGCCAGCAACCAGCACTACCACGCCCTGCTTCAGGCGCGTATCGCGGGACTGCGCGCCGAGGTCGAACTGCAACGGGCGCTGGAGCAACTGTCCATCGAGGAGCATCGGCGCGTCATCGCAATGCTGGACGCACCGGGGCGCAACCTGCTGACAGCGGACGGGGTTATCGCGCGCGTATCGTTGGCGGCGACAAATGAGGGCGTTACCGCGGTCGAGGAGCTGCATGGCGTGCTGATCATCGCGACGACTGCGGCGCTGGCGCCCGACTCAAGCGACAGCCTGTTGCTTTACTGGCCCGGCCACTTCGGCGGACTGCAACGTTTTACTTCGCGTGCGGCGCTGGAGCAGAACCTGTTCAAACGCTCGCCCAACGACGGCGGGCTGACCTTGCACCTGACGCCACTGGCTGGCGATTCGCTCGTTTGGTCGCTTGATCAGCAACTCTATGACTGCGAACAGCAAGCCGCGCAGATCCTGCGTGACAACCCGCTGCCCGGCCGTGCCGACGAGCGCCGGGCCGAGATGGAAAAGCTGCGCGAACAATATCTGCCACGCCTGACCGTAGCGGTCGCGCAAGCCCGTGAACGGGCATTTACCGAACGTCAGGCGCAAGATCGCAGCGCGGCGCTGGCCGGCAACCTGCCTGCATGGTTTGAAAAGCTGGACGACGCGCCACGTGCACGGATCAAAACGCTGATCAGCCAGTACCTCGGCGCCATGCAACGCGCTCATGCGTTGCTCGAACGGGAATTACCGCCGCGTCAGGCCTTTGCCGAACAACGCATCGACGCCCGCTTGCGCGCAGACTTTGCGCTCAAACAAAGCGCGAGCGTGAGCCTCGACCTGCCCGACTCGACCTTCTGGCAAAAAACCGTGATGGAAGGCGCCGCGCCTGGCACACCGCAACGCAATATCCTGACCGCGAGCGACAAGCGTGGCGACCTCACCCTTGAACAACTGGCACAGGAAAACATCGATCAGGACGTGCAGTGGCGCCTGTCCTTCATGCGGGCCAGGATCCGCGCCGAGAACCCCACTGATCGACAGCGCCTGGAAGCCGGGATCACCCCGGCCTATTTGCGCAATCTGGTAACAGAGCTGGATCTGCCCGGACGTTACGAAGAACTGATTCGCCAGGCATTTTTCGGCGCGCCGGGAGAACCGGCGTTTCAGCAGGCCTGGCGCCGTGAATGCCTGAGCGAACCGTGGCGGCTGATGCTCAGGTTGCAAGGTGAGTTCGCGCTGCTGCAACGGCACATCGACAATGCAGGCCATGCCGTGCTGAAAGTCGCCATCGAGGCGAATACACCTCAGGCGTATGCCGTGAATGGACAACGCATCGCGCTGCTGCCGGTGCACCTGACCGTCGGAGGAGAGGACACCGCGCATCAAGGACCGAGCACGCTCGCGGGTGTCACATTGATTGTCGAGCAAACCAGTGGTCTGACGCTGCTGTACCTGCCCGACAGCCCCGACGCGATCCTCCTGCGTCAATACGAAACGCTGGAACAGGCGCGGGTGGATCTGTTCAGGCGTTGTGTGGACAGCAAAATGGTCAGCTACCTGGCCGGACGCGCCGTGAGCGGCGATTTTGCCAGCCATGTCAGCCGGATCAACCAGGCCCAACTGCGCAATTTCGATGCGCTGATCGGCGTCGGGATGGCCTGGCCGGCGACCACATCGTTGGCCATTCATTTATTGAACGTACACATGGGCCGGTTGCTGGAGGCCCATCGCAGCAGTTCACGTTCCAACGATGCGTTGTATCTCGAACGCTGTGCACTGAAGTCCGGGGCGTTGTTCAACTATCTGAAAATGGCTATCGGCATGTTGCCGTTCGTGGGCGCGGCCGTGGCCCTGTATGAAGCCTGGAACAGTGCCAATCTGGCGGTCGCGGCGTTCTTGCGCGGCGAGCTCGGACATGGTCTGGCGGAGGTGGAAGCGGTGCTGCTGTCGCTGATCGACGCGGCAATGGATGTGCTTCCCGGAACAGTTTCGGCACCCGCAGCCGCTCGTCTGGCCAGCCGCCAGCGGCAACGCGCGGCACTGGGCAGATCCGCCGCGATGTCGACGTCCTGGCAATGGACCAGGCAGACGCTCGAGCGTTTCAAGGGTTACGAGTACGAATACGAAATTTCCCTCGCCGGCCTGCACCCGGCCACCCACGGGGTCTATCGCAACGTCTACCGCCACGCCGATGGCGACTTCATTGTTCGTCAGGGCCGCATCTATCAGGTTCAGCTCAGCGATGCGCCGCGTGGCTGGAGGCTTTATGGCTCACGGATGCGCAGCTACAAACAACCGATCGCCCTCGACGAAAATGGCCAGTGGAACACCCATTACGCGGTGTACGGCACCGTTATGGACGGTGGCGGTGCAGGCGGTGGCGCCGTGCTCGGACATCTGGCCGACGGCATGGACCCACTTTGGCCCGCGCCAATTCGCCAGTGGTTGCCGCGCTGGTGGACCGATCGGCAACTGCGCAGGCAATTGACCCTGACCAATACCGTCGAGGCCTATAGAAGACGCCTGAAGGCCCAGATAGATACCTCCAACCAGTTGCTGAAAAAGCATCAGAGTCTTGAGTTCGCCCAGCGCAAGCCGCTGCAGGCGGAGGTCGACATGGCCTGTGTCAACGACATCGACAGGGCCATCCAGCTTTTTCAGAACTCGGACGAACTGCTGCCTCTGAGCCACGGCAACAAACGCCAACAGCTCAAGGAGCTAAAGAGCGGCAGTGCATTACTGGTGGTAGACCGGACGGTAGAACGCGCGACCATCGCCCGCGACCGACTGCTCGAATACCTGAACCAGATCGATGCTCTGGTCGCCGAATCGGACGCCACGCCTTACCACCACACGGCAGCGCATGTGCACCTGATGGGCCGACGCAAGCTGATTCGCAAGGCTTTTCTCAAGGAGTTCGATCACCTGCACGCGACCATTGAACAGGCCAACCTGTGGAAGACTCACATCAACCCCACCCAGAGAGCCAAGATAGAAGCCGACATCACAGCCCTCAACCGCAATTACGGCGAACGCACTCACTATTACCTGAGAACCGCACATCTGTTGGAGACCATTACCCGATACGAAGCGGTCGATGATTTGTACTGGATGTACTTCCACACGCAAATGAAGGAAGCGAGGGGAAAAGTCGGGCGCGCGCTCCTGACCCAGCATCACCTGCCAGAGGTCAGCGCCAGTCTGGTTCAGCGCAAACAGGTGATCGAGGATTGCCTGCAGATCTATGCCGGTTTCCGTCGTCAGCTCAACGCCTGGACACTGGGTTATGCGCAGCATCTGGATCTGGAACAGGTCGGGCCATTCCTCGATGGCCTGAGCAAGGTTGAAGAACACGCGCGGCACTCGATCAAACAGCGCCCGCCGATCAAACCGAAGGAGCCCGGCGGCAGGCAACTGTTCGAAACCGAGGACAACCAGTTGCTGATCGGTACCGAAAGCATTGACCCCGGCACCCGGGAAAAACGCTTCACCGTCGAAGGCATCGACGGTTTCCGCGAAACCTGGCTACAGCGCTCCAGCGGTAAATACCATCTGCCAGCCCGCCCCGCACCTGCCACAACACCGCTGCCAACCGATGTTCAACCATTGCTCGCGGAAGCGCGAAAACGTCTGGAGGCGGTTGCGGCCTACAGCGCCAAGGTGCAGGGCTACACCCGTCAGGACATGTTGCCGGTGGATCTGGAACACATGTTCAGCAGCGAAGCGACCGAGCTGAGCATCCGCGCCCAGGCCATCGAACGGTTATCGCCGACCGAACCACTGGTGCTGCAATTGCACGCCAAGGCCGGTGAGCTGCGACGTACCGGTCGTACCCTGCGCATTGATCAGTCACTGCGCAGCAAGACACCCACCGAAGGCTATCTGGACTATTTGCTGCAACAGCAAGTGGTGGATATCCGCCGCGAAGGTTCATTGCGGGCACTGGGCAAACGCGCTGACGGGCGCAAGGATTTCCTTCAGGAATACCAAGTGCGCGACCTCACCAGCACGCCGCCACGCACGCTGTGGTATGCGCACTTTCACTACACCTCGGACAAGGTGCCGTTCGCCGACTTCGTCAAAGCCCATCTGAAATTACCGGAACAACGCAATCTTGGCCTGCAATGGCAGCAGGCCCAGGCCGCAGGCGGTGCGCAGGTCGAAGCGATCTGGCGTGGCGATATCGGCAAACCGCTGGGCATTCGGCATTTCGCTGATCACTAAAGCAAAACCAGCGGGGCACGGACTGTGCCCCGCTGTTGTTTGAGCGGTCGACAGCGCCGTCAACATGAGACAAACTCACCGCTTTCGTCATGATCACAAATTTTCTTCATGGGGCCAGCAGTGCTTGAAATCCGTCATCTGAAAACCCTGCACGCCCTGCGCGAGGCTGATAGCCTGGTCGATGCCGCCGACCGCCTGCACCTGACCCAATCGGCGCTGTCGCACCAGTTCAAGGAACTGGAGGAGCGCCTGGGCATGCCGTTGTTCGTGCGCAAGACCAAACCGGTGCGTTTCACCAGCGCCGGCTTGCGCCTGCTGCAACTGGCTGACGCGACCCTGCCGCTGCTGCGCGCCGCCGAACGCGACATCAGTCGCCTGGCCGGTGGCACCGCCGGGCGCCTGCACATGGCGATCGAATGCCACAGCTGTTTCCAGTGGCTGATGCCGACCATCGATCAGTTCCGTGACGCCTGGCCGGAAGTCGAACTCGACCTCGCCTCGGGCTTCGCCTTCGCCCCGCTGCCGGCGCTGGCCCGCGGCGATCTGGATCTGGTGGTGACCTCCGATCCGCTGGACATCGCCGGCATCACTTACGTGCCGCTGTTCACTTACGAAGCGATGCTCGCGGTGGCCAACCAGCACCCGCTGGCGAGCAAACCGTACATCGTCCCCGAAGACCTGCTGACTGAAACCCTGATCACCTACCCGGTAGAACGCGATCGGCTGGACATCTTCACCCGCTTCCTCGAACCGGCCGACATCGAACCGGCGCAAGTGCGCACCTCGGAGCTGTCGGTGATGATGATGCAACTGGTCGCCAGCGGCCGTGGCGTCTGCGGCATGCCGCACTGGGCGCTGCACGAATACAGCTCGCGCGGTTACGTGAAGGCCAAGCGTCTGGGCGAGAAGGGTCTGTTTGCCACGCTGTACGCGGCGATCCGCGCCGACATGCTCGATGCGCCGTACATGCGCGATTTCCTGCTGACCGCCAAGGACACATCATTCTCGACGCTGGATGGGGTCAGCGCGGTTCGCTGACACCAAGGTGCCTCATGACTGACGGTAAACCGAGAACATTTGCGAGACAAAAAGATTCATTGTGGTGAGGGGATTTATCCCCGATGGGCTGCGCAGCAGCCCTGAGACCTGTGCACTCGGTGTTTCAGATAGCCCGCGTTTGTAGGATTTGGGGCTGCTTCGCCGCCCATCGGGGATAAATCCCCTCGCCACAAAAACCTCTCACTTAGGGGGACGATCAGAGTTGTCGCCACATGTGAATCTTGTCGAAGTAGTCTTCGCCGACCCGCACCGCCAGCGGCTCCAGTCCGAACTGGATGAAGCCGCAGCGCTGGTACAGCTTGAACGCGGCGTCGTTGCCAGCGGTGACGGTCAGTTGGATCAGTTTCAGTGCCGGATGGGTGTGCGCTTCGGCGATGGCAGCCTGCACCAATTCATGGCCCAGACCGTGCTGGCGAAAATCGGCTGATACGTACATGCCGAACAGGGTCGACTTATGGCGGGCCTTTTCTCGCGGCTCGAATGCCAGGCCGACGATGCCGGCCAGTGTGCCTTCCTCGAACGCACCGAGCACTACGTCGAGCTTGCTGGTCAGCCGCGCTTCCCACCAGCTCAACGGCATCACCGCGCGCTCGCGCACGCTGGAGGTGAAGGCCTGCGGATGGCGGTCGTAGGCTTCGAGCATCAGCTCGCGGTAAGCCAGGGCATGACTGGCGTCGAGGCGTTCGATCCACATGTTCAGGCCGTCCTGCGTTGTTCAAGCATCAGACGCACCGCCAGACCGGCGAGTACAAATCCCATGAAGTAACGCTGCAGCGCCAGCCATGTCGGATTGCGCACGAACCACGACGCAATGCCCGCCGCGAACAGCGCGATCAGCAGATTGACGCTGAAACTGACGCTGATCTGGGTCAGGCCAAGAATGATGCTCTGGGTGAACACAGAACCGTGTTCGGGGCTGATGAATTGCGGAAACACCGAGAGGTAAAACACGGCGATTTTCGGGTTCAGTGCGCTGGTAAGAAAGCCCATGGTGATCAGTTTGCGCGACGAATCCGCCGGCAGTTGCTGCGCTTCGAACGGCGAGCGCGCACCGGGTCTGACCGCTTGCCAGGCCAGCCACAGCAGATACAGCGCACCGGCCCACTTCAGCACTTCATAAGCCAGCGGCACCGCCAGAAACACCGCGGTCAAGCCGGCGGCAGCGGCAAACATGTGCACGAAAAATCCCGCGACCACACCGAGCAACGAGGTGACCCCGGCCTTGCGCCCCTGACAGATCGAACGCGAGATCAGGTAGATCATGTTCGGCCCCGGCGTCAGTACCATCAACAGCGCGGCGGCGGCGAAGATCAGCAGGTCTTGAAGCGGGATCATGGCAATGTCCTTTGCGTGAATGATCAGGCGAGCGCCGTCAGTGAGCTGCGATAAAACGGCAGGATCAGGTCGCGTGTCAATGGCGCCAGAACCACAGCAGGATCAGTGGCGGGATCGATCCAGATCACTTCCTCGATTTCGGCCGCGGGCGTCACATCGGCGTCGATGGTCAGCTGAAAAATCTCCGCTTGCACGACGAATCCCGGCTCGTTGGCTGCCGGCGCCGAGAACTGGCCAAGGAAGCAGGCCTGCGCCGAGTCGATTTGCAGGCCCAGCTCTTCTTCCAGCTCGCGGGCCAGTGCGTGCACCGGCAACTCATGGGCTTCGATCTTGCCGCCCGGTTGCATGAACGCCGTGGTGCCGCGCTTGCGCACCAGCAGAGTCTGGCCTTCGGCGTTGAGCAACAGCGCCGCGGCGATACGGATGAGGTTTGGAGCGACAACGGATGCAGAGGTCATGGGTCAGCCACCGGCCTGGAAAAACCGCAAGGATCCCATGCCCGGCCTGATTCAGTCACCTCACAGGTCACTCCCCCTGAGCCTTGAGCGCGGTTTCATCCTCCTCGGGCAGCTTGACGAATATCTTGTATTTGCCGCCCTCCATGGCTTCGAAGGCAATCAGCTTTTCCACCAGCAGCGCGCTGAGCACCTTGCCGGCGTTGAGCAGCAGCATGCCGTTATCGGCATTGAGATTACGCGCCAGAATCATCCCTGCCGCCAGGTCCCGGGTGGTCAGCACCTTGACCGACGGGTCGGCGAGGGTGACGTCGCCCAGAAATGCCGCGCACACCTGAATGAAATCCTCGACCAGCTCGGGATCATACAAACGCCCGGCGTACTGCCGCAGATAGAGCAACGCTTCGTCGCTGTTCAAATGCCGTTCGAGGATCAGGCCGCGTTGCAATTCGACGAAATCCACTGCCAGTTTCAGCAACCGCGACCCCAACGGAATCGCCTCGCCCTTGAGCCGGTCAGGAAAACCGCTGCCGTCCCAGCGCTCCTGGTGATGCAGGATCAGACGGGCCGCGTCCTTCATCGGGTCAAGCGTCATCAACAGCGATTCGCTCTGCTTCGGATAGCTGCGATAACGCTCGCGATCGGTGTGACGCAGCAGATCCGAAGGCGTGGTCATCATGCCATCGGTCCAGCTCAGTTTGCCGATGTTGTACAGCGCGGCGGCCATGGTCAGATCGCGGCTTGAGGCCTCGTCCAGACCGTGCTGTTTGCAGTAGCTGCGCACCAGTTCGATGATCTGCCGATTGGTCTGCTTCGCAGGTGGCAGACGCAGATTGGCCAGCAGCGAGAACACTTCGGTGCCGGTGACATAGCTGTGTTTGAGTTCTTCGTAGGCCAGGTCAAGCATGTCGGCGGTCTGCTGCAGTTCGGCAGTGCGCGCCGCGACGTGCTTTTCCAGGGTGCTGTTGAGCAGCTTGAGCTGGTCGTTCTGCACCTGGGTCAAGCGCTCCAGACGTAGGCGCTCCTGCTCGGAATGCTGATGTTCGAGGGCTTGGCGCAGGATCAGCAGCAACTCCTCGTCATTCCACGGTTTGCTGATGTAGCGGTGAATCTGCCCGTCGTTGATCGCCTTGATGATTGCCGACGGGTCGGCATAACCGGTGAGCATGATGCGCACGGTCGCCGGATAGCGTTGACGGACATGCGCCAGTAACGAGGCGCCATCCATGTTCGGCATGCGCGCATCGCTCATCACCAGGTCCACTGGCTGTTGCTCCAGCATCTCCAGCGCCTGGGCACCGCTGGTCGCCAACAGGACGTCATAGGGTTGTCCCCGCAGCAGACGACGCAGGCTGTTGAGGATCGATTCCTCGTCATCGACCAGCAACACCTTGGGTCGATGTACCGGCAAAGGGGCGGATTGCTCTTCCATGGCTTGGCCTCAAGAAACAGGGTTGACGACACATCGACCGACCGCCTCACTGGCCCGCGCCTGAGTCCAAGGCTAGATGATTTTTGACTGCATTCACGCAAATCTTCGCTCACAGGCCACGGCGACGCGCCGGGACGACTATGCTGAACACGGCGCAATACTCCATCGGTCGAACCGACAAGTTGCGAGGGAAAAGGATGCCCCGGATGACACCCGCCAGCGGCCTCATGGGCGGCGCGGCATGAACCAGCCAGCAGCGCAGATCAATCGCCGAGTGCTCATCGTCGACGACAGCCCGTCGATCCATGGCGATTTCGCCAAGATTCTCTGCCCGCTCGTCCCCGCTGACGACGGCCTGGGCGAAACCGAGAATCTGTTGTTTGGCACCCCGTCCGCGACACCGTCCCAGCATTTCGAGCTGGACTCGGCCTTTCAGGGCCGCGAAGCGCTGGAAAAACTCGAAGCCGCGCTGGCTGAAAATCGCCCCTACGCCATGGCGTTCATCGACATGCGCATGCCGCCAGGCTGGGATGGCCTGGAGACCATCGAACGGCTGTGGCAAGTCGACCCCAAGCTGCAAGTCGCGCTGTGCACGGCGTATTCCGACTATTCCTGGGAAGACATCGACCAGCGTCTGGCACTGAATGACCGCTTGCTGATTCTGAAAAAGCCGTTCGACGCGATCGAGATCCGGCAGATGGCCAGCGCGCTCACGGTCAAATGGCAGATGACCGAAGACGCCGAGCTGAAAATGAACCAGCTGGAACAGGCGGTTCAGGAGCGCACCCGCGAGCTGTCCGACGCCAACATGATTGTGCAGAACAGCCCGACCATCCTGTACCGGCTGCGCGGCGATCCGTCGTTTGCCCTGATGTACATCTCCCACAACATCACCCGCTACGGCCATGTCGCCGCTGACCTGCTGCGCTCGCCCAACTGGGCGCAGGAACTGATTCACCCGGACGATCAGGCCAGCGTCGATGCCGCCATGGCCCGGGTGCTGGACCGGCATGCGTCAGGCGCTTCGATCGAGTTCCGGATGCGCACCGGCCAGGGCACCTGGCGCTGGGTGGAAAACCGCTATATCCCGGTGCGCGATGATGACGGCCGTCTGCTGGAAGTCGAAGGCATCATCCTCGACATCACCGAGCGCCGCGTGGCCGAGGAAAAACTGGCGTTGCTGGCCCGCTCCGACGGCCTGACAGGCCTGGCCAATCGCGCCACGCTGATCGAACGCCTGCATCAGGCCTTCGCCGCCGCGCGTCGGGGCGCTGCGCCGTTTGCGGTGTTTTACCTGGATCTGGACCACTTCAAACGGATCAACGACACCTTGGGCCACCCGGTGGGCGATCTGCTGCTGCAGGAAGTCGCCCGCCGCATCAAATCAGGCGTGCGCGAAAGCGACGTGGTGGCGCGTCTGGGCGGCGATGAGTTCGCGATCCTGCAACTGGACGTCAGCGATCCGACCCAATCAGCCGCCATGGCAGCCAATATCCGCGACACGCTGCTGGCGCCCTACAACCTGGCCGGCAATGCGCTGCACATTTCGGTGAGCATCGGCATCAGCAGTTACAGCGAGCTCAGTCTCGACGCCGACAGCCTGCTCGGGCAGGCCGACATGGCGCTGTACCGCGCCAAGGAAATGGGGCGCAACCAGTATCACTTCCACTCCGAGGACATCTCGCGGGAAGTGGCCGAACGCATGACCCTGGTCGACGAATTGACCAGCGCCCTTCAGGGCAATCAACTGTTGCTGCATTACGCACCGGAGATTGACCTGCACAGCGGCAGGATTCTGGGCATGGAGGCGCAAATCCTCTGGCAACATCCGCGCCTCGGCCTGCTGCCGGCCTCCGCTTTCGTACCGATAGCGGAGAAAACCGGCGCGATCATTCCGCTCGGACGCTGGGTACTGAATCACGCCTGCCACCAGATGCACCTGTGGCGAAATGACGGGGTCGCCCCGCCAGTGATGGCGATCAAGATTTCCCTGGCACAGCTCAAAAGTGGCCCCGAACTGATCTACGACGTTCTGCGCACCACCGCACGCTGGGAACTCGCCCCCTGGGACCTGCGATTCGATGTCACCGAAGCCACGCTGGCCCAGACCAAGTGGACCCACAACGATGCATTGCCGCGCCTGCGTGAGCTGGGCGTGGCGATTGCCATCGATGATTTCGGCACCGAATATTCCTCGTTCGATTACCTGAAAACCTACCGGGTCAATCACCTCAAACTGGCCCAGAGCTTTATCGCCAGCGCGTCCCAGGATGCGGCCGGAGCCAACGCCCTGCGAGCGATCGTCAATTTCGCCCGGGATCTGGACATCGGCATCATCGCCGAAGGCCAGACACCCCTGAATCGACCCGATGTGCCCCATGCCGAAGCACCGCTGCCCAGCGCACAGGGGTTGTATTTCAGCGAAGCGGTCAGCGCCGAACAGGCGGGCCGGTTGCTCCGGGACGTGCCCCGCGCGGCGCCCTCCCCCAAGGAGGATGAGGCATGAAAACGGCCTTCCCCCAGACCAACCGGCGCATCCTGATCATCGATGACACGCCAGCGATTCATGAGGACTTTCGCAAGATTCTGGCCCCGCAGGCGCAGGACGACGTCGACTTGCATCAGTTGGAACAGACACTGTTCGGCACCCGTCAATCGCCGCACCTGACCTTCCAGCTCGATTCCGCCTATCAGGGCCAGGAAGCCCTGGCCCTGGTCAAACACGCGCTGGCCAGCGGCAACCCGTATGCTCTGGCGTTCATCGACATGCGCATGCCACCGGGCTGGGATGGCCTGGAAACCATCGAACAGCTATGGCGTGTCGATCCAAATCTGCAGGTTGCCCTGTGCACCGCGTACAGCGACTACAGCTGGGAGGCGATGGCCGAACGGCTGGAATTCGGCGACCAGTTGCTGATACTGAAAAAGCCGTTCGACAGTCTGGAAATCCGTCAGATGGCCAACGCCCTGACCTGGAAATGGCAACTGGCGCAGGACGCGGCGCTGAAGATGCTCAGCCTTGAGCAGACCATCGAGGCGCGGGTTCACGAATTGCTCAAGGTCTCGCATCTGTTGCAATACGACAGCCTCACGGAGCTGCCCAACAGCACCTTGCTGGGTGATCGCCTGAGCCAGGCCATGGCTGTCTGCCGGCGCCATGACAAGCAACTGGTGGTGATGTTCCTCGGTCTGGATCGCTTCAAGCGCATCAACAATGCGCTGGGCCATCCGGCGGGCGACGAAATGCTCAAACGCACCGCCCGCCAACTGCTGTCATGCGTGCGTGATTCCGACTCGGTGTTTCGCTATGGCTCGGACGAGTTCGTGGTGATCCTCGGCGACATCAACCATCCTCAGCAAACCCACGGCGTCGCGGAAAAACTGCTGGCCGCCATTCGTCTGCCGCAGACGATAACCGGGCATGACGTCAGCGTCACCGCCAGCGTCGGCATCAGCGTGTACCCCGATGACGGCCTCGAAGCCATCGAGCTGATCAAAAAAGCCGAGACGGCGATGCGCAACGTCAAGGAGCACGGCCCTGACAGCGTTGGCTTCTTCATCGAAGCCATGAACCAGCACGCCCGCGAGCAGCACAGCATCGAGTCGGGCATTCGCCGCGCTCTGCACGAGCACGAGTTTGTCCTGCACTATCAGCCGAAAATCGACCTGCGCAGCGGCACCGTGGTCGGCGCCGAAGCGCTGATACGCTGGCAGAAACCGGGACACGGCTGGATCTACCCGGCGGAGTTCATTCCGGTGGCCGAGGACAGTGGACTGATCGTGCCCTTGAGCAAATGGGTACTGGGCGAAGCCTGTCGCCAGACCCGCGCCTGGCAAACAGCCGGTCTGCCGCCGATCCGCATGTCGGTGAACATGTCACCCATCGATTTTCGCCAGCGTGACTTCGTTGCGGGCGTCGAACGCGTGCTTGAGCAGACAGGCCTGGCCCCTGACTGGCTGGAGATCGAGATCACCGAAGGTGTGCTGATGCAGAACGTCGAAACAACGATGGTAGCGCTCAATCGTTTGAAGGCGCTGGGCACCCGCCTGGCCATCGATGACTTCGGCACCGGCTATTCCAGCCTGAGTTACCTGCGCCGGTTTCCGATTGATGTGCTGAAGATCGACCAGTCGTTCATTCGCGGCCTGTGCAACGACAGCAATGATGCGGCACTGGTCAGCGCCATTATCAGCCTGAGCAAGAGTCTGGGGCTCAACGTTATCGCCGAAGGCATCGAGACCGCCGAGCAACTGGCGTTCCTCAAGGCCCACGACTGCGAAGAAGGTCAGGGCTACTTTTTCAGCAAGGCATTACCGGCTGACGACTTTGCGCACTGGCTGGCCAACGCAGCCCCGCCACCGTGGACGGCGCGATGAACGCCTCGATACCGGCCTTGAGTCAAGGAGACGATTGCCGATGAACCTGTTCCGTCCCGCCATGACGCTGCTGCTGTGCGGACTCTGCGCCGGGGCCAGTGCCGACCCGCTGGACGAGCCGCTCAAACCGTTGCCCGCCGTGCCACAGCAGGACGCCCGGCGCGTGGAACTGGGACGTCGGTTATTCCACGAGCCACGCTTGTCGATCAACAACACACTGTCCTGTGCCAGTTGCCACCAACTGGACAAGAACGGTGCCGACAGCCGGTCGCTCTCGCTGGGGTTCGACGGCAAACCGGTGGCGGTCAACACACCGACCGTGTTCAACGCCAGCCTCAATTTCCGCCAGTTCTGGGACGGCCGCGTCGAGACGCTGGAAGAACAGAGCAATGTCGTCATCACCAGCCCCCATGAAATGGGCAGCGACTGGAGCACGGTCGTCGAGCGGATCGCCAACGACGCCGATTACCGCCGCGATTTCGCCGCCACCTACCCGGACGGCGTGACCAAGACCAACATCCAGCAGGCGCTGGCCAGTTTCGAACGTACCTTGCTGACCCCCGACTCACGCTTCGATCAGTACCTGCTGGGCAATACCGACATCCTCACACTGGACGAAAAATACGGTTATCAGCGCTTCAAGGAGTACGGCTGTATCGCCTGCCATCAGGGGGTGAACATCGGCGGCAACATGTTCCAGAAATTCGGCGTGTTCGGTGATTACATTGCCGATCGCGGCAACCCGACCGTGGCCGATCAGGGTCGTTTCAACGTGACCGGCGACGAAGTCGACCGGGCGGTGTTCAAGGTGCCGAGCCTGCGCAATGTCGCGATCACCGCACCGTATTTCCACGACGGCTCGGCGCCCACCCTCGAACGGGCCGTGGATGTGATGTTCCAGTATCAGTTGGGGCGCATGCCCAGCGAAGAGGACAAACGGCTGATCATGCTGTTTCTCACAACCCTGACCGGCCAACGGGAAGACAAACCATGATCAACATCTCGCGGCGACGCAGCCTGCTGTTGCTGACCCTGGTCGCCCTGGCACTGGCCTCGATCCTGCTGTTTCTGTACTTCAAGTCCAGCTCCGACCAGACCATGACGTACACCGAGTCGCGGGATCTGATCCGGCAGATCAAACAGCAGAACTCACTGTGGGAAAACGAGATCCTCAAGGCCAGGGTGGCACTGACCCACAACTACGATCCGTTGGTGTCACCGATGAACGAGATGAACCGGCTGTGGGCGCGCTTCGACGCAATCGAATCCGGTCATGGTCGCAGCGACTCGGCGCAATGGAACGAAGCTCACGAGGGTTTTCTGCAGGCGATGCAGGAGAAAACCCGTCTGGTCGAACAGTTCAAATCGCACAACGCGCTGCTGCGCAATTCCCTGGCGTTTTTGCCCACCGCCGAAGACGACATCCAAGAGCAGCTCGCCAACCTGGCGGACCTGGATAAATTACAGCTGCAGAACATCACCACCGACACCTATGACCTGCTGCTCAGCGCCTTGGAATTCGCCCAGGTCACCTCCGACGACAGGGCCGCCGACATCGAGGTCGGCCTGAACAAACTGAAGATCAACGCCCAACGCCTTCCGCCGGCGTTTGAAGCCCCGATCAAGATCATGAGCAATCACATCAGCCTGATCGCTCGCGAGCAGCCACTGGTCAATCAGTTGCTCGAAAGCATCGAAAACATTCCCGTGGCCGAGCGCCTGGACACCCTCACCACCATGCTCGATCGCGATCAACAGCGCGTCGATCAGGTCGACCGCCAATACCACTTCTATCTGCTGCTGTTCTCGGTGCTGCTGATGTTGTCGCTGGTGTGGCTGGCCATCCGCCTGATCGGCAGTTTCGCCGAGATCAATCGGGTCAATACGGCCCTGCAAACCGCCAACGATGCACTGGAGCAACGCGTCGAGGAGCGCACCCGGGAACTCAAGAACGCCCAGAGCGAGCTGCTCGACGCTGCACGTCAGGCCGGCATGGCGGAAATCGCCACCAACGTGCTGCACAACGTCGGCAACGTGCTCAACAGCGTGAACATTTCCAGCGACCTGATCGCGCGCAAGCTGCGCAGCAGCAAGACCCAGGGCCTGGGCAAGGCGATGCAGCTGATCAACGAGCACCCGCACGACCTCGGCGCCTTTCTCAGCGAAGACGCCAAGGGCAAATTGCTCCCCGGTTATCTCAACCAGTTGGTCGGAGCCATCGCCCAGGAACAGCAGGAAATGATCGACGAATTGAACCAGATGAACAAAAGCGTCGATCACATCAAGGACATCGTCGCCACCCAGCAATCCTATGCCGGCGCCAACAGCATGACCGAGCCGCTGTTTATCAACGAGCTGCTCGAAGATGCGTTGCGCATGAACGCCGGGGCCCTGACCCGGCATCACGTCACGGTGGTCAAGGAGTACGCCGAGGTGCCGCAGGTGATGGGCGACAAACACCGTTTGCTGCTGATCCTGATCAACCTCATCAGCAATGCCAAATACGCCATGTCTGACCTCAGCAACCGCCCCCGCACCATGACCCTGGCGGTAAGAATCGTCGATGACAACTTCCTCGAAATCAGCGTCAGGGACGACGGCGAAGGCATCGCGCCGGAAAACATGACGCGGATCTTTGCCCACGGTTTCACCACCCGCAAGGAAGGTCACGGCTTCGGTCTGCACAGCTGCGCGCTGGCGGCCATCGAGATGAACGGGCACCTCACCGCGCACAGCGACGGACCGGGCAAAGGCGCGCTGTTCACCTTGCAGATCCCCCTGATCAGCGTCACGGAGAACGCGTGAGCGAGCTGTCGAACCGCCGCATTCTGCTGATCGACGACATGCCGTCGATTCATGAAGACTTCCGCAAGATCCTCGCGCCACCGGCAGCACAGTCAGTGGAACTGGACGAGATGGAAGCAGCACTGTTTGGCGCTCAGATTCGCGCCGAACGTCCGCCGTTCGAGCTGGACTCGGCCTACGGCGGCGAGGAAGGTCTGGGCAAACTGATGCAGGCCTTGCAGGAACAACGCCCTTACGCGCTGGCCTTCGTCGACATGCGCATGCCCGACGGCTGGGACGGCGCGAAAACCATCGAACACCTGTGGCAGCAGGATCCGCAGTTGCAGGTGGTGGTGTGTACCGCCTACTCGGATTATTCCTGGGATGAACTGCTCGAACGTCTGCAGGCGCATGACCGGTTACTGATCCTGAAAAAGCCGTTCGACAACATCGAAGTGCAGCAGATGGCCAACACCCTGCTGACCAAATGGCAGATGACCGAACGCGCCTCGTTGCAGATGCATCATCTGGAACATCTGGTCGATCAGCGTACCGCGCAGTTCAAGCAGGCCAGCGAAGAACTGCAGCGCGAAATAGATGAACGCAAGCAACTGGAAAGTCAGTTGGTGCAGTCGGAAAAGCTTGCTTCACTGGGGCAAATGGCGGCCGGCGTGGCCCATGAAATCAATAACCCGATCGGCTTCATCTCCTCCAACCTCGGCACCCTCGACGGCTACTTCAACCAATTGTTGAGCGTACTCGATGCCTCGCAGACGCTGGGCCCCACGCCGGACAGCGAATCCGTAGCCCGGCTTGAGCAACTGCGCAAAGACGCCGATCTGGATTTTCTGCTCGAAGACATCCCGGTGTTGATCCGCGAATCCAAGGAAGGCATTGGCCGGGTCGGACAGATCGTCAAGGATCTGAAGGATTTCTCCCGGGTCGATACCCATCAGCAATGGCAGTGGGCCAATCTGCAACAAGGCATCGACTCGACGCTGAACATCGTCGCCAGCGAACTCAAGTACAAGGCCGATGTGATCAAGGAATATCAACCGTTGCCGGACATCGAGTGCCTGCCCTCGCAAATCAATCAGGTGATCATGAACCTGGTGGTCAACGCGGCGCAGGCCATGGGCCCCGAGCGCGGCACCATTACTTTGCGTACCGGGCAGCAGCAGGACACGGCCTGGGTGGAAGTCGCGGATACCGGCGCGGGGATCGCGCCGGACATCCTGCAGAAAATCTTCGATCCGTTTTTCACCACCAAACCGGTCGGTCAGGGCACCGGGCTTGGCCTGTCCCTGTCCTACGGCATCGTGAAAAAACACGGCGGCGACATTTCAGTCCGCAGCGAACCGGGCGTGGGCACAACCTTTCGCGTCGAGTTACCGATGCGCCAGAGCCGACCCGCAGCCTGAGGTGTCTCAGGTCGCTTCCTGAAAATCCATCTCCGGCGGCTGACGACGAAAGCCGCCCGTGAGCACCGCCAGATACACCACGCCAATCGCCAGCCAGCTCAGGCCCAGATACACCGCCAGGTGATCCAGGCTGACCATCAGCCACAAGTCCGCCACCAACCCGATGAACGGGAAGAGCAGAAACAGCACCAGCTCACGCGGGCCCTTTTTCTCGCCGCCGATCCAATAATGAAAGGTCACCGACAGGTTGACCAGACTGAACGCCAGGAACGCGCCGAAGTTGATGAACGAAGTGGACGTGGTCACGTCGAGTTTCAGCGCCAGCAACGCCACCACTGCACACAGCAGGATGCTGTTGACCGGTGTGCCGAAGCGCGCATGCAAGGTGCCGAAAAACGACTTGGGCAACACGCCGTCGCGGCCCATCGCAAACAGCAGACGCGAACCGCTGGCCTGGGCCGACAACCCCGAGGCGAACTGGCCGACGATCAAGCCAATGAGGAAGATCGAGACGAACAGATCGCCGCCGATGTTGCGCGCAATTTCATAGGCCGCCGAGTCGACGCTGTCGAACTGGAATGACGGGTGGGCGATCTGCACAAAGTACGACACCCCGACGAAGATCAGCCCGCCAATCAGCGTGATCAACATGATCGCCCGTGGAATGGTGCGGCGTGGGTCGCGGGTCTCTTCGGTCAGCGTGCTGACCGCGTCGAAACCGAGGAACGAATAACAGGCGATGGCCGCGCCACTCATGATCAGCGGCATCTGCATGTCGCCATTGAAGAACGGTTTGATCGACCACAACGGCGTGCGCGCATCGCCGCCGACGTAGTGCACGCACAGCGCGACGAAAGCGATCAGCACCAGAAATTGCACCAGCATCAGCAAGGCGTTGATGCCGTTGGCCAGTTTCAGGCCGATGATGTTGATCGCGCTGGTGATGCCGATGAACGCCAGCACCCAGATCCACTGTGGGATCGACGGGAAGGCCGAAGCGAGGTACGCCGCGCCGATCAGCCAGATCGCCATCGGCAAAAACAGGTAATCGAGCAATACCGCCCAACCGGCGATGAAGCCGAGCTTGGGGCTGATCGCCTTGCGCACGTAGCTGTAGGCGGAACCGGCGACCGGGAACGCGGCGGCCATGTGCCCGTAGCTCATGGCGGTGAAGAACATCGCCACCAGTGCCGCCAGATACGCGGCCGGGACCATGCCGGCGGTGGATTGCGCGAGGATGCCGAAAGTGCCGAGGACAATGATCGGCGTCATGTAGGCGATGCCGAACAGCACCACCGACCCTAATGACAGGGTGCGTTGCAAACGAGCCATGGGCGACTTACTCCGAATGTTATTGGATTTATGGCAGAGCCGAGTTCGGCGAATGTTTCGGGTGTGGCTTTGTTGTTTTTTGGATCAAGCAGGTGTGTTGTCTGGACTGGCCTCTTCGCGAGCAAGCCCGCTCCCACAGTGACCGCGTTCCCCTGTGAGAGCGGGCTTGCTCGCGAAGGCGTCAGCCCGACCGACACAGAACCTGGATCAGCGCGCAGGAATCAGCAACTCACGCAATCCAGAAGCGTGCTCCACCACCTCCCCCGGCAGTTTCAAACGCTGATCATCCAGGTAGCGGTAATCCTTGCGCGCAACCTCCAACCGGTCGAAATCCAGCTCGACGCTGAACTGCCCCTCTTCCCGCCCCGCTTCGAACAGCAATTCCCCCAACGGATCCACCAGCGCACTGCCGCCGGCAAACATCAAACCGTCATCCCCGGCCTCGACGCGGTTGACCATCAGCGCAAACGCCTGGTTTTCCTGGGCGCGGGCCATGATCGCGGTACGGTGAGTCGGGGCGTACGGGTCCATGTTGCCGTTGGTCACGATCAGCAATTCGGCACCCAGTTGCGCCAGTGCGCGGGCGGATTCGGGAAACTCGATGTCGTAGCAGATCAGCAGGCCGGCGCGCACGCCGTTCCACTCGCAAGTGGCATAGCGGTCGCCCGCCTCGAACACGCCGCGATCCGACGCCCAGAGGTGGGTTTTGCGATATTTCAGCGCGATGCCTTCCGGGGTGATCAGCAGCGTGGTGTTGTAGAAGCGCCCGTTGTCGCTTTCGGCCATGCCGATCACCACGGCGATATTGCGCTCGCGGGCGGCGGCCAGCACGGCGCGGACGGTCGGGCCATCCAGCGGCTCGGCGATCTGCGCCACGGTGTCGGCGCTCGGGAAGCCCATCAGGTGGGTTTCCGGGAACACGATCAATTGCGTGTCGGCGGCGCATGCGGCAATCGCCGCGAGGGCACGTTCGAGGTTGTACGCCGTGTCTTTGTCACGGCCCGCCAGTTGGGCGAGTTCGACTTTCATCGCGAGTCCTTATGGTCATGGCCGGGCGCTGAAAGATTGCCCGGTGGCTGTCTGTGGGCCAGTATGCGCAGCAAGCAACCGGCCAGGGAATCACGCGGCCGGGGTAACCCGATAGGGGTAGATCCATGACCGTTTCGTTTGATGACATCACCTGGCACCGCGCCGTCGGGCAACTGATCGACGCGCTCGACAAGCCGAATTTCTGGGCGCAACTGGTGCGCCTGCTCGACCAGTACGTGGCGTTCGATAGTTGGGTGGTGCTGCTGTTCAGTGCCGATCAGCACCCGCAGGTGTTCGCCGAATGCCCCGGCGAGGACGGCAGTCCCGACCCGCTGTTTCAGGATTATCTGCGCGGGTTGTACCTGCTCGACCCGTTCTACATCGCCTGCCGCGAGCAGTCGCGCACCGGGCTGTACCGCCTGTCCGAGGTGGCACCGGAGCATTTCGAGCTGACCGAGTATTACCAGCGATACTTTCGTCTGAATGTGGTCGCCGACGAAATCCAGTTCAATTGCCAACTCGAAGGCGAGCGCACGCTGTGTCTGTCGCTGGGCAGTGAAAAACGTTTCACTGGCGAACAGATCGCTTTGCTGTCTTTGATCCAGCCGTGGGTGCTGGGCCTGTTGCGTCAGCGCCTGCCGTACGAGATCAACCAGACCGTGGCCCTCGCTGCCGCGCCAGCTGCGGCCGACTGGCGAGTGCAACTGGAAGCCTCGGTGCAACAACTCAAGGGTGCGCAACTGACCGCCCGGGAGCTGGATGTCGGGCGTTTGATGCTCAGCGGTTGCTCCAGTAAAGAAATCGCCCGTAAGCTGGAAATCTCCGTAGAAACCGTGAAAGTCCATAAGAAACACATGTACAGCAAGCTGGGGATCAAATCCCAGTCGGAGCTGTTTTCGATTTTTCTCCAGGCGCAGAACGCCTGATAACGCGTGGAAATGCTTTCCTGTGTCGACAGATTCTCTGTGGTTAGGGGATTCATCCCCGATGGGCTGCGCAGCAGCCCCAAGTCTATGCATGCGGTCTTTCAGTTAAACCGCAGTGAATGGTTTTGGGGCGGCTTCGCCACCCATCGGGGATAAATCCCCTCACCACAATAAATCTCATCAACAGGCCCGCCTGCTGCCACAGGTTTGCAAACCATTGAGTCCGAACCAAGGAAACCGTATGAGCCTGTCACTCCTCAGCCGCTACGCCTTCTTTGCCGTCTGCGTGATTTTCACCCTCGCCAGCCTGCCCTTTCTCGAACACGACTGGCTGTGGCCGATCACCGCCGTCACCGGCGTGCTGAGCCTGCTCGGTCTGTTCGACCTGCTGCAGAGCCCGCACGCGGTGCGCCGCAACTACCCGATCCTGGGCAACATCCGCTATCTGGTCGAAGGCATCCGCCCGGAGATCCGCCAGTACCTGCTGGAATCCGACAGCGACGCCCTGCCCTTCTCCCGCGCCCAGCGTTCGCTGGTGTACTCGCGGGCGAAAAATGAAAGCGCCGACAAACCCTTCGGTACGCTGATCGACGTCTATCAATCAGGCTTCGAATTCATCGGCCACTCGATGCGCCCGGCACCGTTGAGCGACCCCAACAGTTTCCGCGTCACCGTCGGCGGCCCGCAGTGCACCCAGCCGTATTCGGCCTCGGTGTTCAACATCTCGGCGATGAGCTTCGGCTCGCTCAGCGCCAACGCCATCCGCGCGCTGAATCAGGGCGCCAAGCTCGGCAACTTCGCCCACGACACCGGCGAAGGCAGCATCAGCCCGTATCACCGCGAACACGGCGGCGACCTGACCTGGGAACTGGGCAGCGGCTACTTCGGCTGCCGCACCAGCGACGGTCGATTCGACCCGGAACGCTTCGCCACTCAAGCGCAGAATCCGCAGGTGCGGATGATCGAAATCAAGATGAGCCAGGGCGCCAAACCCGGTCACGGCGGGATCTTGCCCAAGCACAAGGTGACCCAGGAAATCGCCGATACCCGCGGCATCATGATGGGCGAAGACTGCATCTCGCCGTCACGCCACAGCGCGTTTTCCACGCCAATCGAAATGATGCATTTCATCCAGCAACTGCGTGAACTGTCCGGCGGCAAACCGGTGGGCTTCAAGTTCTGCCTCGGGCATCCGTGGGAATTCATGGGCATCGCCAAGGCCATGCTGGAAACCGGGATTCTGCCGGATTTCATCGTGGTCGACGGCAAGGAAGGTGGCACCGGCGCCGCGCCCGTGGAGTTCACCGACCACATCGGCGTGCCGATGCGCGAAGGCCTGCTGTTCGTGCACAACACCCTGGTCGGCCTGAACCTGCGCGACAAGATCAAACTCGGCGCCAGCGGCAAGATCGTCAGCGCGTTCGACATCGCCAGCGTGCTGGCCATCGGCGCCGACTGGGCCAACTCCGCGCGCGGTTTCATGTTCGCCATCGGCTGCATCCAGTCGCAAAGCTGCCACACCAACAAATGCCCGACCGGCGTCGCCACCCAGGACGCTCTGCGCCAACGCGCCCTCGTCGTCCCGGACAAGGCTCAGCGCGTCTACAACTTCCACCGCAACACGCTCAAGGCGCTGGCAGAAATGCTCGCCGCCGCAGGCCTTGAGCATCCGTCGCAACTGTCGGCCAAGCACCTGGTGCGCCGCATGTCGGCGACCGAGATCAAACTGTTCTCGCAGTTGCATGTGTTTCTGAAACCGGGGGAATTGCTCACGGGTGAGGTGAATGGCGAGTTCTATTCGCGGATGTGGCAGATGGCGCGGGCGGACAGCTTTGAGCCGCAGGAAGTGGCGGCAGCCTGAGCCTCGTCACCAACTGAGCAGGCGGTGAGGCGGCGGCTCTTTCATGACGATGAAACCGTAATCGCCAATCAGGTAAATCCGGTAATACAGGCTGTCCACCAGCGCTGGAAACCCCTGATAACCGACGCGGGTGGCGTTGCGCCGCTCGCGTTCGGCGACCACGTTGGTAATGCCTGCTGACGGCAGATTTTCCGCGAGCATGAAGTAGTCGACGTTGAGCAAATACTTCAGAACCGGTAGCCGCTTGAATGAACCGGTCGCACTGACCAGCCAGCGATCGGAGTAGCTCACCGAAAGGTAGATCCGCTTGGCTTCACGCAGCTCGCGATGGGCGGCGATGTCGTGGCTCAGGCTGTACAGCGCGCTGTTGGCGAAGGTTTTCTGCAGATTCAGTACCCGGCCGTAGGCGAAGGACAGCGAGAGAGTCGCCAGCAGCGCAATGATCAGCAGCAAGGGCAAGCGGCGGTGCGCGGATGCCAACGCAACGTGCGCCAGATAGAACAACCCCAGCAACAACACGCCGAAGCCCATCAGGGTGCGCGCGCCTTCATTGAAATCACGGAACAGCAGCGTGATCCCCGGCACCAGCAAAGCCAGGACAGGCAGCGTGAGCAAGCACAGCAGCAAGTCTGGCCAACGGTGCGGGCGGCACTGAACCAGTCGCACACTGCCAGCGATCGCACACAACACCAGCGCAGCGAAAACCCACGGGTAGCCACCGTGAAACAGCAGCGCGACTTTCTCCAGGACCCGAGCGAAATTGATGCCGATCTGCAACAGCGGATCGGCGTCCAGGTTCAACAGATCCGTTTTTCGCAACGTTTCCATGAATGGGTACGCCGTGGCGCTGTAGATCAGGATGCCCAGGCCCGCTTGTGCGAGTTTCCAGCCCAGCATCCGCAGAATCTCCGGCCACTGCGTTCGCCGCTGAACAGCCCTGATCAACTCGACACAACACAGCCCGAGAAACACATTGAAGCTGATCTGATAAAGACCGATCGCCAGCGCCAGCAACGCCCCCGGCACCAGCCAGCGCTGCACCCGCGATGAACCTTCGAACGTGATGGCGTAGATCGCCGCGACCATGCTCAGGGCCATGATCGGGCCGTCGTATTGATAAGACAGGTTCTGCAACAGGAACGGGTTGTACCAGAGCGGCAACGGCACCAGACAACAGGCCAGCGTCGGTTCGGCGAAGTAGTGAAAGGTCAGGCGGGTCAGCGCCAGCGACATGGCAAGAGTGGCGAGCAACAGGGGTAACGGATAGATGTTCGGCGCGGCGCCGGTGAACGTCAGCGCTTGATAAAACCAGTCGGCAAACAATCGCCCCTGCCCGGCCCAGGCGTTGCCGGCGGCCAGCGTGCGCCAGTTGTCGTCGATGTAGGGGAAGTCGGCGAGGATCAGGGGCAGGACGTACAACGCGGTAGCCAGCAGGAAGAACAGCGCGACCTGACGCTGACTGAGTTCTCGTTGGAGAAATGCGCTCGTTCTCATGTGCGCGCCTCGGTTCACTGCCGCGCGAAATTGCGAAGTGATACAGGTTTGAGCCTTGCTTCGAGGTTTTTATCGCGCTTTCAGACCGGCGGTTACAGCTTCTGAAGCGCCCATGAAAAAAGCCCCGACCAATGGGCCGGGGCTTGTGTATCACCGTACTGTCGACTTACGAAACCGAACGCACCGCACCCTGCGTTTCACCGGTCGGTTGCAGCTTGAACACGTAGAACAACACGGTCAGCAGCACCAGGAACACCGGCCCCACATATAGCGCCACGCGGGTGTCCGGGAAGTACGCCATCAGGCCGACCACCAGCACCAGAAACGCCAGCGCGAAGTACGAGCTGACCGGGTACAACCACATCTTGTATTTCAGGCCGGCACGTTCGCTGGCGCTCAGGCCTTTGCGGAATTTCAGTTGCGCCAGCAGGATCATCACCCAGGTCCAGATCGCGCCGAAGGTGGCGATCGAGGTGACCCAGACGAAGACTTTCTCCGGCACCAGGTAGTTGAGCAGCACGCCGATCAGCAGCGCGAAAATCGACAGCAGCAGCGCGCGGCGTGGCACGCCATTGGAGGTCTTGGCGAACCCGGCCGGAGCCTGGCCGTTCTGCGCCAGGCTGTAGAGCATGCGCCCGGTGCTGAAGATGCCGCCGTTGCACGACGACAGCGCCGCAGTGATCACCACGAAGTTGATGATGCCGGCGGCGGTCTTGATGCCCAGACGCTCGAAGGTCATCACGAACGGGCTGCCCTGAGTGCCGATTTCGTTCCACGGGTAGATCGACAGGATCACGAACAGCGCGCCGACGTAGAACAGCAGAATGCGCCAGAACACCGAGCCGATCGCATCGGGAATGGTCTTCTGCGGGTTCTTCGCTTCACCGGCGGTCAGGCCGATCATTTCGACACCGAGGTAGGCGAACATGACCATTTGCAGGGACATCAGCACACCGGTCACGCCGTTGGGCATGAAGCCGCCGTGGGCCCACAGGTTGGAAATCCCCAGCGCCACGCCGTCGTTGCCGAAACCGAAAGCAATGATGCCTACGCCGCCGATGACCATGGCGATGATGGTGACGATCTTGATCAGGGCGAACCAGAACTCGAATTCACCGAAGGCTTTTACCGCGATGAGGTTGATCGAGCCCATGCTGATCAGCGCCGCGAGGGCCCAGATCCAGCGCGGTACATCGGGGAACCAGATGCCCATGTACACGGCGACGGCGGTGATTTCCGCGACGCAGGTCACCAGCCACAGGAACCAGTAGTTCCAGCCGGTGAGAAAGCCCGCCAGCGGGCCGAGGTAGTCCTGGGCGTAGCGGCTGAACGAGCCGGCCACCGGGTTGTGCACGGCCATTTCGCCGAGGGCGCGCATGATCACCAGGATCGCCAGGCCGCCGAGAATGTACGACAGCATGATCGCCGGGCCGGCCATTTCAATGGCCTTGGCCGAGCCGAGAAACAGGCCGACGCCGATACAGGCACCGAGTGCCATCAGGCGAATATGCCGTTCGCCGAGTTCGCGTTTAAGCGGGCCGCCGTGAGCGGTCTCGCCATGGGGCAGGTGATTGCCGACTGGCATAGGGATACAACCTCGTCTTGTTATTGGATATGACCACCGTGTGTCGAAGCCTCGACCGATAGGCCTCAGCTTCCCGACACCGCGCCTGCTTCGTGGGCAGACACGTCATGCAGGACCCTGCCTGCAAGATCAGCGGGGCGTGCAGTATAGAAAGCTTGTCACAGGGCTTTTCACTCTATAAGTGACAACATTCAGCTAGAAGTCTCGGCAAAAAGCCGCTTTGCGGAGAGATATTACCTGATATGCGTAGGAATATTCACCACAAAAAATCCCGGCGAGTATTGCACGATGATGGTGCACCGTCATGGCCCTGCTTTGGTGGTCTTGAAGATTAAACAGCTCTAAACCGGTACTCCTCAGTTCATATGGCCTATTGCGTTGAAAGCTTTTTGTGGTGAGGGGATTTATCCCCGATGGACTGCGCAGCAGGCCCAAGCTCTTAAAATGTGATCACCCTTGGTCAGGGCCGCTTCGCGCCCCATCGGGGATAAATCCCCTCGCCACACGTGACGTCAATATTCCCCGCCCCGCCTGAAAAACGAAAATTCCTACGGCATTTACAGATCCGGCTCAAGTAATCCGCCACTAGCCTTCAGGCCTTGATGACTGAACGCAGGGAGCGAACATGCCAGTCAAACCAAATTCCTACCGTCTTCGTTTAGGACGACATTCCGAAACAGACCGAGCCTATTTCGTCACTTCAGTGGTGTATGACCGCCACCCCGTATTTTCCGACTGGCGCACAGGCCGTTTATTGGTTGCAGAGTTTCGCCACGCCCATGAACAAGGCTTAGTAGAGTCCATCGCCTGGGTGGTCATGCCTGATCACTTTCATTGGTTGATGCAGTTGAAAAGCGACAATCTTGGCAAAATCGTTGGCGCGGTAAAGGCGCGCTGCACCCAAGCCGTTAACAGGAAAACCGGTCGTCGCGGTCGATTGTGGCAAACCGGCTATCACGACCGCGCCATCCGTGATGGCGAAGACTTGAAACCGTTCGCCCGTTACATCATCGCCAATCCGCTACGGGCAGGATTGGTGGAGCGGATTGGCGACTACCCGCTTTGGGACGCCTGCTGGCTCTAGGCCCATTACTGAAACTAAATCATGTCAATTCATCTGTGGTCAGGAGATTTGAATGTGGTGAGGGGATTTATCTGTGGCGAGGGGATTTATCCCCGATGGACTGCGCAGCAGGCCCAGCTATTAAAATGCGTAGCCCCTTGTTCAAGGGCCGCTTCGCGCCCCATCGGGGATGAATCCCCTCACCACAGATAAGTCCCCTCGCCACAGATAACCTCCACAGCCAGCGACTTCAGTTTTGTTCAGATGGCTTCCCCGCACTTTTTTTTCCCCATCACCAACCACCGTCTAAGCTTCAGTCAAGTCCGATCAATCTGCGTGAATGGATCAATCGACTATGGGCGCTTTGTGGCAAACCGATTCGAGTAAAGCCGTGGTTCCGACTGAACGTGTGGATGAAGCGCCTGTCCCCCCCAAAAAACGCCGCAGCCGGCATGGCTGGAAGGCGTTCTGGTTATTGCTGCTGATTATCGCCATCGTGGTGGGTCTGGCCGCGAGCAAGGAGATGCGCACCTCGCGTTTCCAGTCCCGGGAGCTGAGTCAGTACGCCGCCTCGCTCAAATATCAGCTGGAGCCCGGCCCCAGCGAAGCGATCCGCTATCCGGGCAACGGGCCGTTCGATTTGCGTCTGGGCTACAGCTCTCTCGATGAATTCCTGCCACGCCTGCTCAAGCGCAATTATGTGATCACCGAGCAGACGCGATTTTCACCCGCGCTGCTGAGCTACACCGACAAGGGCCTGTTCGTGCCCTATTCGGAAAAGATCCAGGCCGGGCTGTCGATCACCGATTGCCGCGCCGCGCCGTTGTATCAGTACAAGTATCCGCAGCAGCTGTATTCGAGTTTTGCGGCAATTCCGCCGGTGGTGGTCAGCAGTCTGCTGTTCATCGAAAACCGCTTTCTGCTCGACCCCAAGCAACCGTTGGCCAACCCGGCGGTGGACTGGCCGCGCTTCGGCATGGCCGCGTGGTCGCAAGTGGCGAAGTTGCTCCATCTGCCGGGGCAATCGGCGGGCGGCAGCACCCTGGCGACGCAACTGGAGAAGTACCGGCACTCGCCCGATGGCCTGACGGTGTCCGGCGCCGAGAAGATCCGTCAGATGATTTCCGCCAGCGTGCGTGCCTATCAGCCCGGCCCGGAAACCCTCGGCGCGCGGCAGAACATTATCCGCGACTACCTCAACAGCGTGCCGCTTTCCGCTGTGCCGGGGCACGGTGAAGTACACGGCATGGCCGAAGGTTTGCGGGTCTGGTACGGCAGCGATTTCAACCAGGCCAATGCACAGCTGAACAGCCCGGCCACCGATGCGAAAACCATGGCCGACAAAGGCCTGGCCCTGCGCGAAATGCTCTCGCTGATGATCGCCCAGCGCCGCCCTTCGCATTACCTGACCAAAGGCCGCGAAGAACTCGCCGACCTCACCGACAGCCACTTGCGCCTGCTCAAACAGGGCGGCGTGATCGACAGCGCGCTGGCCGATGCCGCACTGGCGAGCAAGGTCACTTACCGCGACTGGCAGACCCAGCCGACCCTTCAGCCGATCGAAACCAACAAGGGCATCAGCGTCGCCCGCAGCCGTCTGGCGAGTATGCTCAACCGTCCGCTGTACGACCTTGATCGCCTCGACCTCTCAGCCACCAGCACCTTGCAGGGCGAGTTGCAGACCCAGGCCACCGATTACCTGAAAAAACTCGCCGACCCCACGTTTGCCGGGCAGATCGGCCTGATTGGCGAACGCCTGCTCACCCCCACCAGCACCACCCAGGTGCGCTACAGCTTCACCCTGTTCGAACTGACCCCGGACGGCTCGCGGGTGCGCGTGCAGACCGACAGCACCGACCAGCCGTTCGACATCAACGAGGGCAGCAAGCTGGAGCTCGGCTCGACGGCGAAGATGCGCGTGCTGACGACCTACCTGCAGATCATCTCCGAACTGCACGACAAGTACGGCGCCATGAGCGTGCCGGAACTGAAGAAGGTCGAAGTGCCGGATCAGGACCGCCTCAGCCAATGGGTGATCGACTACCTGATCCAGAACAAGGATCACGATCTGTCGAAAATGCTCGGCGCCGCGCTCGACCGCAAATATTCGGCCAGCCCCGGCGAGGCGTTTTTCACCGGTGGCGGCCTGCATGTGTTCCACAACTTTCGCAAGGAAGACAACGGCCGCCTGCCGACCCTGCGCGATGCGTTGCGCGAGTCGATCAACCTGCCATTCATTCGCCTGATGCGCGACGTGGTGCGCTACGTCACCTACTCCGGCCCCAACAGCAGCGCCGAACTGCTCAAGGACGACCGCGACCCGCGACGTCAGGAATACCTGGCCAGTTTTGCCGATCGCGAAGGCACCTCGTTCCTGCTCAAGTTCTGGAAGAAGTACAAGAACAAGGACACCCAGGCGCGCCTCGACACCTTCCTCGACAGCATGCGCCCCACGCCGATCCGCATGGCCGCCGTGCACCGTTACCTGCTGCCCAATGCCAGTCAGGAAGACTTCAACAGCTTCGTGCGCGCCCACCTCAAAGGCGCCAAGCTCACCGAGAAACTCACCGACGATCGCCTGATCCGGTTGTACGACGCCTACGGCCCGGGCACCTACGATCTGCCGGATCAGGGCTTCATCGCCAAGGTCCACCCACTGGACCTGTGGTTGATGGGCTATCTGCTGCACAACCCGGACGCCACCTTCAGCCAGGTGGTCAAGGCCAGCCAGTTCGAGCGTCAGGAAGTCTATAGCTGGCTGTTCAAGAGCAAGCACAAGGGTGCCCGTGACAGCCGCATCCGCACCATGCTCGAGATCGAAGCGTTCCTGGAGATTCACCAGCGCTGGCAGAAAGTCGGCTATCCGTTCGACCATCTGGTGCCGTCGCTGGCCACCGCCATCGGCAGCTCCGGCGACCGCCCGGCGGCGCTGGCCGAACTGATCGGCACCATCCTCAACGACGGCGTGCGCATGCCGACCCTGCGCATCGACAGCCTGCACTTTGCTGCAGACACCCCGTATGAAACGCGTCTGACCAACGACCCGCATGTGGGCAAACGGGTGATGCCATCGGAGGTCGCCACGGCAATGCGCGAAGCGTTGTCGCAAGTGGTGGACTCGGGTACGGCGAAACGGGTGTCCGGCAGTTTCAAAACCGCTGACGGCACCCCGCTGGTGATGGGCGGCAAGACCGGCACCGGCGACAACCGCATCGAAGCCATCGGCTCCGGCGGGCGCATCCTCAGTTCGAAGTCGATCAACCGTACCGCGACCTTCGTGTTCTACATCGGCAACAACCACTTCGGCACGCTCACCGCGTTCGTCCCCGGACGCTCGGCGGAGAACTTCAAGTTCACCTCGGCACTGCCGGTGCAAGTGCTCAAGGGCATGGCGCCGATCCTTTCGCCATACCTGCAACCGGGCACGCACACGATGTGCCAGGCGCCGGAGGTCACCGCCGCCCGGTAAGCCACGAAAGCAGCGTGGCGTGGTGGTAACTGTGTATTTTTCCCTCCGTGTTTTTCGAAGGCTCCGTACGCAACCCCGGCGCTTTCAACCGGGTATTTGCGCTTTTTTCACCCACTGTCCTTGCCTAGGCTGATCGTTCCATTTTTGATCAAGGACGATCCAGCAATGCCCACCCTTTCCCCGCAGGGGCAACCGCCACGCACGGCGCACCTCGTCTCACCGGATGTCAGTGTTCATTATCAGACGATCGAAAAAGCCATCCCGGCCTGGCTGCGCGCAAGCTCAGCAAAGCGGGTCAATGAATTGCAGCTGCACCGACTGAAACTGCCGGCCTGGTATCAAGAGGTATCGGACGCCGAACATCGGCGTCTGCAACAGCAGATGCAAAATGCCTGGAAAGCACAAAACGACGTGGACAAGGCCTTGAGCAGTCTGCAAGACGTCTACGCCTTCGCCAGGCCGTTATTACAGCAGGCGCTGCAACAGCGCTTCGGTGTCGAAGACGACGTCGAGAACACCTGGCTGCGCCTGTACGCCCCCGTCAACAGCGCGTGGTGGGCCCATGACTTTGCCGGTGCAACCACCAGCCGGACCGTCTCGCTGTTAGACGCTGCATTGCATAATTTCTCCCGCGATGAAGCGTTCAGCCCGGCCTCGGAGTTCATTACCCGCCCCGATGCCAACGGCCACTTCACGGTCAGGCCGCTCAAGCACAAAGTGAGTATCGAGCAGTTCAAGTCACTGTGCCGCGAGCTGAATATCGGCGCCCGATACGAGCAGCATCTCAATGATTTTCTGCGCTCGGGCAACCGTGTGGCCCGCCAGGTTTTGCAGTACCGGGTCATCTTCAGTCAAAAAAGTACATTGAGCGTCTGTGCCCAGTTGGCTCTGGCAAAAAAGGACATTGACCGCGACGCCTACGAGGTCATTCAGGGCATGCTCGATGACCGGCGCAACCTGCGCTGGCGCGGGCGTGCCATCAACTACTACAACCTCGCCATGATGGATACGGCGCTGACCGGTATCACCCTCATCGCCCCTGACGTGGACACCGCCAATGCCCCGGTTCCGGTAATTGCCTATGTGCCCCATGACCCTGAACACCCGCTCAAACAATACCCCTCGGCGCTGGACTTCATGGCGGAACTGACGCGGCAACTGCGTGACCGCGATGCTGCCGGCAGCTATCAGCGGTTTTTCAGCCAGTTCGTCAACCATCAGCAGCGCGGGCATTTTTTTGCAGGGTTGAACGCCCGCCTGAGCACCGTGAAATGGCACGTCGTACCACCGGGAACCCACCTGCCCAGTTGGCGCGAAACGCCTGTGGATCACCCCGACCTGCGCTTTCGTCTGACGAAAGTCCAGGACGACCGCGATACCCGCTACACCGGCAGTCTCTGGGCTTACTTCCACCAGCAGAAGCTCAACAAGATTTTCAATGACGCCCGGGAGATCGCCATTTCCACCGAGTATGCCGACCGCATGGCCCGTTGGGCCTGGTGGGACAACCTAGGGAAAATCCTCTCGGATATTTTCAACGTGGCGCTGCTGGTGGTGACCCCGCTGGTGCCGGGGCTCGGCGAATTGATGCTGGCCTACACCACGTATCAACTGCTCGACGGCGTCTTTGAAGGCATCGTCGACATGGCCGAAGGGCATTTGGCCGAAGCGGGTGAGCAAGCCATTGGCGTGCTGCAAAGCATCGTCCAGCTCGGCGCCTTCGCCGCTGGCGCCAGCCTGGGACGTGTCGCACGGGTCAAGCTGTCGTCGTTTGTCGAAGGCCTGAAACCGGTGCAGTTGGCCGATGGCCAGACCCGCCTGTGGAATCCGGATCTGGCGCCCTATCGCCTGCCGGAACAGACCCTGCCGAGCCCGGCCCGCCCCGATGCGCACGGCGTTCATACGCTGGGGGACAAACACCTGTTGCGCCTGGATCAACACCTGTTCGAGGTGACCAAGGATCCGGCTTCCGGGAAACACCGCCTGCGCCATCCGCGACGTCCCCGGGCCTACGCACCGACGCTTGCGCACAACGCCGACGGGGCCTGGGTCTGTGAAACGGAAAACCCGCGTCTGTGGGACGGGCGAAAACTGCTGCGGCGCATCGGCCATCGCACCGATGGTTTCAGCGACGCGCAACTGGAGCACATGCGCCTGCTGACCGGCACCGACGAGGACATGCTGCGCCGCATGCACGTCGACAACACCCCGCCGCCGCCATTGCTCAGCGATACGCTGGATCGACTTGGCCCGGCGCGGCCGGTGCAGCCCGACGCGCCACTGTCGCCGGCGGCCAGCCAGGTGCTGGTGGATTGTCCACAGTTGACGCCGGTTCTCGCCGAACGGGTGGTGTCCCATGCCCGGCCGCTGGAACAGCAGCAAGCCACGACGCAACGTCGTTTGCCCTTGCGTTTGCGCACTACCGCCCGCGAGGTGCAGTTTGAATTGCAGTCCGTGCGCGCCGCCCAGGGTCTGCAGCAGGAAGCCCTGAGCAATATCGACAGCGAACGGCTGATCCTCGGCGCGCTGCGGCATTACAGCGATACCTTCGGGGCGCTGCGGATTGAAATCCGTGAAGGCACGTTCGATGGCGAGTTGCGTTGCGAAGCCGGTGCCGCGGTCGCCGAGCGCGTCCGGGTGCTGGTGCGGGTCGCTGCCGATCGCTATCAAGTGCGCGATGGCGCGGACCTGCCGATCCACCCTGCCAGTGGCCTGTACGAGGCAATCCTGCAGGCGATCAATCACGATGGCCGCAGTGCCCTGGGGTATCGAACCGACGACATCGAACCGTTCAAGCAGTGGATCATCGCCAGAACCCAGGCCCCCAGCGAGCGGCGCACGCTACTCGCCAGTCCGCCGATCCGCCCGATCGCTGAATACAACACCCTGTTTCTGGTGCGCGGCCCGGGCCTGAGCCGCAATGCCGCCACGCTGGAGCAACGCATCCAGGATCTGCATCCGCATTTCAGCCCGAGCGAGGTCGAAGCGTTTGCCAATGCCCTGACCGAACGCGGCGAGCCGCTCAAGGCCATCGAGGCACATGAAGACGAACTCGATGAACTGCGGGTCATCGTCCATCGCTGGCGCTATCAGCAACCGCAGACCTGGGGGCCGGGCAGTCAGGGGTTCCGTGACGGTGGCGGGCTGCATATCTACGAAAGTCTGCTGGACTGCTTCGAACGCAAGAACGCGCACCTGGGCAACCGCGCCGATCCGTCCGCCTATGCGCTGGATCTGTCGCGGGAACTGCTCTCCACGAATCTGGAAACCTGGTGGGCGAAACGTCCACCGCTGAAGAAGTTTCTCGACAAGGTCACGCTGCTCAATCTCGACAACGCGCGGTTTTCCCCCGACGCCAACGGCCTGCTCAAAGACTTTCCGAACGTGGTCGAGCTGAGCGCCAAATACTGCGAGCTGACGCGCTTGCCGGACCGCATCGGAACCACAATGCGCCGCCTCGAACGTCTACGCCTGAACAACAACCACATTGTGCTGGACCGCGCCGCCGTCGAACGGCTGGGCAGCCTGACCTACCTCGAAGTGCTGAGAATGGACGACAACCCGCTGGGGCTGTCGCCTGATCTGTCGCGCATGCCGCGCCTCAAGGTGGTGGCGCTGAAGAACACCGGCCTGACCAGCTGGCCTGACGGCATTCTGGCCAAGCCACGGCCACGCGGTTTGCTGCTCGATCTGCGCGGCAACCCGCTGACGGTAATCCCCGACGTGCCGAGCGGTTCCGATGCGCAATGGCTGGTGGCGCGCACGCGTCTGGACGTCGCCGCCCTGTCGGACCTCAACCAGTTGCGTTACCAGGACAGTCGCCGTTCGATGGCACTGCCACCGGAGCCGATCATGCCGGTCGCCATCCCGGGCACCTCGATCATCTCCAACTATGGCGCCGACTACTGGTCCGACGTGCCGGGCTGGGGCATTGATCGCGAAACACCGTGGACAGAGCTGGTGGAAGATCCCATGGCCGCACCGTTCATGGCGACGTTGCTCAGCGTGCGTGAGTTTGCCGATTTCCGCGCTGGCGGAACGGCGCGCGAGCAGTTGATGCAACGCGTCTGGCGCATGCTCGACGCCGTGCACGTCGACAGTCGCTTGCGCGAAAAACTGTTCACCATGGTGGTGGCGCCGGTGGACTGCGCCGATGCCGGTACGCAGCTGTTCAACCACATGGGGGTGAACGTGCTGGCCTACGAGGCGCATGCCTATTCGGTCGAGCCGAAGGAACTGGAACTGAAGCTGGTGACGCTGGCCAAAGGCGCGGCGCGCCTGGAACAGGTCAACGAAATCGCCCGGGCCGATGTCGCCAGCCGTGGCGGCAATCCCGACGACGTGGAAGTTTATCTGGCCTACCAGACCGGCCTGGCCAAACGTCTCGGCTTGCCCTGGCAGTCCGAGGGCATGCTGTACCGGGCGGTGTCCGGCGTCACTGACGCGATGATCGATCAGGCCTGCGACACGGTACTGGCGCTGGGTGAAGGTGATGGCCTGGTCAACCAGATGCTTGAGCTCGACTTCTGGAAAGAGTATTTGAGCGAGCGCTATCCCGTGCGCCTGGAAAGCAACAAGCGTCTGTTCCAGCACCGCTACGAAGCCCTTGAATCGCTGCGCGAGATCCAGCGCCAGTGGGTGCAATCGACCGTGGCCGAGGAACGCGCAGCCTTGCGCGAACAGCTCAAGACGTTGATGAACGATCTGCCGGCGCCGGCAACCGTGGTGTTCAATGAAGAACCGATCAGCGACGCGCTGTTCGACCGGCTGCTGGTCGATCTGGCGGATGACGAAAAAGAGCTCGCGCGTCGCCTGACCCGTGAAGCCCTGACCCGCGCCGGGCTTTGATAACGGCGTGCCGGCCTGCCCGTTGCACATCGGGCAGGCCGGGCAACCTCAGGGCGCCGCCGCATTGAAGATCAGGTGCACGTTGCCATAGTAATTCCCCGGCTTATAGCCGCCGGCGGGCGTGATCGGCTGGATCTCCAGCGCATAACGCCCGCCGGCCCTGGCCTGCTCCGCAGAAACCACCTGACGCGGCGTCTCGTGAGTCAGCACGGTATCGGCGAAGCTGACGCGCAGATAAATGTTCTGCTCCTCGCGACCATTGGACAGAAACGCGGCGTTCTCAAGGCGGGCCTCGATGGCACTGGTGTCGTGCCTGAGGTCGAAGTGTTTGCGCATTCCGCCGAGGCTCTTGGTGCTGATATTCCACGGCAGAATCTGCGCACGATGAATCCAGTCCGTTTCGGCCGGTATCACATAAAAACCCAGCGTCGGAATATCCACCGACACCTCGAACCGATGCTCTTCGCGTGCCGCAAACGATTCTGCACTGAACAGGGTCAGAACGCCCGCGCACAGAGTCATCAACGATGGCTTGATCATCTCAGGCCCCCCCTGATGATTGGCCGGCTACGCGCAGGGACTTCTTGCTGTCGCCCTCCACCAGATTGAAGCGGTATTCACGTCCGGCCTGCTTGTCGAACTCAAAACTGTTGCCAGCGCGGATGTGGTGTTTGGTGGTTGGCTCGCAGGCGGTTTCGTCTTTCAGCGCACAATTGCGGAACTCGTCGATCAGCACCACGGTGTTGCCGTTATTGCGCACTCGATAGCTTGTCGGGGTGTCTTCGATCACGCTGTCGAAACGGCTGTCTTTCGGGCGCACAAAGAACACCGTACCGAAACCGGTCATGACGTTGACCCCGGCCGACAAGGTGGTTTTGTATTGCTCACGCTCCTCGGCGGACACGGCGAATTCGTCTTCCTTTTCCGGGACAACGGGGATGAACCGCACGCGGAAATAGCGCTCCCGGTCACGCTCGCCCATCATCAACAGACGCGTACCCTGCATGCCGTTGGCCGGCACGATCAGCCGCGCGGGGCTGGCCATCAGGCCGTCTCGACTGCTCATGTCGGCCTGGCTCCTGACCTCGATTTCCCGCGAGGTGCCGTCGGCGTCGTAGAGGATTTCGAGGATGTTGACCTTGACGAATGCGGTGCTGTCGCCGCTGTTGAACACCCGCTTGAGGTACGTGCTCTTGTCGCCGTCGAGATAGTCGTAGACCGTCCCGACATTGATCTGCGGGCCGGCCTGCAGGGCAAAGGGCAGCCCGCTCAAAACCATCAATAACACCAGACGTTTCATCACCTTGATTCCTTGGTCGTTGAACACAATGCCGAATCGACTCATCGCTGAATGGCCCATCAGATATCCGAATCCCAGACCACAATGACAGTGCCGGAATAGCTGTCGCTCACGCCGGGCTGCAGCATGCTTTCCATCGAATGCGGCGGAACTTCGAAATGCAGGGTTCCCGGGGCTCGATCCACATAAAAACCCGGTTTGAAATACAGGGCACTCCCAACGCCGGGCTTCAACGGCATGCGCCGCACCGGCTGTCCGGCAAGATCGGTTATGCCATTGGGCATGCTGACGCTGACGTGCAGCTCGACTCGACGGTAATTATTACTGTCCTGCAATCCGCACTCGGCACCTACTCCGGGACCGCAATTGATCAGCATCTTGAAACGCGATGACGCCGAGATGTTGAAAGTCTGGTCGCGAAACAGGCTGACCGGCCGACGTCCGGCCTGCAGCCAGCTCTGCCAGCCACCGTTGGGAACCAGGCGGACTTTCTCGCCACCGGGCGGGATGTCGACCTTGAGGGTGTGCTGTACATTCAGATTGAAATTCAAGGTCAGAGACGAACTCGACGGCAACATCACATCGCCAAAATCGAAATCCGCATTCGGCCCGACGCGGTAGGTCAGCGAACCGCTGTAGTCACCCGACGACATGCCCAGCGGGTCGGGGGTGACCAGTTCATAGGCAAAATCGAGGTGCTCAAGACGCAACCACGGCACATCGAACTTCGCCTGTTTGGTGCAGGCAGCGGCCGCTGGCGTTTTCCAGAAAAACGAGTATGAATCGGGGGAGTACCAACCCACACCGCTGTACTGACAGGGTTCGGGTGCATAGACCCAACTCAAGCCCCACAACAGGTTGTGGGCGCTGCGATCGTCTTCGGCGCCCTCCACCAGTTTCATCACATTCTCGGTCACATAGCGCGAACCGATACCGACGATCCGCACCTTGACGATTTTTGGCTCGCGGGTGGTCTCGTGATAGACCGTCAGTTCACGCCACTGCACGGGTACCTGAAACGTTGCCCCTTGCCGCGGCGAAGGGTGATTCGCCGCAATCGGCGCACGAGCGTTGAACTGAATCGGCACCTGCAAGCTGAATATTTCGTGCTGCTCGCACTGCGCCGGATCGTAGGTGCAGTAACCACTGGAAGGCGTGGTGTTGTGGAACTTGTTGCGGTGCGGATAAGACGAGTCCGGCTTGAACTCGGCGGTGATCGACACCTGTTCGGCGTGAGCCGCAGATACCGTGCCGGCAACCAGCACAACAGCGGCCAGCCTGCGACGCAGGTATGTAGCCAAGGGTGAGACGTTCATGTCTGCAAATCTCCTGAAGCAGGCCGCATCAACCCGCGGTGTGGGCCTTTTGGGTGACGTCGGCCAACGTGTCCGGCGAGCAGCGCAAATCGCCGATCATCAGCACGTTGTTTTCGCTACGGTGTTGGTCGGGGTCGAGCCGGAACTGGCACAGCAGTTGATCGGCGTAGCGCACTTCGAGGGTCGGTGAACCGGCGTGCATCTCCATCGAGAAAAACCCGTCGACTTCGCTGACCCCGCGACTGGCGTGATTGATCACGTGATGGCCTTTGAGCGGCTGGCCCTGGGGGTCGAGCAGGCGTCCGAGTACGGTGACGGTTTTCATCACCCGCACCTTGCGGTACTCCACGCCGCCCTTGTTCAGGTGATAGCGGGCGCGAGACGGTTCGATGTTGGCGGCCGGAACGTGATTGCCTTCGAAATCAAAGCCCACCGAGCTGTTGCGGTACGCCGTGAGCGGGATGAAATTGCGCCCCGGCCGTAGCGCTGAACTGCCGCCGCTGAGGTCGTCGGCGCGCAGGGTGATGTCGGCGATATCCGACTCGACATCGACGATCATTCCGGCGCCACGGCCCTGATGCTGGCTGGTCATGACCAGTTGCTGACCGCCGACGATCACACTGCTGTCGAGGTTCACGCCACCGGTGAAGTTGCCGTTGTAGGACGAGCGCTGCACGAAGCCGTCGCCATTGACCCAGTCGGTACGGAAGTTGGCCAGGCTCGAAAGACCGACGCCGTAGGTGTCGGTCAGCGCCGTGACCGAAACGCTTTGCAGAATGTGATTCTGCAGATCCTTGCGATAGCCGATCGAGCCATTGTTGTCGCGCCCGCCATCGCGGGCGGTGCGGCTGCCGATGCTGCCGGAAATCTGCTGCCCCGGCCCGCCCAGCGCCATGTTGATGCTCAGGTCGATCCCGCGATTACGCGCCTCGCCACTGCTGTAGCTGCCCGGCCGGTCGAACAGCGACAGCCGCCAGTTGGCATCGCTGCCAAACAGCTCGGTGCGCTGCGTCCAGCCCAGGTCCATGCCCACGCCTTCGACGTTGCCTGTGCTGTGCGAGACCCGCGCACTCAGCGAATCCTTGCGGCTGATACGGTGGTTGAGCGCCAGCGACGAGTTGCTGGTTTCGCCGGTGAACACATTGCGCTGCCGCACCCGGGTACCGTCGGGCAGCGTGTCGTAACTGTTACGGGTATCGAGCCAGCTGCGGTTGTGGCTGACCACCAGACTGCCGGCGCCATAGTTGTACAGGCCCTGCACATCGGCGCCGGTGCCGTGGTCTTCGGTCTGATAGAGGTTGGCGAAGAGGCTGATGCTGTCGGCCAGGCTCCAGTCGATCGAAGTGCCGTACTGCAAAGTGTCGCGTACCTGACGCGCCGACAGGCCGAGGATCACCCGCGGGTGCAGCAGGTAGTTGAGCGCGGCGCCGGCGGTGAGATCACCGCTTTGCTGTTCTTCCCAATTGCTCAGCAGTTTGCTTTCCTGGCCGGCGAACACGTTATAGCGCCAGCGCTGGTCGAGGTTTTGCCAGTTCACCGGTTTGTAGACCAGCTCCTGTGTGGTCGCGGTGGTCTGGCCATCCTCGATCAGGCGCACTTCGACTTCGTAGATGCCACCGGGCAAGGGTCGGGTATCCAGCGTCTGTAAACCGGCCGGCACGGCTTGCGTGTTGATCAGCAGGCCATCGCGATAGATCTCCACCGACGCCTGGCGATTGGCCGTGACGAAAATCGGGTAAACGCTGGGTCGCGGGCTGTCGATCGCCAGGCTGTCGGAGCTGCCATACATCACGCCCACCGCCGTGTCCGGGCTGGTGCCGAACGACCGGGGTTGGCGGGTCAGGCCTTCGGAATTGGGGGTGAAATAGCCCAGGCGGAAAAAACTGCCCTGCAGTTCGCGCTGGGTGTAGAGCTCGTGTACCGCATGATAGGTCTTGGTGTCCGGCCCGCCGAGGCGCGCCAGTTGCATATTGAAGGCCTGGCTCCAGTTGCCGAGACTGGCACTGGCTTCCAGACCGAAACGTCCGCCCAGATCCTGATTCTGGCCGCCATTGAGGTTCAGTTGATTGCGCAGCATCAGACCGCTGCTGCCACCCTCGGGCTGCTCGTGGAAGCGTTGCGTCTGCAGATCGCGCTCGGCGTTTTCAGTGGCGATCGAGAGCAGTGAATTTTCCAGGTTGTAATGCACCGCCAGCAGTTGCTCGGGGCATTGCCCGCTGCAGCTGCCAAGCGCTACGCCGGATTTGAGGAGACTGGCCCAGGTTTCGCGCTCGACGGCGCTGATACGGCTGTCACTGGTGTCGGTGAAGTCGAGCAAGGTAATGCGATCATCGCGCGACAATATAATCATTGCCTCGCCCAGCGGTTGTTGATCAAGTTCGACACGAACCGCCAAAGGCACATCAAAGAAATGCTCTTCAAAGTCCGCCGGAAGACCTTTCGCCTGAGCCAGCAAACTTCGCGGGGTATTATCGACTGGAGGCGGCGCCGCCAGTACGCTGCTGCTCAAAAGCAACGCAAGCGCAGCCGCGATGGGCGTCATCGGATACATGGATTAATACTCTGATTACCGGAAGTAAAAGCCCGGCCTGGCAACTTCAAAGTTGCCGGCCGGTTACGTTACTGGACAAGTAACGTCAGGTATTGCCGTTATGAATCAAACCGAAGGTTCGACGACCAGCATGACCACACCGGTGTAGTCGCCAGCGGCCGGTTTGGCACCGGTAGCGCTGATCTTGAAGGGCGCGCGATAACGCGTATTGGACTCGGTATCACCCACTACTTCCTGCGAGGTGGTGGTCAGCGTCTTGCCGTTGAGTTCGACTTTCAAATCGATGGTGTTGCTACCGCCAATCAGCTTCGGCACCCCTTCCAGACGTGCATGAACCTTGCCGGCCGTGTGCAGCACGTCGAAGTGCCCGTTGACTTCGCGCATCGAATTGGTGGCCGGGTTGTAGCTCATGTCCTGATCCTTGTTGACCAGATCGGCATCCACCGGCACCGCATAGAAGTCGTCAGCCGGTACGTGCGCCACGAGACTGATGGAGTGCTTGGCTTCAGTGGCGGCAAACGCCATCGAGGCGCTCATGGCCAGGACAGTCAGAGGGGCGGCAAAGGCGAGTTTCTTGAGCATCATTGAATACCTATCTTATATAAATTAGTTGAGTCGTCGAGCAGTCAAGGTGAACTGAACAGTCACGAGCAGTCAGTACTCACCGTTAACTTTCAACGCCGAAGAATGTTCAACCAATTTATCTTAAAAGTAAGCAGGCAACGTCCTGCGACCTTGTAGCCTGGACGCTATTAGATGAGAAAGAAAAAACCGCGAAATTCAGGAAAGTTCCAGTCCAACTGTAAGATACAGACTACAGCGCGCCAGCCTAATGACTGCACGCGCCACAACTTCACAGCAACTTCCGTAAGACATGTACCACACTTTCCCGGAAATAAAGGGCGAAACGGAATATTAGAGAATCTGCACTAATCTGCGCCTTTGCCAGGGGATTTAATACTGCGTTTTCTTGATCATTTTCCGGTTTTTTCGACCGCAGATTCGATCGGTCAGGTGTGCGCCGTTGGTCAGGAACCCTTGTCAGCGCGTAAAGATATATCTTAAGTTGTATCTAAACACGACGAGAGAGCAGGAAAATGAGAGACCATCATTCCCCCCATCATCACCGCGAACACGGCGACGGCCGTGACGGCTTCGAAAAACGCCCCGGCCGCGAACGCGGTGGACGCGGCCCACGGGTCTTCGCCCCCGGTGATCTGAAATTGTTGCTGCTGGCGCTGATCGCCGAGCAGCCGTGCCACGGCTATGACCTGATCCGCCAGATCGAAGGCATGTTCGACGGCGCCTACAGCCCAAGCCCCGGCGTGATCTACCCGACCCTGACCTTCCTTGAAGAAAGCGACCTGATCAGCGGCGACGCCGAGGCCGGCAAAAAACGCTACAGCGTGACCGACGCCGGTCGTTTGTCCCTAAGCGAACAAGCGGTAGCGCTGGACGGCGTGCGCATGCGCATCGACGTCAGCAAACGCTCGTTGCGCGGCCATGACCGGCCGCCGGAAATCCACGAGGCGGTGCACAACCTGCGCCACGCCTTGCAACTGCACCACGGACGCTGGAGCGCGGAAGAAATCCAGCGGGTTGCCGCGTTGCTCAACGACACCGCCAAAGCCATCGTCGACGGCCCCGCCGTTCAAACTGCCCCGGAGAAAGCCGAATGACTGCAGTCGATACCCAAACCATTCACCGCGTGATGCACGAAATCAAACGCCGCAAACTCGAAGTCCTGCGCGTGGTCGACCTGACCCCGCGCATGCGCCGTATCACCCTCGGCGGGCCAGAGCTGGCCGGGTTCATCAGCCTGGGCACCGACGATCACGTGAAATTGCTGTTCCCGCAGAATGCCGAACAAACCGCTGCGCTGGAGACCATGGTGCTCGGCGCAGGCAAGGACAACGGACCGCTGCCCGAGATGCGCGACTACACCCCGCGCCGCTACGACCTGGAAAAACTCGAGCTGGACATCGACTTCGTCCTGCACGGCGACGGCCCTGCCTCGACTTGGGCTGAACAGGCCAGACCCGGGCAATTCCTGCACATCGGCGGGCCACGCGGTTCGATGATCGTGCCGGACATCTTCGACAGCTATCTGCTGATCGGCGACGAAACCGCCCTCCCCGCCATCGCCCGCCGCCTTGAAGGTCTGGCGGCCAATCGCAAGGCGCTGGTGGTGATCGAAGTGGAGAACGGTGCCGAGCAACAAGTGCTGGAGAGCGCGGCGCAGGTCAATGTGATCTGGGTCCTGCGTGAAGGCGGCAAGGACAACCTGCTGACCACCGTCAAACAGTTGCAAGTGCCCAAGGGCAATCTGTATGCATGGGTGGCGACCGAGACCAAGGTCTCGCGGCAGATCCGTCGGGTGCTGCTGGATGAGCATGGACTCAATGAGCAGTTCGTCAAAGCCGTCGGCTACTGGCGCGCCGAGGGTTCGGCAGAAGAGTGATTTGCCCTTGTGGGAGCGGGCTTGCTCGCGAATGCGGTCGATCATTCAACCATGATGTTGACTGACCTGACGCCTTCGCGAGCAAGCCCGCTCCCACATTGACCTTTTAACTTCGTCCTGACTGCCAGCGGTCGATCCCGATCACCAGCAAGCCAATCAGCACAAACCCCACCAATATCCCCCCGGCATTGATGAACACCTGTGTATAACCGAGCATTGCCACATCAATGAACGGATACGCGTAGGCGCCAAGCAGATGCCCGCGCAGCAAGGCGTAAACGAAGTACACGAGCGGATAGATCAGCCACAGCGGCAGGTGCCAAAGGCGCAACGTGCCTTTGGGTACGCAAAACCACCAGTAACCGAGAAACAGCAGCGGCATCACGTCGTGCAGCAGTTCGTCAGCGATAAACTGCCAGCCCTGCGGGTGCCACAAATGCCGCAGCAAAATGCTGTAGGCCAGCCCCACCACAGCAATGCTAACTGCCACCCCGCTACTGACCCACGGTTGCAGAAACCAGCGCTGCGCAGCGGATTCACGCCGGGTGACCGCGCAGGTCAGTACCGTTGCCACCAGCGTGTTGGTCAACACCGTGAAGTAACTGAAGAAACTCACCAGCCCGCCCAGCAGGCTGGCGTCGACACTCAGCCGCGCAAGGAAAATCAGATACAGCTGAATACTCAGCCCGGCCCAGCCGAGGCTGGCGATGACAGTGATCAGGCGTCGCCGCGCAACGGCGTCCATCTCAGACCGGTCGCTTGGTGCGCATCAGTTTCACGTACAAGCGCTCGACCTTCTCCCGCGCCCACGGAGTTTTGCGCAGGAACGTCAGGCTCGACTTGATGCTCGGATCGCTCTTGAAGCAGCGGATATCGATGCGCTCGGCCAACCCCGACCACTCGTAATGCGCCACCAGCGCATTGAGGATCTGTTCAAGGGTTACGCCATGCAGCGGATCGGGAGTGTGGTCGTTCATGCCAGGCCTTTGGACGGAGGGAAAATGCACAAGCCGCGCACCTTAGCCGAGGGGCCGGTCAGGTGGAAGGCCTTGCATCAAATGTAGGCCAACCCGAGAAGATCGCAGCCTGCAGCCATCGCCACAATGCGCCCGTTTGCCGCACTGTTACCGAATCAGAAATGCTGCATGTCTGCAAAAGCCCTTTGTCTTTTTGTTACAGATCATTATCCTGCCGCCCTTCAGCTGAATCGCTTCACTGCCTGCGTCAAATTGAAGCGCTCGGTTTACCCCCGTAAAACACCAAAAAAAGACTGACCCATGCCTGATTTTTCCTTCTCCAGAGACAGCGCTATCTCAGCCCTGCGCCTGCTCGGCGGCTGCACCGCGCTCGGCTTCGCCACCTACGCCCAGGCGGCCCCCGCCTTCGACAGCGACTCACCGTGGATGCTCGGTGACTGGAACGGCACGCGTACCGAACTCGCGGAAAAAGGTTACGACTTCAAACTCGATTACACCGGCGAAATGGGCAGCAACTTGCACGGCGGCTACGACCACGATCGCACCGCGCGTTACAGCGACCAGTTCGGTCTGGGCACGCACCTGGACCTGCAAAAAATCCTTGGCTGGGACGACGCCGAGTTTCAGCTGACCATCACCAAACGCAGCGGCAACAACATCAGCAACGACCGGATCAACGATCCGCGCGTGGGCGGCTTCACTTCGGCCCAGGAAGTCTGGGGCCGTGGCCAGACCACCCGCCTGACGCAGATGTGGTACCAGCAGAAATTCTTCGACCAGAAGCTCGACATCAAGGTCGGCCGCTTCGGTGAAGGCGAAGACTTCAACAGCTTCCCGTGCGACTTCCAGAACCTGGCGTTCTGCGGCTCGCAGGTCGGCAACTGGGTCGGCGGCATCTGGTACAACTGGCCGGTCAGCCAATGGGCGCTGCGGGTCAAATATCACCTGACCCCAGAGTTGTACGCACAGGTCGGCGCCTACGAGCAGAACCCGTCAAACCTCGATCGCGGCAACGGCTTCAAACTCAGCGGCAGCGGTACCCAAGGCGCCGTGTTGCCGGTGGAACTGGTGTGGACGCCGAAGCTCAACGGCCTGCCGGGCGAATACCGCGCCGGTTACTACTACAGCAGCGCCAAGGCCTCTGACGTCTATAAAGACCAGAACGGCCAGCCTGCTGCACTGAGCGGCGAAGCCTACCGCAGCGCGTCGAGCAAACACGGCGTGTGGTTCGGTGCCCAGCAGCAAGTCACCAGCCTCGCCAGCGATCACTCGCGCGGCTTGAGCGTGTTTGCCAACGCGACGATGCACGACAAGAAAACCAACGCGATCGACAACTACGTGCAGGCCGGCGTGGTCTACAAAGGCCCGTTCGATGCCCGCGCCAAGGACGACATCGGTTTCGCCCTGGCTCGCGTGCACGTCAACCCGGCTTTCCGCAAGAACGCCGAAGCGAGCAATCAGGCGCACGCCGTCTACGACTATGACGACCCGTCCTTCCTGCCGCCGCAGGACACCGAATACAGCGCCGAACTGTATTACGGCGTGCACGTCGCCAACTGGCTGACCGTGCGCCCGAACCTGCAATACATCCGCCATCCGGGCGGTGTGGACAAGGTCGACGACGCCCTGATCGGTGGTATCAAGATCCAGTCGTCGTTCTAAAGATCTACGCAAATCCCAAATGTGGGAGCGGGCTTGCTCGCGAAGGCGGTGTATCAGAAGACGGATGCATCGACTGACACGACGCCTTCGCGAGCAAGCCTGCTCCCACAGGGATTGATGAAATTCGTTAGCTACACAAGTTTTATCTGAACCATACCTGTGCCCAATCGTCATCTAAAGTGACTACAGCGCGGGACTACATAAACGTCACGGAGAATCACACTATGAGCACCGAAAGTGCTTCGAGTCGGGGCCGTCTGCTACCGAGCCTGCTCGGCATTCTGCTTCTACTGATGGGCCTGGCCATGTTGGCCGGGGGAGTCAAGCTGAGCATGCTCGGCGGCTCGCTGTACTACCTGCTGGCCGGTATCGGCATCGCGCTGAGCGGCATTCTGTTGCTGTTGCGTCGTCGTGCAGCGCTGGGCCTGTACGCCATCGTGCTGTTCGCCAGCACGGTCTGGGCCTTGTGGGAAGTCGGTCTGGACTGGTGGCAACTGGTACCGCGTCTGGCGCTGTGGTTCGTTCTCGGCATCGTGATGTTGTTGCCGTGGTTCCGTCGTCCCCTGCTGCTCAATGGCCCGGCGCCGATGGGCACGGGTGGCCTGACCGTGGCCGTGGTGCTGGCCGGCGTCACTGCCCTGGCCAGCCTGTTCACCCACCCGGGCGAAACTTTTGGCGAACTGGGCCGCGACACCGCGGACATGACCAGCACCGCACCGCAAATGCCTGATGGCGACTGGCAGGCCTATGGCCGCACCGAATTCGGTGACCGCTACTCGCCGCTGAAGCAGATCACCCCGGCCAACGTCGGCAAGCTGCAAGAAGCCTGGCGCATCCAGACCGGCGACCTGCCAACCGCAGATGACCCGGTCGAGCTGACCAACGAAAACACCCCGCTCAAAGCCAACGGCATGCTCTATGCCTGCACCGCGCACAGCAAAGTGCTGGCGCTGGATCCGGACACCGGCAAGGAACTGTGGCGCTTCGACCCGCAGATCAAGAGCCCGGTGGGCTTCAAGGGCTTTGCCCACATGACCTGCCGTGGCGTGTCGTACTACGACGAAGCCGCTTACGCGAAAGCTGATAACGCCGCCTCGGCCGTTATCTCCGAAGCCGGCAAAGCCGTTGCCCAGGCCTGCCCGCGTCGTCTGTACCTGCCAACCGCCGATGCACGCCTGATCGCACTGAACGCCGACACCGGCAAGATCTGCGAAGGCTTCGGCAAAAACGGCGTGGTCGACCTGACCCAAGGCATCGGCCCATTCACCGCCGGTGGCTACTACTCCACCTCGCCAGCGGCGATTACCCGTGATCTGGTGATCATGGGCGGTCACGTCACCGACAACGAGTCGACCAACGAGCCATCGGGCGTAATCCGCGCCTTCGACGTGCGCGACGGTCACCTGGTGTGGAACTGGGACAGCGACAAGCCGGACGCCACCGAGCCATTGGCCCCAGGCGAAACCTACAGCCGCAACTCGGCCAACATGTGGTCGCTGGCCAGCGTCGACGAAAAACTCGGCATGGTTTACCTGCCACTGGGCAACCAGACTCCAGACCAGTGGGGCGCAGACCGCACTCCAGGCGCCGAGAAATTCAGCGCCGGCATCGTCGCCCTCGACCTGGCCACCGGTAAAGTGCGCTGGAACTACCAGTTCACCCACCACGACCTGTGGGACATGGACGTTGGCAGCCAGCCAACCCTGCTCGACATGAAAACCGCAGACGGCGTGAAACCGGCGCTGATCGCCCCGACCAAGCAGGGCAGCCTGTACGTCCTCGACCGTCGTGACGGCACGCCGATCATCCCGATCAAGGAAATCCCGGTTCCGCAAGGCGCCGTGAAAGGCGACCACACCGCACCGACCCAGGCCCGTTCGGACCTCAACCTGCTGGCCCCGGAACTGACCGAAAAAGCCATGTGGGGCGCCAGCCCGTTCGACCAGATGCTGTGCCGCATCCAGTTCAAGGAACTGCGCTACGAAGGCCAATACACGCCTCCGTCGGAACAGGGCAGCCTGATCTATCCGGGTAACGTCGGCGTGTTCAACTGGGGCGGCGTCTCCGTCGACCCGGTTCGCCAGATGCTGTTCACCAGCCCGAACTATATGGCCTTCGTCTCGAAAATGGTGCCACGCGAGAAAGTCGCCGCCGGCAGCAAACGCGAGAGCGAAACCGCTGGCGTGCAACCGAACACCGGCGCGCCATACGCGGTGATCATGCACCCGTTCATGTCGCCACTGGGCGTACCGTGCCAGGCCCCGGCCTGGGGCTACGTCGCCGGTATCGACCTGACCACCGGTAAAGTCGTGTGGAAACGCAAAAACGGCACCAGCCGCGACAGCTCGCCAATCCCGATCGGCTTCACCCTGGGCGTACCAAGCATGGGCGGTTCGATGGTCACTGCAGGCGGCGTCGGCTTCCTCAGCGGCACCCTCGACCAGTACCTGCGCGCCTACGACGTGAACACCGGTAAAGAACTGTGGAAATCGCGTCTGCCTGCCGGCGGCCAAGCGACCCCGATGACCTACACCGGCAAGGACGGCAAGCAATACGTGCTGCTCGTTGTCGGCGGTCACGGCTCGCTGGGCACCAAGATGGGTGACTATGTGATTGCGTACAAACTGCCGGAATAAGTTTTAGCGGCGGTAAAGGAAAGGCGATGCTCCGTGAGGGGCATCGCCTTTTTTGTGCACATCGATGTTGAATTCACCCCAAACACTGTAGGAGTGAGCCTGCTCGCGATAGCGGTATTTCAGTCAATACTTTCGGTGACTGATTTACCGCTATCGCGAGCAGGCTCACTCCTACAAAGGAAGGTGTTCCTCCTACAGAAGCGCGTTGTGAGCGGGAGATTTCCGACAGGATGCGTCGGTTGTGCCTCGGAAGTTGGCTGGATAGGCTCTGGTGGTCGCTGGAAATTCAGCGGCCGGGCGTCGCGGCCTGATAACTGATGCATAATCGCCAACCTGACAGCACCTCGGATGCCTGTTGGTTGTGTCATGGCGGCTGTGCGCGGGATACCTTCTTTGGGGGTATGCCGATTCCTCAGTTATCGGTCCGCGAACCCGCGTACAGCTGCCACCTCAGATTGCGTCGCGGCAATTGAAGGTAGCTCCACTTCACCAACTGAGAATTCACCATGATCAAACCCACACCCAATCCCCCAGAAACCTCGCCCTACGAATCCCTCGATTCCAGAAAACTCCACGACGCCGCCGAGCGTGCGCTGGATCACTACCTGAAGCCCTCCGCCGCCGCGGTGAGATTCCACAAACCCAGCAGCATGTTCCAGGTCGCCCCGGACATGGACAACGAAAGCCTGCTGGTTCACGCCTGCGAATCACTGGCCCAAGCCAGCCTCATGACCAGCGACATCGCTGCGTACATCGACATCCCGCAGCGCCGGACGATACTGGCCATTCAGCAAATCATCATGCTCGCCGAACTGGCGGTGAATCGGGTGCTGGATAATGTGGAAATCACCCAATCTGCGGCACACAGCTGAGCCATAGTGGGAGCGGGCTTGCTCGCGAAAGCGTCAGCACATCCAACACTTGCGGTGACTGACACACCGCTTTCGCGAGCAAGCCCGCTCCCACAGTGGAATTGGTTGAGTCAGGTGGAGATTGGTCGGCTCGTAGGCCGCCATCGCGAGCAGGCTCACTCCTACAGTTTGAACCCGGTGCATTCAGGTAGAGATTGGTCGGCTGTCAGGCCGCCATCGCCGGCAAACCCGCTCCCACAGTTTTGATTTGTGCATGCCCCATGCGGCGCAGCCGCCCCACTCAAAACAATGAGCGCAAGCTCGAGTACCGCTCTTGATCTTGATCCACGGGCGACGTCGGAAGGCTGAGTGGAGGGATTGATCCGGGGGTGGGAGCGCAGCGACCGTTTGGCGCAGCCAAACACAGCGAGAGGAGGTGCAGCGAAGCAAACCGGAGGCGCTGCCCCACGGATCAGTCCCGCAGCGAAGGAACCCCGAGCCCCAGCGAGCGGGCCGAACGCAGGAGCAAGCCTTTTCGGTTACCTTTTCGGCGTCTGGAAAAGGTGACTCGCCGTAAGGGCGAAACCGCCAGCCGCCACACCCAAAAAAACGGATATACCCCCAAAACCCCAAGAACATGGTCGGCCCAAAGGCCGCCAAGTCCAAAGCGTGACGCCTGTCAAAACCCTGAACGCACAAGCAGAAACACCGCCCCCCATTGAAACCACCCAAAGCCTGCCCCATCTAAGACCCATACCCCATTGCGCAGGTGCCCCATGAGCGACCAGCAAGAATTCCCGGACAACCCAGACGACTACACCGAAGCAGAACACATCGAACACACCTCCTCCGGCAAAGGCCTGGCCCTGCCCGGCCAGAACCTGCCGGACAAGGTCTACGTCATCCCGATCCACAACCGCCCGTTCTTCCCGGCCCAAGTGCTGCCGGTCATCGTCAACGAAGAACCCTGGGCCGAAACCCTCGATCTGGTGAGCAAATCCGACCACCACTCCCTGGCCCTGTTCTTCATGGACACACCCCAGGAAGACCCGCGCCACTTCAACACCGGCGCCCTTCCCGAATACGGCACCCTGGTCAAAGTCCACCACGCCAGCCGCGAAAACGGCAAACTGCAGTTCGTCGCCCAGGGCCTGAGCCGCGTGCGCATCAAGACCTGGCTCAAACACCACCGCCCGCCGTACCTGGTGGAAGTCGAATACCCGCACCAGCCGACCGAGCCGACCGACGAGGTCAAGGCCTACGGCATGGCGCTGATCAACGCGATCAAGGAACTGCTGCCGCTCAATCCGCTGTACAGCGAAGAGCTGAAGAACTACCTAAACCGCTTCAGCCCCAACGATCCGTCGCCGCTGACCGACTTCGCCGCCGCCCTCACTTCGGCGACAGGTAATGAACTGCAAGAAGTGCTCGACTGCGTACCGATGCTCAAGCGCATGGAAAAAGTCCTGCCGATGCTGCGCAAGGAAGTCGAAGTTGCGCGCCTGCAGAAAGAGATCTCCGCCGAAGTGAACCGCAAGATCGGCGAGCACCAACGCGAGTTCTTCCTCAAAGAACAGCTCAAGGTGATCCAGCAGGAACTCGGCCTGACCAAGGACGACCGCAGCGCCGACCTTGAACAGTTCGAACAACGCTTGGAAGGCAAAGTGCTGCCGGCACAGGTGCAGAAACGCCTCGAAGAGGAAATGAACAAACTGTCGATCCTCGAAACCGGCTCGCCAGAGTACGCGGTCACCCGCAACTACCTTGACTGGGCGACCTCGGTGCCGTGGGGCGTGTACGGCGAGGACAAACTCGATCTCAAGTACGCGCGCAAGGTACTCGACAAACACCACGCCGGCCTCGACGACATCAAGGATCGCATCCTCGAATTCCTCGCGGTCGGTGCCTACAAAGGCGAGATCAGCGGCTCGATCGTGCTGCTGGTCGGCCCGCCGGGCGTGGGTAAAACCAGCGTCGGCAAATCCATCGCCGAATCCCTCGGCCGACCGTTCTACCGCTTCAGCCTCGGCGGCATGCGTGACGAAGCCGAGATCAAGGGCCACCGCCGCACCTACATCGGTGCGCAGCCGGGCAAACTGGTGCAGGCGCTGAAAGACGTCGAAGTGATGAACCCGGTGATCATGCTCGACGAGATCGACAAGATGGGCCAGAGCTACCAGGGCGACCCGGCGTCGGCGCTGCTGGAAACCCTCGACCCGGAACAGAACGTCGAATTCCTCGATCACTATCTCGACCTGCGCATGGACCTGTCGAAAGTCCTGTTCGTGTGCACCGCCAACACCCTGGATTCGATTCCCGGGCCGTTGCTGGACCGCATGGAAGTGATTCGCCTGTCGGGCTACATCACCGAAGAAAAAGTCGCCATCGCCAAGCGCCACCTGTGGCCGAAACTGCTGGAAAAGGCCGGCGTGTCCAAGGGCAGCCTGAGCATCAGCGACAGCGCGCTCAAGGCCTTGATCGACGGTTACGCCCGCGAAGCCGGGGTGCGCCAGCTGGAAAAACAGATGGGCAAACTGGTGCGCAAGGCGGTGATGAAGCTGATCGACGACCCGAAAGCGGTGATCAAGCTTGGCCCGAAAGACCTCGAAGCCTCGCTGGGCCATCCGGTGTTCCGCAATGAACAAGTGCTGTCGGGCACCGGTGTGATCACCGGTCTGGCCTGGACCAGCATGGGCGGCGCGACCCTGCCGATCGAAGCCACGCGGATTCACACGCTTAACCGTGGGTTCAAACTCACCGGACAACTGGGCGATGTAATGAAAGAGTCGGCGGAGATCGCCTACAGCTACGTCAGCTCGCACCTGAAACAGTTTGGCGGCGATGCGAAATTCTTCGACGAAGCCTTCGTCCACCTGCACGTACCCGAAGGTGCCACACCGAAAGACGGCCCGAGCGCCGGCGTGACCATGGCCAGCGCCCTGCTCTCGCTCGCCCGCAATCAGCCGCCGAAGAAAGGCGTGGCGATGACCGGCGAACTGACGCTGACCGGGCATGTGCTGCCGATTGGCGGAGTGCGCGAGAAGGTGATTGCGGCGAGAAGGCAGAAGATTTTCGAACTGATCCTGCCGGAGCCGAACCGGGGCAACTTTGAGGAGTTACCGGATTATCTGAAGGAAGGGATTACGGTGCACTTTGCCAAGCGCTTTGCGGATGTAGCGAAAGTTTTGTTCTGATTCAGACATTGGTCGTTATCAATCAAACAACGATAACGACCAATACTTCTTCGCATAGCCGAGCACTTCATAATTGCCAAGCGATATAAAAAACTGACATTTCTGACAGTACCGAAGTTTTCTATCTTGAATAAGCTCTACCTTGTTTCTCCCCCAGGTTAGACACAGGAGCTTCAAGATGAATAACTCAAAAGATGCAAGGACGTTTGCTCGCGGCATTTTGACAGCCTACATTCCAGAGGACGTCAACTTCTCGACCGATAAACTAATCATAAGTACTCATAAAGAAACCCTAGCCCTGGAAGGAATCTACCACCGTCCTGACCAACCGAATTTTTCAAGAAACGTCAGGGTTTTCCTGACAAAAAAAGACCAGAAGTATCCGCACAATGGCAGGCATGACTTTCCTGCAGAAAATATCAGAGTCGAATATGACGGAAATTTTAACGCCGATTTTTTTAGGACCATTCCGGGAGAAGGCGTTATTTTTCTCAACCTTGACCCTATCACCCATCGCTACTCCTGTGCGATGGATATAAGTTTCACAAAAGAGGGCAGTAACGAAAGTTTTCATGTTATTTGCTCATTTACCATGATCCATCAATAATCTGCTGCTGATCAAAGTCAGCATTTTTGCTTCGGCCGACGCTAAGTTGCCGGATTATCTGAAGGAAGGCATTACCGTGCACTTCGCCAAGCGCTTTGCGGATGTGGCGAAAGTGTTGTTCTGACAGTTATCCAGAGCCTGACACGCCGCCTTCGCGAGCAAGCCCGCTCCCACAGGGTTCTGTAGTGAACACAGCATTTGTGGTCACCACACAACTACTGTGGGAGCGGGCTTGCTCGCGAAGGTGTCTGTGGCAACACCACAGAACCGCCTGACCGTCACACTTTGTCTCATCTTCAGTTATGCTCGCCGTTCGTCGTCAACGCCGGAGCCACTGAGCCTATGTCCGCCACTCGTCTGTTTGTCCCTCTCGCCCTCTCTTTGCTGGCCGCCTGCGCCACGCAGCCAAAACAGAACGTGACCGTGGAAAACCAGAGCGAATGCCCCGTGCAGTTGACCAACGGACAAAACCTGATCGTGATGCTGCCGAGCAACCCGACCACGGGCTATCGCTGGGCAATTCAGGATTCCGCCGGCGGCGTGCTACATGCACTCAGCCCTGAGGTTTACAGCAGTCCGAAAGATTCCGGCATGGTCGGCGCGGGCGGTTTTTCCACCTGGCGCTTCCAGGCCTTTGCCACCGGCAACGGCCGCCTGCGCCTGACCTCGCAGCAGCCGTGGGAACCGGAAGTTGAACCGGCAGAAACCTTCGACTGCGCCATTTCGGTGAACTGATCGTGGGCTGGCTTATTCTGGCGCTGATGGGCGCGGTGACGTTTCTCTACGGTGTGAGCACGCATGCGGCATTGCTCTGCCTGTTGGTCAAACCGTTACCGGTGCTGGCGCTGCTCGGCTGGCTGCACGATGCGCCACCCAGCGACTATCGACGCTGGATCAGTCTGGGGCTGATTTTCTCTTTGCTCGGTGACGTGTTGCTGGCGTGGCCGGGGGATTTGTTTGTGTTTGGCCTGGGGGCGTTTCTGGTGGCGCATCTGGCGTATCTCAAGGCTTACCTCAGCGATTGCAAGCGTTTGGCGCTCTTGCCGCTGGTGCTCGCGCTCGGCGTCGGCGCGGTGCTGCTGGGGATTTTGATTTCCAGTGGCCTCGGGCCGTTGCTAGTGCCAGTGGTCGTCTATGGCACCGCGATCAGCGCCATGCTCTGGCGCGCCCTCGCCCGCCTCGGCACCGATGTGCCCAAGCGTTCGGCGCTGCTGGCGGCGGCGGGTGCGCTGGCGTTCGTGTTCTCCGACAGTGTGATCGGCATTGATCGCTTCGTATCGCCATTTCATGCTGCGCCGTACGTGATCATCCTTAGCTACTGGCTGGGCCAGTGGGGGATTGCCGCTTCGGCGTTTTCCGTGAAACACCGCTAATTTTGTAGTGAGGGGATTTATCCCCGATGGGCTGCGCAGCGGCCCTGAAACCGGTCAATCAGGTATGTCAGACAGACCGCAGGCACAGATCTTGGGGCTGCTTCGCAGCCCATCGGGGATAAATCCCCTCGCCACGTCGGACAACCCAAGCATCCCGACGCCACTTTGGCTAAAATGCCGGCCTTTTCATCAACACCGCCGGAACCGCCGTGAGCAAAGAACCCGATCGCATTTTCGCCCAGCCGATGGCCCAGGTGCCTGACTTCGCCTTCAACGAGGACGTGGTGCGGGTGTTCCCGGACATGATCAAGCGCTCGGTGCCGGGTTACCCGACCATCGTCGAAAACCTAGGCGTACTCGCGGCGCAATTTGCCCAACCGAACAGCGTTCTGTACGACCTCGGCGCTTCGCTCGGCGCCGTGACTCAGGCCTTGCGCCGTCACGTGCGCACCGACGGTTGTCGGGTGATCGCGGTGGATAATTCGGCGGCGATGGTCGAACGCTGCCGCGAGTACCTCAACGGTCAGGATTCGATGTTCCAGGAGTTGTTACCGGTCGAAGTGATCGAAGGCGACATTCTCGCGCTCGAGTTCAAACCGGCCTCGGTGGTGGCACTGAACTTCACCCTGCAATTCATCGCCCCGGAGCAGCGCACCACGTTGCTCTCGCGTATCCGCCAGTCGCTGCTGCCCGGCGGCGCGCTGATTCTGTCGGAGAAGCTGCGCTTCAACGATGCGCAAGAGCACGCGCTGCTCACCGATCTGCACGTCGCGTTCAAACGCGCCAACGGCTACAGCGAACTGGAAATTGCCCAGAAGCGCAGCGCCATCGAAAACGTCATGAAGCCCGACAGCCTCGAAGAACACCGCGAACGCCTGTTGGCCGCCGGGTTCTCGAAAGTCGTGCCGTGGTTCCAGTGTCTTAACTTTGCCTCGTTGATTGCCTTGCCATGATTGATCTGTCCCCCCTCGCCCGCCGTCTGGCCGGTACCCCGCTGGCCGACTGGGCCAACACCCTGCAAGGGCAACTCGACAAGAAAATGGAGAAAGGTCACGGCGATCTGGAGCGCTGGCAGAGCGCGCTGGACGCGTTGCCGAAACTTGAGCCGACTGAAGTCGATCTGCTCAACGGCCTGAAACTCGACACCGACTGCGACGACGAAACCCGCGCACAAATGCGCACCGCGCTGATGGGCCTTTCGCCGTGGCGCAAGGGGCCGTTCGACCTGTTCGGCGTGCATGTCGACACCGAATGGCGCTCGGACTGGAAGTGGTCGCGGGTGGCCCCGCATCTGGATCTCAAGGGCAAGCGCATCCTCGACGTCGGTTGCGGCAACGGTTACTACATGTGGCGCATGCTCGGCGCCGGTGCCGACAGCGTGATCGGCGTCGATCCGAACTGGCTGTTCTTCTGCCAGTTCCAGGCCGTGCAGCGTTATCTGTCCGAGCCGAATGCCTGGCACCTGCCGTTCCCGTTCGAAGACTTGCCGCCGAACCTTGAAGGCTTCGACACAGTGTTTTCGATGGGTGTGTTCTACCATCGACGTTCGCCGATCGAGCATTTGCTGGCGCTGAAGGATTGCCTGGTCAAGGGCGGCGAACTGGTGCTGGAAACGCTGGTGGTTGAAGGCGACAAGCATCAAGTGCTGGTGCCGGAAGATCGCTACGCGCAGATGCGCAACGTGTGGTTCCTGCCATCGGTACCGGCGCTGGAGTTGTGGCTGCGGCGGGCAGGTTTCACCGATATTCGTTGTGTCGACGTCAGTATGACGACGGTCGATGAACAACGAGGCACCGAATGGATGAAGTATCAGTCGCTGAGTGACTTCCTTGATCCGGAAGATCACAGCAAGACTATCGAAGGGCTGCCGGCGCCGATGCGCGCGGTGATTGTCGCGAAGAAATAACCCGATCTCCCCTACACGGGAGATCCCCCCTGTGGGAGCGGGCTTGCTCGCGAAAGCGGTGTGTCAGGCGATTAAAATGTTGCCTGATACACCGCTTTCGCGAGCAAGCCCGCTCCCACATTGGGGGGTTGTGTTTATTCAGATGGTTTTGCGCGACGGGCTCTGAAGAATTCGGTCAGCACTGCTCCACATTCTTCGGCCAGCACCCCACCTTCATACAACACCCGGTGATTCAAAAAGCCCTGGGTAAAGAATTGTCCCTGACTCTGCACGATCCCGGCCTTCGGTTCCAGCGCGCCATACACCACCCGCGCAATGCGTGAATGCACGATCAGCCCGGCGCACATGCTGCACGGTTCCAGCGTCACGTATAGCGTGCTGCCCGGCAGGCGATAGTTGTTGATGGCCTGAGCGGCAGCGCGGATCGCGACCATTTCCGCGTGGGCACTCGGGTCGCTGGTGGTGATCGGGCAGTTGTAGCCACGCCCGATGATCTCGCCGTTCTGCACCAGCACCGCGCCCACCGGTACTTCGCCAAGCGCTGCGCCTTGGGCAGCAAGCTCCAGCGCTTCACGCATGAAATCGCGGTCACGGCTGCGGTCGATGATCGCGGCGGGGCGAATCTGGCGCATCACTTCACCTCGATGGCGGCCATCAGGCCGGTTTCCATGTGGTCGATCACGTGGCAATGGAACATCCATACCCCCGGGTTATCCGCCACCAGCGCCACTTGCGCACGCTCGTTCTTGCCCAGCAGATACGTGTCGGTGAAGTACGGAGTGATCTTGTGCCGGTTCGACGCAATCACCTTGAAGCTCATGCCGTGCAGGTGGATCGGGTGCTGGTACTGGGTCATGTTCTTCAGTTCGAAGATGTAGCTCTGGCCCAGCTTCAGGCTGGCAATCGGCCGGTCGGCGCAGGTCTTGTCCGTGATGTCCCAGGCCTTGCCGTTGATCTGCCACAGGCTCGGTGGCTTGCCGTTGTCGACATTCACCGACACCGAACCGACCCATTCGAAATTGAAGTTGAGTTTCTCGGCATTCGCCAGATCCGGCTCGGCCACCGGGTTGGCAGGCAAGGCTTTCGGCCACTCGGTCGGCGCATCGTTATTGGCCACCGAGCGCAAGGTTCCCAGTCGCACCGGGCCGTTGCGCAGCGACAACTCTTCTCCGGCCGGCGGCGCCTTGATCGCCAGGCAAATGCGCATGCCGGGGCCCAGCCAGTATTCCTTGCCCAAGGGGCGCGGCTCGACCGGGTTGCCGTCCAGCGCATAGATCTGCGCTTCGACGCCGGGGATGTTGATGCGATACGTCAGGGTGTTGTCGAGATTGAGCAAACGCACCCGGGTGATCTGCCCGGCCGGCAACTCGATCACCGGCGTTGGCACGCCGTTGATGGTCGACAAGCGCCCCGCCGTACCGCCACGCGCCGCTTCACGGGGAATGCTGAACTCGACGAAATTGCCTTGCTCGTCGATGTGCCAGTTCTTCAGGCTCAGGGTCTTTTCGTACTTGAAACCGGTGGGCTCGCGCTCTTCGACAATCAACGGCCCGACCAGCCCGCGCCCCAGCTCCTCGCTGCTGCTGACGTGCGGGTGATACCAGTAGCTGCCGGCGTCCGGCACGCGGAATTTGTAATCGAAATATTCACCGGGCAGCACCGGCAATTGCGAGACGTACGGCACGCCGTCCATCTCCAGCGGCAGACGGATGCCGTGCCAGTGAATGGTGGTCGCCACCGGCAGGTGGTTGATGAAGCGCACCCGCAGCCACTCGCCCTGACGCACGCGCAGTTCAGTGCCCGGCGCCGATGGGCCGAACGCCCATGCCTCGGTCTTGTGCCCCGGCACCAGCTCAACGTCCAGTGGCGCCGCGATCAGCTCGTAGTCGTGGCCCGCGTCAGCATCGGCCATCTTGCCCAGCCAGTAGCGCGACGCGCCTCCCGCTCCGACACCAACGACAACAAGACCGGCCAGGCCACCGAGGATTTGGCGACGGGTAAAGGACATGAACTCAACTACCTCACGTATCTGCGTCGGGCACCGGGCCCGCAAAAGGCAAATACGATACACCTGCAATTGCGAAACAGTAAGGGCAGCGCGGCGGATGGACGCAGTTGCGCCTCGCGCGTACACGATTTCGATCGATCAAGTGACATAACTATGTAGTGCACATGCATCGAACAGCCGGGCCATCCTGTGCCACCCGTTTCTCAAGGAAAGAGAGCCCAAACACATGCCCAACCCGATGCCCAACGCCGCCGACAAGGCCGCGCTCAAGGCGATTGCCGCCACCGTCATCCAGACCTGCCCGAGCCTGCAGGACGCTGCTCGACAGGTCGCCAGCGACTTGTTGATCAAATACCAGATCCACGGTCTGGATCCGGATCAAGTGTATTTCCACCGCTTCGACGCCTCGCAAAGCAGTTCGAAAGCCTTCACCGGCTGGGAGCATGTGCACGCCACGCCCACTTCAAGCATGACCCTGACCCAGTTGGTGATTCACCGCTTCCGCGTCACCGATCAGGACAACGCCGACCTGCTCGACGTCTATGGCGGTTTCTATACTGCCGGTCCCGATGCCCGCACCTTCGATGAACGTAATGAAGTGCGCCTGCACGGCAACGATGTGCTCAAGGACTTCTGGAGCATCGACTTCAGCGCACTGTACGACGCTCAACTGAACGCTTTCTGGAATACCAGCGGCAGCGACTTTCGTACCCTGGCCAAGTGCAATTTCCTGATCAAAGCGCTACAGGCGCGGGACAAACGTCAGCTGAGTGGCGAGGATTTCCAGTTCGTCACGCAAGCGGCGATCGGCCCGCTGACGTGGCCAGTCAGCCTGCCATTGCTGCAGACCAGCCACCCTTGCCCGGACAGTGTGCGCACGCTGGACATTGCCGGTTACGCCGCTACCAACGTCCTGCGTTTCGTCATGCCCCAGGGTCGGCAGATCCTCTACCTGCCCGGCGACAGCGATGCATTCCATGTACTGGAAAGCGCCACCGACCTGCACTTCTGGATCCTGCAGCGGATGAACACACCTGCGGCGCGCGAGACATTCCTTGCGCATTTCTCGCTGGCCGACCGGCAGCAGATCAACGCCAACCTCGGTGACCTGATGAATCGCCTGGTGGCGACGTGGGGCCGCTACGACCATTCGCTGATCAATCAGGACAACCGCGCGGTCAGTGGCGACGCCTTCACCTGGCTGAGTGACTCGACCCGCGCGGCGATGTTTGCCGAAGCCAGCCTGTCCCTGACCTCCAACGGTGACCTGCGCAAGAAGCTGTGGATCGGCTACCTCAGCGCCGGGGTCAAGGTGTTCGGGCCAATGGCCGTGGTCGGCTGGCCAGTCGCATTGCCGGTGATCGGCGCCAGCATTGCCAACATGGGGCTGAACATCGATCAGGCGGTCAATGGCAAAACCGCCGCCGAGCGCAAGGCCGGGATTGTCGGTGCGGTGCTCAGCGGCATCGACATGCTGTTCAATCTGCTGGCACTCAAGGGCCCGGGATCATTGGCCGAGGTCGGACCCGAGGTGGATGCCGCCGAAGCGGCGGAGATGAGCGACCTGACCGATAAAGTCGGGACGCCGATGGGTGGGCCTCAGCCGCCGATTGCCACCCCCCTGATTGAAGACACCCCGCGACCGGTCATTCCGCCGAGCTGGCAAGCCAATGAGTTGCTCGACGGCGTTACGCCGGTGAGCGAACCCGGAAAATTCCAGGGCATTTATCTGCTCGATTCGAACCCGTCGACCGCCATCATGATGGACGACACCGCCTATTACGTCCGCTACGAAGCCGATATCAACGGCAGCGGACACTGGGCGGTCATCGATCCCGAGCATCCCCACGGTTTTACTCGCTCGATCCCGGTACGCCTGAACCCTGAGGGTGAATGGGAAACCATGTCCCGCGCAGGACTCAGCGGCGGCGGCAAGTTTTCGGGCCTGGCCGGATCGAGCAGCCGCAGCCCGGTGGCCGCCCTGCCCGCCTCGCAATACGACGTACCTGCACCGCTCAAGGCGCATCTGGAGGAAGGCGCAGCGGGACTGAATGACGAAGCCCTGCGTGACTTCTACGACAGCTTGAACGAGTTCGATGCCTACCGCGATTTCAAGGTCATCCGCAAACGCCTGTATCGCGACGCGCTGGATTTTTACAGCACCTTGCGCCTGCCCGATCGTCCTCCGGTGCCCGCCCTGGCGGCGGACGCGACTGCTGAGGAGATCATCGAAAAAATCCTCGAACATGCCCGAGGCCTGGTGCTCGGCGAGAGCCACACGGCCATCGGCAGCAAGCAATGGCTGATCGAGAACATGCCATTGCTCGCCAGCAAACAGGTGAAGAGCCTGTACATGGAGCACCTGCTGACCGACTTCCATCAAGCCGCGCTGGATGAATTCTTCCGCACCGGCAACATGCCGCAAAAACTCGAGGCCTATCTCAAGGCACTCGACGTCGGCAACATGACCGATCCGCTGGAGCGCTACACATTCCTGGAACTGGTCAAGGAAGCCAGAAAGCAGGGGATCCATGTACAAGCCATCGATTGCATGGCGAGTTACCGACTCAACGGCATGGACTTGCCATTGGGCAACAACACCGCGCGGCAGAAAATGATGAATTACTTCGCGCGTCTGATGATCCGTGCCGATCAGTCCGCACGCGGCGCGCACAAATGGGTGGCGCTGATGGGCAACTCTCACTCCAACACTTTTGATGGGGTTGCCGGCGTCAGCGAACTGGAAGAGGCGATCGGCATTCGCGTCGAGGATGTCGCCGAAGGGACTTCACGGGGCATTGAAGTCGATCCCGGGAGAATCCTGCCCTTGGGCGGTACGGCGCACGATCGTTCCGCGCTGGTCAGAGGCGACTTGCGCCTGCAAATCGAAACACCCTGGACCGCGCACACGATGACCGAATTCGAAACCCTGCTGCCTCGCTACGGCATGTACTCCCTGAAGCAGCAACCCAACCTGACGTTCATCGTCCATCGCAGCCGCACCCGAGAACTGGTACGGACCGTCATCGACACAGACGGCAAGCACTTCTACATCGAACGCCCCGGCTGGCCTTCGGTGAGCGGTAAACGCTACCCGAGCATGAAAGCGCTGCTGCAAGCTCTGGATGACATGGGCATGCAACTGGGTGGCTGGTCAAAACCGCTGTAACGCAAAAACAGAAAAGCCGTGTGAAACGGATTTCACACGGCTTTTCGGTTGCAGCGATCAAGCCTTTACGGCTTGCGCGGGATCACTCCCACTCAATGGTCGCCGGCGGCTTGCTCGACACGTCGTAAGTAACGCGCGAAATGCCTTCGATTTCATTGATGATGCGGCCGGAAACGGTTTCCAGCAGTTCGTAAGGCAGGTGTGCCCAACGCGCGGTCATGAAGTCGATGGTTTCCACGGCACGCAGGGCCACGACCCAGGCGTAACGACGGCCGTCGCCGACCACGCCAACCGATTTCACTGGCTGGAACACCACGAAGGCCTGGCTGACCTTGTGGTACCAGTCGGCTTTGCGCAGTTCTTCGATGAAGATATGGTCGGCGCGACGCAGCAGGTCGGCGTATTCCTTCTTCACTTCACCGAGGATGCGCACGCCCAGACCCGGGCCCGGGAACGGGTGACGGTAGACCATGTCGTACGGCAGGCCCAGTTCCAGACCCAGACGACGGACTTCGTCCTTGAACAGTTCGCGCAGTGGCTCGACCAGTTTCAGGTTCATTTCTTCCGGCAGGCCGCCCACGTTGTGGTGCGACTTGATCACGTGCGCCTTGCCGCTTTTCGCGCCAGCCGACTCGATCACGTCCGGGTAGATGGTGCCTTGCGCCAGGTACTTGATGTTGTCCAGCTTGCAGGATTCGGCATCGAACACGTCGATGAAGGTACGGCCGATGATCTTGCGCTTCTTCTCTGGATCAGCTTCGCCGGCCAGGTTGTTCAGGAACTGGTCTTCCGCGTTGGCGCGGATCACCTTGACGCCCATGTTCTCGGCGAACATGGCCATCACTTGCTCGCCTTCATGCAGACGCAGCAGGCCGTTGTCGACGAAGACGCAGGTCAGCTGATCGCCGATGGCTTTGTGCAGCAGCGCCGCAACCACCGAGGAGTCAACGCCGCCGGACAGACCCAGCAGCACGTTGTCGGTGCCGACCTGTGCGCGGATGTTGGCAATGGCGTCTTCCGCGATCTTCGACGGAGTCCACAGGGCTTCACAGCCGCAGATGTCGAGCACGAAGCGCGAGAGGATGCGACCGCCCTGCTTGGTGTGGGTCACTTCCGGGTGGAACTGCACGCCGTAGTAAGCGCGCTCGTCGTTGAACATGCCGGCGATCGGGCAGCTTGGGGTGCTGGCCAGGATGTGGAAGTCTTCCGGCATCTTGGTGACCTTGTCACCGTGGCTCATCCACACGTCGAGACCGAACAGGCCGTCGGCGTCGATGTGGTCCTCGATGCCGTCGAGCAGGCGGCTCTTGCCGACTACGTCAACGCGGGCGTAACCGAACTCACGCAGCTCGGAACCTTCAACCTTGCCGCCCAGTTGCTCGGCCATGGTCTGCATGCCGTAGCAGATACCGAAGACCGGCACGCCCAGATCGAAGACTGCCTGTGGGCAGCGCGGGCTGTTGGCTTCGTGCACGGACTCGGGGCCGCCGGCGAGGATGACGCCTTTAGGTGCGAATTCGCGGATCGCCTCTTCGTCCATGTCGAACGGGTGCAGCTCGCAATACACACCGATCTCGCGCACGCGGCGGGCAATCAGTTGGGTGTATTGCGAACCGAAGTCGAGGATCAGGATGCGGTGAGCGTGAATGTCGAGGGCCATGATTCAGTCTCGTCTAAGTAATTCAGAAACAGTCGTGATTCAGAAACAACTCGGGGCTGAATAAAACAGCCCCGGTTGCTTAACGATTTGCTTGAAGCATCAACCTACGCGGTAGTTTGGCGCTTCTTTGGTGATCTGCACGTCGTGAACGTGGGATTCGGCCATACCGGCACCGGTGATCCGCACGAACTCAGGCTTGGTGCGCATTTCTTCGATGTTGGCGCTGCCGGTGTAACCCATCGAGGAACGCAGACCGCCCATCAACTGGTGGATGATCGCCGTCAGGGTGCCTTTGTACGGCACACGGCCTTCGATCCCTTCCGGAACGAGCTTCTCGGCGCCTGCCGAGGAGTCCTGGAAGTAACGGTCGGAAGAACCTTGCGCCTGAGACATGGCGCCCAGCGAACCCATGCCGCGATAAGCCTTGTACGAACGGCCCTGGAACAGTTCGATCTCGCCCGGGGCTTCTTCAGTACCGGCGAACATCGAACCCATCATCACGCAGGACGCCCCAGCGACGATGGCCTTGGACAGGTCACCGGAGAACCGGATACCGCCGTCGGCGATCAACGGCACGCCAGTGCCTTCAAGGGCAGCGGCGACGTTGGCGATGGCACTGATTTGCGGCACGCCGACACCGGCGACGATACGGGTGGTGCAGATCGAGCCAGGGCCGATACCGACCTTGACCGCATCGGCACCCGCTTCGGCCAGGGCCTTGGCGGCTGCGCCGGTGGCGATGTTGCCGCCGATCACCTGCACTTCAGGGAAATTCTCTTTGACCCAGCGAACGCGGTCGATCACGCCTTTGGAGTGACCGTGTGCGGTGTCGACCACCACCACGTCCACACCGGCGTTGACCAGCGCGGCAACGCGGTCACCGGTGTCTTTACCGGTACCGACGGCAGCGCCAACGCGCAGACGACCTTGATCGTCCTTGCTGGCCAGCGGGTAGGCTTTGGCTTTTTCGATGTCTTTGACGGTCATCATGCCTTTGAGGGCAAACTTGTCGTCGACGATCAGGACTTTTTCCAGGCGGTGCTTGTGCAGCAACTCGCGGACTTCGTTCTTGTCGGCGCCTTCACGCACGGTGACCAGACGCTCTTTAGGCGTCATCACTTCACGTACGGTGGCTTCCAGACGGGTTTCGAAGCGGACGTCACGGGAGGTGACGATGCCGACCAGGTCGCCATCGTGCAGCACCGGAACGCCGGAAATGTTGTGCATGCGGGTCAGTTCGAACAGGTCACGCACCGTGGCATCAGCCTCGATGGTGATCGGATCCTTGACAACGCCGGCTTCGAACTTCTTGACCTTACGCACTTCGGCAGCTTGCTGCTCGATGGTCATGTTCTTGTGGATGATACCGATACCACCTTCCTGAGCCATGGCGATTGCCAGACGGGCTTCAGTGACGGTGTCCATGGCGGCAGAAACCAGAGGAATATTCAGCTCGATGCCACGGGTAAGGCGGGTCTTGAGACTGACTTCGTTAGGAAGCACCTCGGAATAACCAGGCACTAGGAGAATGTCGTCGAATGTCAGAGCTTCTTGGCTGATACGCAGCATCGCGGGGGCTCCCGAGCGGGAAAATGGAAGCGCGCCATTATAGTCAGACACCCCCTGCTGTTCAATGTAAAACTCAGCTTAATATCAATGTTGCTGATATACGGAGACCCCCGCCGCTAAAGCTCCACCTTGACCCAAGAGACAGGTTGATCGAGCCAATCGGCGAACTCATCGATAAAGCTCTGCTTGAACCCGGCTTCCAGCCAGTTGTTGAAGATGAAGCCGAGGTTGGAAAACGCACATTCCTGCAAGAACAGAAAGCCGTTGATGTCGTCTTCATGCCCGCATTCCGGGCAGGTGAAGTTGTCGGTGCGGCCTGGAAACCAGTCTTCCAGGCTTTCGAACAGCGCTTCGCCGACTTCGCGGCGGCACTCGGCGCACCCGGCTTCTTCGAGAAAGCCCTTGGCCGGCGTGTAGATGCAGCGCTTGACGATGATCTCCAGGCCGTTGATCGGCTCACCGAAGGGCAGCGCCTCGGGGTGCAGCACCACCGCACGCGCGCCGTCGGCAATCGCATGGGCCATGCGATTGCCGGTGCGGCCGCAAGTGGTCAGCTGTTCTTCGATGATGTTCTTGCGCACCAGCCAGCGCACGATCGCCCGCGCCCGGGGTTCGTGGACCGGCAGGGTGGAGATTTTCGGGACGATGATGCTTTGCGAATTCATGGAAAGTCCTGCGGTATGGCTTCTGACGCCTTCGCGAGCAAGCCCGCTCCCACAGGGATATGCATTCCAATGTGGGAGCGGGCTTGCCCGCGAAGGGGCCCTAAAGGCCGGCAGCTTAATCCCTGACGAAATCCGGTCAAGTGCTCACGCCATACTAATAATGTAGCGTCCGATCAACGCAATCCCGCTCGCCAGCACCAGCCAGGTCACCAATCGCACAAACGCCTCGCGCGACAACTTCATGGTCAAACGCCGCCCGATCCACAGGCCCAGCACCATGGCCGGCAACAGACACAGCGCCAACATCAACAAGGGTAGCTCGGCATACACCCCGGCGATGGCGAACAGACTCAAACGCACCACAGTGCTGCAACTGATCAGCGCACTTTGCGTAGCCCGCGCCGCGTCCTTGGGCAGGCGGCTGTTGAGATAGATCGCATATAGAAAGCCGCCACTGCCAAACAGCGCGCCAAACAGCCCGCCTACCGTGCCCATCGGTAGCGCCCATGCGGCAGACAACTGCGTCGGCCGGGTTTTCACCCACAGGCTGTAAACCGCATAAGTGCTGATGAATAACCCCATCAACAGCAGCAACAGGTCGGATTTGAGGTTGAGCAGGAAAATCACCCCCAACGTGCACCCCACCGCCATGCACGGCAGCAGCCGCAACAATTCGGGTTTCGCCACATCCCGGCGCGAGGGCAGCAGATTGCCGAACGCCGCGACAAAATCCAGCAGCACCAGCAGCGGCACGATTTTCGACAGCGGCATGAACAGAATCAGAATCGGCCCCGCGACCAGTGCGGTACCGAACCCGGCAATCCCGAACACGATATAGGCCAGTGCGATTCCCAGTCCGATCACCACCCAGCCGCCCGCGCCCCATGTCCATTCACTCAACAACCCCGCCACGCTCATCGGTCCGCTTCCTTTATAAGCCTGTGATGACTTTAGCCAGCGCCATGCCTTGCGACTAATATGATCAAAGTCACTCACTCATCTCGAAAAGGCATACTTGGTGCTTTCGACCCGTCAACTGCGCTACTTCGTGGAAATCGCCGAATGTGGCAGCTTCAGTGCGGCGGCTGAACGCCTGTTCATCGCGCAGTCGGCGCTGAGCCGGCAGATCAAGGACATGGAAACCCGCCTGCAAACCCCGCTGTTCGAACGCACCGCACGCCAGCCCCGGCTCACGGCGGCGGGTGAAGCGTTTCTGCCGCGGGCCAGAAACCTGCTCAATGAACTGAGCAAAGCCAGCGCGATGGCGACCGAAGTTGGTAACGGACAACTGGGCACGCTGCGCCTGAGTCATTCCAGCACCGTGTCGATCAACGGGCATTTATTACGTCGGATCAGCACTTATCTCGATCAGCAGCAGGGCGTGTCGCTGGACATCGGCAAGCTGTCCTCCGAGGCGCAGCTTGAGGAACTCGCGGAAGGACGCCTGGACATTGGCCTGTTGCGCCTGCCGGTGCTGCGTCAGCGTGAAGGTATTCAGGTGGTGCCATTGTTCACCGAACGCTTGCTTCTGGCGGTGCCGAACGATCATCGCCTGGCCGATTCAGCCGCTGTCGAATTGGCGCAACTGAAGGACGAGCCGTTTATCTCGATCCCGCATCCGCAGCGTGGCGGGCTCAGCTATTTGTGTGCCGACCTGTGTATGCGTCAGGGCTTTTTTCCCAAAGCGGCGCGGGTGATGTCGCGTAAGACTACGCAGTTGCAGTTGATCCAGGCTGGATTCGGCATCGCCCTGCTGCCCGAATCAATGCAGGACATCGCCCCCGGCGGCGTACGATTCTTACCGCTGAGTGATCCCGATTGCCAAAGCACCGTCGCCCTCGCCTATCGGCAACCCCCCACGTCACTGGTGCAACACTTCATCAATATGTTCACAAAACCCTGTGGGAGCGGGCTTGCTCGCGAAAGCGGCGTGTCAGTCGAAACTTGATTTGCCTGCCACACCGCTTTCGCGAGCAAGCCCGCTCCCACAAGGGGTTTTGTGTTGGGTCATGGTGATCGGTAGGCGAATGCCTTTAAACTGCGCCCCATGATTAAAGATCCCTTTGCAAGACTTGGCCTGGACCGTGAAGTCCTGACCGTCAGCCAGCTCAACGGCCGCGCGCGGGTGTTGCTCGAAGACGTGTTCAGCAACATCTGGGTCGAAGGCGAAATCTCCAACCTCGCCCGCCCCGCGTCCGGCCACGTGTATTTCACCCTCAAGGACAGCGGTGCGCAGGTGCGTTGCGCGCTGTTTCGCAATAACGCGGCGCGGGTGCGTCAGGCGCTGAAGGACGGTCTGGCCGTGAAGGTGCGCGGCAAGGTCTCGCTGTTCGAAGGCCGTGGCGACTATCAGCTGATTCTCGATACCGTGGAGCCGGCCGGTGACGGCGCGCTGCGCCTGGCCTTCGATGCGCTGAAGGAAAAGCTCAGCGCCGAAGGTCTGTTCAGTGCCGAACGCAAAGTGCCGCTGCCGGCGCATCCGCAACGCATCGGCATCATCAGTTCACCGACCGGCGCGGTGATTCGCGACATCATCAGCGTGTTCCGCCGCCGGGCGCCGCAGGTGCAACTGACGCTGATCCCGACTGCCGTGCAGGGCCGTGAAGCCACCGCGCAAATCGTCCGCGCCCTGAAACTGGCCGACGCCCGTGGTTTCGACGCACTGATCCTCGCCCGTGGCGGCGGCTCGCTGGAAGACCTCTGGTGCTTCAACGAAGAAGCCGTGGCCCGCGCGGTCGATGCCTGCGTGACGCCGATTGTCAGCGCCGTCGGGCATGAAACCGACGTGTCGATCAGTGACTTCGTGGCTGACGTGCGCGCCCCAACGCCCTCCGCCGCCGCTGAACTGCTGGCCCCGGATTCGAGCCACCTGATCCGTCAGGTCGAAAGCCTGCACCGGCGTCTGGTGATGCGCATGCGCGACCGGCTGATGCGCGATCGTCTGCGCCTGGAAGGCATGGCCCGCCGCCTGCGTCATCCCGGCGAACGCCTGCGTCAGCAAGCACAACGCCTGGATGACCTGGACATGCGCATGCGCCGGGCTTTCGAGCGCCAGCTCAATACCCGCCGCGAGCGTTTGATCCGTTTGGAAACCCGCCTCGCCGGGCAACACCCGGGACGCCAACTGGCGATGCTGCGCCAGCGCCTCGACAGCCTCGCCGAACGTCTGCCGCGAGCCATGCGCGAAGGTCTGAAAAGCCGTCGCCTGCAATTGCACAGCCAGATGCAGACGCTGCATGTGGTCAGTCCGCTGGCAACCCTCGGCCGTGGCTACAGCATTCTGCTGGATGAGCGCGGGCACGCCATTCGCAATGCCGCGCAGACCCACACCGGCCAACGCCTGAAGGCCAGACTGGGCGAAGGCGAACTGCAAGTGCGCGTCGAGGACAACCACCTGACGCCTGTCACTCTTTCTTTACTGGACTGATCCATGCCGCGTTTTTTTGCTCCGTTATTGTTGCTGTGCCTGACCTCCTTCAACGCCCACGCCGACAGCTACATCACCCGTTTGCTGAACAAACCGGTGCCGGGCGGCGTCGCGGTGGTCGATCTGGGCAGCGCCGCGCAGGCACCAAAAGCCACCTATCAGGGCAAACCGGTGCTGGTGGTGAAAGAACAGAACAACTGGCTGGCGATTGTCGGTGTGCCGCTGACGGTCAAACCCGGCAGCCAGCAGATCAGCAGCGGCGGACGTAATCTGCCGTTCACGGTTGGCACCAAGAAATACCCGGAACAGCACATCACCCTGAAGAACACTCAACAGGTCAATCCGAACCCGGCCAACCTCAAGCGCATCGAGGGTGAACTGGCCGAGCAGATCAAGGCCTACCGCAGCTTCAGTCCGAATACCCCGAGCAACCTGCTGCTGGACAAACCGGTCAACGGGCCGCTGTCGAGCAAGTTCGGTGTGCGCCGTTTCTTCAATGGCGAAGAGCGCACCCCCCATGCCGGCCTCGACTTTGCGGTGCCGGCCGGCACGCCGATCAAAACCCCGGCAGCGGGCAAAGTGATTCTGACCGGCAACTATTTCTTCAATGGCAACACGGTGTTTGTCGATCACGGCCAGGGCTTTATCAGCATGTTCTGCCACATGTCGAAAATCGACGTGAAGGTCGGCGATCAACTGGCCCGTGGCGCGGTGGTTGGCAAGGTCGGCTCGACTGGCCGGGCGACCGGGCCGCACATGCACTGGAACATCAGCCTGAACGATGCGCGGGTGGATCCGGCGATTTTCATTGGTGCGTTCCAACCGTAATTCCTGATTGAGGCTACCGGCCCCTTCGGGAGCAAGCCCCCTCCCACACTGGATTTGTGTTGTGAACACGATCAACTGTGGGAGCGGGCTTGCTCGCGAAGGCGGCCCATCCCACACCGCAAATACTGCTCACACCCCACCAGTTTCAATTGCGCCCCAATCCAACCCCGCGCAAACATCAATAAGATCATCCGCCTGAAGCACAATAAAATCGCGCAAATCCGCGCTTTTCGAGTATTCCTCTCAATTTTTTTCGACTGCTTGCCATCCTCTCCCCTCGCGGTTAGGGTTGAAGGCATGAAAACCTCTCACACCCTTATTCAGCTTCGCCAGCACCGTAGTTTGTGCCTCGTCAGCGCACGACTGCCGGGCTGAATCGCTGCGCCTCGTCCCACGCTGTTCCCCGAACATTCGTTCCACCGGCAGGCCGCCTCTTTTCGGCCCAGACAATAAGGAATTTCCCGATGAGCATGCTCAAAGACCCGTCTTCGAAATACCGCGCGTTCCCCGTCATCAATCTGCCGGATCGCACCTGGCCGTCGAAAACCATCGACGCCGCGCCGATCTGGTGCAGCTCCGACCTGCGTGACGGCAACCAGTCGCTGATCGAGCCGATGGACGCGGTGAAGAAGCTGCGCTTCTGGAAAACCCTCGTTCAGGTGGGTGTGAAGGAAATCGAAGCCTCGTTCCCGGCCGCTTCGCAAACCGACTTCGACTTCGTGCGTACCCTGATCGAAGAAGGCCACATCCCGGACGACACCACCATTCAGGTGCTGACCCAGGGCCGTGAAGACCTGATCGAGCGCACCTTCGAATCCCTGCGCGGGGCGAAGAAAGCCATCGTTCACCTGTACAACGCCACCTCGCCGTCCTTTCGTCGCATCGTCTTCAACCAGGACAAGGACGGCATCAAGGCGATCGCGGTCAACGCTGCCAAGCTGTTCGTCAAGTACGCGGCGATGCAGCCGGACACCGAGTGGACTTTCGAATACTCCCCGGAAACCTTCAGCGCCACCGAGCTGGAGTTCGCCAAGGAAGTCTGTGACGCGGTGATCGAGGTCTGGAATCCGACGCCTGAGCACAAGATGATCCTCAACCTGCCGGCCACCGTCGAATGCGCAACTCCGAACGTCTACGCCGACCAGATCGAATGGTTCGGCCGCAACATCAACCGTCGTGACAGCGTGATCATCAGCCTGCACACCCACAACGACCGTGGCACCGGCGTCGCCGCCACCGAGTTGGGCCTGATGGCCGGCGCGGATCGCGTCGAAGGCTGCCTGTTCGGCAACGGCGAGCGCACCGGTAACGTCGACCTCGTCACCGTAGCCCTGAACATGTACACCCAAGGCGTTGACCCTGAGCTGGACTTCTCCGACATCGACGGCGTGCGCAAAGTCGTCGAAGAGTGCAACCAGATCCAGGTACACCCGCGTCACCCGTACGTCGGCGATCTGGTACACACCGCATTCTCCGGCTCGCACCAGGACGCGATCCGCAAGGGCTTCGCCCAGCAGAAACCGGACACCCTGTGGGAAGTGCCGTACCTGCCGATCGACCCGGCCGACATCGGCCGCAGCTACGAGGCGGTGATTCGTGTAAACAGCCAGTCGGGCAAGGGCGGTATCGCCTACTTGCTGGAACAGGAATACGGCATCAGCCTGCCGCGTCGCATGCAGATCGAATTCAGCCAGGTGGTGCAGCGTGAAACCGACCGCCTCGGCCTGGAAATGACCGCCAAGCAGATTCACTCGCTGTTGATCAGCGAATACCTGCAAGCCAACACCCCGTACGCGCTGGTCAGCCATCGCCTGCAGGAAGAAAACGGCAACAGCGCCGTCGAAGTGGAAGTGGCGAGCAAGGGTCAGGGCGAAACCAACCTGCACTGGCGTGGCAAGGGCAACGGTGCGCTGGAAGCACTGGTGGCCGGCCTGCCGATCCCGGTGGAGATCATGGACTACAACGAACATGCGATCGGCGCGGGCACCAACGCCAAGGCAGCCGCGTATATCGAGCTGCGCGTGAATGGCGAGCGTGCGGTGCACGGCGTGGGTATCGATGAAAACATCACTACCGCCAGCTTCAAGGCGCTGTTCAGTGCGCTGAACCGCTCGTTGAGCCAGCCTGAGGCGAAAGCGGCTTAAGCCTTCGCTGACATGCAAAAGGCCCCGGAATGTAAGTTCCGGGGCCTTTTTTTTGCCTGTGTCGCGTCCTGAATAAGGTTTACACCTTCTGACCAATCTTCAGGAGGATTCAATGGATACCGGAAAAAGGCGGAGCCAGCGCGATTACACGCTAGCTTTTAAATTGTCAGTTGTAGATCAAGTCGA